>Ga0134128_10001272_pt1 | contig 32707 bp, 28 predicted proteins | sample KB31754_FD_96462 | JGI IMG/M metagenome (GOLD analysis project Ga0134128, IMG submission 96462) | Terrestrial soil microbial communities with excess Nitrogen fertilizer from Kellogg Biological Station, Michigan, USA - KB3-175-4 | ecosystem: Environmental > Terrestrial > Soil > Unclassified ... | reverse complement strand
GGACGCACAGCTCCATTGGGGATGTGACACCCCAGGAGTTCATCAACACCTATCAGGACGGGGCTCGCGTGGCACAGAAGTCAACTTCGTTGGCGGTGGTGTAACAAATGGGGGAAGGTCAGGTCGGACTTCAACGACCTCTTACTTGCCCATGTCTGTAGGACGGAAGCTCTGACCTTCGTGACGGACGACGCCGATTTTCTTGGGAGCAAGTTGGTCATTCTCACAGCTAACGCAAAGTTGCTACGTTAGCATTTGATAACGGGGGCTCATCTTGTTCTGGGCGCAGTGATGGGGTTACGCCCTCGACCAGTGCATCAGAGCCCTTGCTCGATACGTTGGCCGCGCGCGGTACAAGATCCAACTCTACTGCTATTTGGAAACCGTAAGTCAGCCGGACTGCGTTCAAGAAGGGGATAGCGGTACGCTGATTGCGGTAAAATCGTATCCGAAAACGCCGCTGTCTCAGAAGTCTTGTGCGGTGGTGTATCGTGAGTTGAGCGACGGGGATGGTTTTGTTGTGACCGCGGATTTCACCAGTCGTCCGGCCGTCTGGAGGAGGATTATATGGAAGCTGTGAAGGTGTTCGAAAGAAAAGATGTGCCTCTGGATTGGGACTATGATGACGACGCTGATACGCTCTACCTGAGCTTCGGCAAGCCGAAAGCCGCTGTTGGTCTTGATATCGGGGAAGGGGTCGTCGTTCGATACGATGAACAGGCCAAGGAAGTTGTGGGGCTGACAATTGTCGGCGTCGGACGTCGGCTGGAAGAATATGTGAAGAGTAAGCCGTGAAAGGCTAGGCGACGGCGACATGAACAATCAACGCTCGGTGGATAAGGCGACGTTACAGATGATCGTGCAGAGGAGCTTCGACTCGCAGCAGAGGTACGCCCATGAAGTTCTACACCTTTGAAATTGTTGTCGAGAAAGAACAGGAAGACAAAGGCTATTCTGCCTATAGTCCAACCCTTCCCGGATGCTTTAGCAACGGCAAGACAATCGAGGAAGCTAAGCGGAACATCCGAGAGGCGATACAGCAACACATCGCGTCTCTATTGGCGCATAGCAAGACGGTCCTGCAGAACGAATGATGAGAGGAAGATCATGGCCTTGGTGATTGAAGACAAGGAACTTCATCAGTTGCCCATTACCGTTGATCCGGAGACGGTCAGCGGTACCCCTGTATTTAAGGGAACACGTGTTCCGGTTGATGCGCTGATTACCAATCTGGAAGATGGTCTTACCATTGATGAATTTCTGCATAACTTCCCTACCGTGACTCGTGATCAAGCCGTACAAGTGCTGGAGGTCTGGAAAGCTACGCTGTTGAAACTGAGTCGGTCCGCGTGACCGTTTTGCTTGATGAATCAGTTCCAAGGCTGGTTCAAGAGCGGTTGCCGCAGCTTGCAATTCGCACCGTTCAGTGGAGGAAGCCGCTCTACACCCACCGGTCGGATCTCAATGCAAATCTTCTCTCAATGGGGGCTGTGCCTCTGGATTCTGTGCCTAGTCTCTGACCTATTTGACACACAACATTCGCCCATCGCAGAAATGCTGACGCAAGTGATCCGTTCGCTTGCGGATGGAACGTGAATATGGCGTGGCTTTGGCCTGACAAAGAACAGGTCAGTGCCCAGTCGCGGGAGCCTCTCCGGAAGGATGCGAATCCCCTGAAGGCTGAGCGGGCGGGGTAGCCGGAGGAGCTGTTGGTTCGCTCTTGGGCTGCATATCGATGATGGTTGAAGAGACGTTTCGTTGCTTGGCTAAAATTGCAAGAGTGAGCGATGTTACCATGAACACGGCCGCCACAACGACCGTCAGCTTGCTCAAAAAATTAGCGGGGCCGCGGCTGCCGAACACCGTTTGACTGGATCCACCGAACGCGGCGCCGATCTCCGCTCCCTTCCCTGATTGGAGAAGAATCGCTCCGATCATGAGAAAGCAGATAAAGACATGGACAATAACAATCAACGTATACAGCATGAAATTAAACTCCGATTGGTCGAGCAGCGGAAGCGGCCTTCGCAATTGTAGCAAAGGAATCGACATGGAGACAAGCGCCGCCGATGAGCGCGCCGTCGATCTGGTTCGAGGTAAGTAGCGATTCAATATTCTGGGGTGTGACGCTCCCGCCATAGAGAATCCTCATGCAGTCGGCGATCGCGGGAGAGGCTGTGGAGGCAAGGACTCGCCGAATAGTCCGGTGGGCGGCGACGGCTTGCTCGGTCGTTGCCGATTTGCCGGTGCCGATGGCCCATATCGGTTCATAGGCGATGATGACTCCAGCCATTGCCTCATCGGTAAAGCCGGACAAGCTCTCGCGCAGTTGTTGCGTGAGCACGTCGTCAGTCGAACCGTTGTCTCGCTGTGCGAGCGATTCCCCGATGCAGAGGATCGGACGGAGTTCGTGTCTGAGCGCCGCTCGGATTTTCTTCTGGATGCTGTTGCTCTGTTCGGCAAAGAGGGTGCGCCGTTCCGAATGCCCCAGAATCACATAGCGACAACCGAGGTCTTTCAGCATCGGTGCGGAGACTTCTCCCGTATAAGCGCCGCTCTCCTCCCAAAACATATTCTGGGCCCCGAGCTGAATTGGGGACGAAGGGCCCAAGACGGTGCGGACCGATTCCAATGCGGTGAATGGGGGAGCAACGACCAGTTCGACGGTTGAAGACGGAGCAGGAAGGCGGTCTTTCAGCTCACGAACGAAGGCGACTGCTTCGGACGCGGTCTTATTCATTTTCCAATTGCCGACGATCAGGACTGTACGCACGGTGCTTCTGTTTCCAGGAGTTGAGGTTTCGTTGAGGAATCGTGTCAGTTTGGGCGGTCAGGCAGCGCTGCGAGACCAGGAAGCGTTTTGCCTTCGAGTAATTCAAGGGCCGCGCCGCCTCCGGTCGAGATGAACGACATGTTCTCCGAGACGCCGGCTCGATGAACGGCCAATGACGTCTCACCGCCGCCGACGATCGTGAGCGCGTACGCATCGGCTATTGCGTGAGCCATTGCCAAGGTGCCCCTGGCGTAGGCGTCGATTTCAAACACACCCATTGGTCCGTTCCACAGGATGGTTTTCGCATTTTGAACCGCCTCATTGAACAGCTTGACGGAGGCCGGTCCAATATCGAGGGCATACCATCCCTTGGGAATCTCCTGTACCGGAACAATCTTGGTTTCAGCGCCCACCTCTCGGCTGGCCGCCACCACGCAATCGACAGGGAGGTAAAATTTGACCCCTCGTGAGAGGGCATGGTCTTCGATTCCTCTGGCAAAATCCAACATGTCCATTTCGCAGAGAGAATGACCGATCTCTATGCCTTTCGCCTTCAAGAACGTAAACGCCATGCCGCCGCCGATGATGACTTTATCCACTTTCTTACCCAGGTTTTCGATCACACCGATCTTGCCGGACACCTTGGCTCCTCCCAGAATCGCGGCAAACGGCCGAACGGGATTGGCGACGGCGCCTTCGAGGTATTCGATCTCTTTCTTGAGCAGTGCGCCTGCCGCCGCATCTTTTATGTATCGGGTGATGCCGACGGTCGACGCATGAGCTCGGTGGGCCGCTCCGAATGCGTCATTGATGAAGACATCGCCCAGCGAGGCAAGAGCCTTGGCGAAGCCGTCGTCATTTTTTTCCTCGCCGGCATGAAAACGAAGGTTTTCCAGCAAGAGGACATCGCCGTCCTTCATCTTGGCGACCAGCTTTTCAACGGCCGGGCCTATACAGTCCGGAGCGAAGACCACGTCTTTCCCAAGCAGTCGTCCCAGTCGTTTTGCGACAGGTGCCAGGCTGTATTTTGGGTCGAAGGTTCCCTTGGGCCGACCGAGGTGAGAGCAGAGAATGACTTTCGCTCCCTCGTCGACCACACGATTGATCGTCGGCAGAGTCGAGCGAATGCGGGTATCATCGGTAATTTGAAGCGATTCATCGAGCGGGACGTTGAAATCGGCGCGGATGATGACCCGCTTGCCACGAAGTTGCACGTCGTCGATCGTTTTCTTGCGCAAATTCATCGGGCGCTCCTCCAGAAAGTTCTCTGAATTGTGAAATTGAAATTAAGTGAGTGAGACGGAATTGTCTGAAGTCTGCCCGATCATCTCCGACGCGGTCATCAGTGAGTCGTGGTTTTCCCGGCCAGAACCTTGACCAGGTCGCGGACTCGGCATGAATAGCCCCATTCATTGTCGTACCAAGCCGTGACTTTGACGAGACGCTTATCCACGACATTGGTTAGCGGGGCATCGACGGTGGCCGAGTGAGGGTCCCCTTTTTGATCGATCGAGACGATGGGGTCTTCGGAGTACTTAAGAATGCCCTTCAGAGGGCCATCCGCAGCCTTCTTAAAGGCGGCGTTGACGGACGCCACGTCACAATCCTTCTCGGTTTCGACGGTGAGGTCGACCAGCGACACGTTCGGCGTCGGCACCCGAATGGCGAGCCCATCCAACTTGCCCTTGAGTTCCGGTATGACGAGATGCAGCGCTTTGGCTGCGCCGGTGCTGGTGGGTATCATCGACATGCCGGCTGCGCGGGCGCGCCGAAGGTCTTTGTGAGGAAGGTCCAGCAATTGCTGATCGTTGGTATAGGAATGGATGGTGGTCATGATTCCATGCTTGATGCCGAACGTTTCCAACAACACCTTGGCCACCGGTGCCAGACAGTTTGTTGTGCAAGATGCGTTGGACACAATATGATGGGATTTTGGGTCGAGCTTCTCGTCGTTCACACCGAGTACAATGGTCACATCGGGATCCTTCGACGGTGCCGAGATAATCACGTGATTGGCTCCGGCAGACAGGTGTTTGCCGGCCGCTTCCCGATCGGTAAATCGGCCTGTCGATTCGATCACCACATCTACATTCAGAGCCTTCCAAGGCAATTCCTTTGGATCTTTGATCGCGAGCACCTTGATGGGGTTCCCATCGACGAGAATCTGGTCTTCTTTGGCTTCGACGTTGGCCGGGAGCGTGCCGTGTACTGAGTCGTACTTGAGCAGGTAGGCGAGTGTCTTGGCGTCCGTAAGATCGTTAATGGCGACGATCTGCAGATCTTTGTCACCCATCGAAGCGCGCAACACGTTGCGCCCGATACGTCCGAATCCGTTGATTCCAACACGAATGGCCATAACGTAATCCTCTACATGCAAATATATTGGTTTACTACACTCGGATGGTACAGCACGAACAATGATAGTATCGACGCCCTCTCCTTCTTGTCAAGACACTTGCCTGACGTCCAAAATGAAGTCAGACGGGTCAGGAGGCTCATGTGAGCGAGACATTATCTGAACATGCGGCGCAGGCGTTGGAGTGGCCACGGGTACTGGAAATTCTTGCGCAGCATGCACAATCGGGGTTGGGGGCTGCGCGATGCCGGTCGCTTTCCTTGTCGAGCGACCTCGCGGAAGCCTGCCTGCGTCAACAAGAGACGACCGAGATGGTGAGTTTGCTGGAGGGGAGCGATTCGATGCCGACGCTCGCCTTTCCCGATATTCGCGAACAGCTGACTCGATCCAGAAAGGGAGGAGTGCTTGAGACCGGTGAGTTGCGAGACTGTGCAGTCGTGTTGGCCCTCATGGCGGAAGTAGAGCGATATGCTGAGTCTCGTACAGTCGAGACCAAGACCCTGGCTCGGGTCTTGGGTCCGCTTCATGACACAAAAAGTTTGCGCGGAATCCTGAGGGCTATCGAAAGCGCGATCCAATCCGACGGTTCCATGAAAGACACGGCTTCGCCGGAGCTGCGGCGCCTTACGCACCAGGCTCAGGGGCTGAAGCAGGAGATGCGGCAGCATCTGGAGCAGATCCTCCATTCCAAACGTTATGAGGACGTCCTTCAAGAGTCGTATTTTGCCCAGCGAGAAGGACGCTATGTCGTGCCGGTGAAGGCGGACATGCGAGGGAGAATTCCTGGGATCGTCCACGATGTGTCGGCCAGCGGAGCAACCGTTTTTCTGGAGCCGCGTGAATTGGTCGAGCTGAACAATTCCATTAAGGTGGCGGATCTGGAGATTGAACGTGAGGTGCAGCGCATCTTGCGGGAACTGACCGCGCTCGTGGCCTCCAACGCGGATAAGATTGAACAAGGGATCGAGGTGCTGGCCGAATGTGATGTGATTAGAGCAAGGGCTCAGATGAGTCGAAGGCTGAAGTGCAACCCTGTCATCTTGAACAAAGGTGGCCGCATCATGCTCAAACAGACGCGGCATCCGTTGCTGCTCATCGCGAAAGATAAAGATCAGGTTGTCGCGAACGACATCCACATGGATGAAACGATCCGCGTCCTTGTCATCTCCGGGCCGAATACGGGCGGGAAGACCGTCACGCTCAAAATCGTCGGGTTGTTCGCGCTCATGGTGCGGGCCGGACTGCATCTCCCCTGTGCTCCGGAGTCAGAGATGGCGCTTTTTACCGATCTCTATGCGGACATCGGGGATGCTCAGGATTTGAGCCGTGATTTGTCGAGCTTTTCCGCTCACATGACGTACATGATCCAAATCCTTTCCGAGAGCCTCTCCATCCCTAGGTCACTTGTACCCTTAACACCATGCGCACTCGTGCTCCTTGATGAGCCTGTGACCTCGACCGATCCGCAAGAAGGTGCGGCTCTGGCAGAGGCTCTTCTGTGCCGTCTCGTCGAATTGAACATGAAAGTGGTGGCGACCACGCATTACGGTGCGCTCAAGGAACTGGCGCAAACGACACCCGGTTTTGTGAATGCCAGCGTGGAGTTTGATGTGGAGCGGTTGGCGCCGACCTACCGACTGTTTATGGGTATTCCCGGCGGTTCATCGGCCTTGGAGATCGCCGGTCGTCTGGGTATGGATCACAGCATTTTGGACGATGCGCGGAAGCGGTTACCGCACGAAGACCGGCGACTCGACGAGCTGATGGCGGATTTACAGCAGAAGCAACGTCAATTGGCTGAAGATGGCGAGAAGGCACAGCGAGCTAGGCAAGAAGCCGAACAAGCGGCTCGGGAGGCACAGATACTTCGAGCGCAACTCCAAGAAGCAGAGCAAGAGGCTCGGCGTGGACTCAAGAAAAAGCTCGGCGAACAATTTCAACGGGCTCGGGCAGAGGTCCAGGCCACCGTCGATTCCTTGAGACGCGAACAGAAGTTGATCAAGGCCAAGGAGACGAAACAGCGGTTGCATGAGTTGGAGTCGAAAGCCAGGCAGGAGCTTGTGCCGGCTAGCAAGCCGATCCCACTTGAGCAACTTGGTATCGGCGATACGGTAGAAATTGTTGGGTTGGGCATGACGGGGAGTTTGTTGGAAACGCCACAGGGGAAGAAACGTGTGCGGGTCAAGGTCGGAGATGGTGAAATTTTGGCCAGTGTGTCGAATCTCATCGGCATTGTACAGGAACCAGACACGACGGCAAGAGGACCAGCCTTATCCTTATCAAGTCCTCGCCGAGTCCCTACGAGTACTGGACTGGGGCTGGATGAGCAAACAGTGGTGGACGTGCGAGGGCGAGCAGCTGATGAAGCACTCGATCAGGTCGTCGCGGCGTTGGATCGGACGACTGTCGATGGGGCCCCGTACCTTCGAATTATTCACGGCCATGGGACCGGTCGGCTCAAATCCGTCTTGCGCGAATATCTCCAAGATTCACCCTATGTGACGGAATTCCGTCCCGGTGATCGAGCGGAGGGAGGAGATGGAGTGACCGTGGCGAGATTGCGGTAGGGAAAACGCGCAGATGAGGCAATCCGTAGAACGTCCTTTCATCAGCCATGGTTCTCTTTGCAATAGCGGAGCGCTGCGACGCTCCGGCAAGCCAGGATGTCCCAGCCTGGATCACGCAGCGGTATCTCTTTCAATCCACTCAGCATCTTTTTCGATCCACCCCAGTATCTAAGTAGATACAGCTTACAGGCAAGTGCTGGACTTGTTCGAGGATCGGCTCTCGCTGTTTTATCTTTCTTGTAAACGTTTCCTCTGTTCTTCTAGCAATGCTATGTGGTACCGGGTTTGCATGACCACTACGTACGTATTTGCCGAGGATGGTTTATACGAACTCATACGGAAGTTCTTGCAATAGTTCTTGCGACAAATTGTGGAGAAGTATAAAAAGACGGGCCGGGATATCACGTAGGACATCCAGAGGCAGGGGAGCTTGTAACAACTCATGGCATCGTCCAGCCGGAAACAAGAGAGCATTGATTTGAAAGAGCGTCCAATCGCAATCAGCCATTATCTGATGTGAAGGGAGAACTCATGTATCGACAGCGTGTTTTTACATCGATGGGAGCGGTAGTTGCATTTTTTGTAATTATGGCGATTGCGCTGCCGGTCTACGCACAAACCGTTACTCCGTTTCAGATGGTGGGCCACATTCATCGCTTCGTCCTCGATCCAACGATCGGCACTGGATGTCCTGCGGCCAACATCGGCGCGAGAATGACCGTGAACGGCATCGATGTGCTTATCCCTTGCTACTCGGTCATAGTGATGCCCGCCGCATACAAGACGCCTCGGCAAATCTTCGATGAAGCAAAGGGGATTTCCAAGGTACAAGGGCAATCCGGTTTAGCCCTGCAGGATACGACGCCTCCGTTGGCAGCCTTCGAGGCATCGCTGGACGGCAACATTGTGTGTAGCCCGGTCTGTCGGTATATTGCGGGCCAAGTCCATATCTCCCAGCAGTCGCTCAATATGGGGGCTGGCTTTATTAAACACATCAATCCGGATACTGGAGAGATGCATGTTGGGGCAGATCCGACCGCGCCGATCGCAGATTCAGACGCTCGAATTCATATCAACGATCCCGAAGTGACGCTAGGCGGGACCGGTCGATATGGTTTATCCAATAAACAGCAGTTTCCAATTCCCCTTCCAGACACGAATCCCCATTCGCGCTTCCCAGATGATCGGTTCCAAGTCGATCAAGACAATCCCACGATTCATGCCCTCACCGGCTACCCTATGTGTCTCCCTCGACCTATTCCAGGTGGCGATCCTGATTGTCTTTTAACCAATCGGACAAATGCGAATGACGGCGCACACAACCTTCTGAAAACATTTGTAATGACTGGCTCGGATCTACCGGGGACACCAGGGCTTGCCGTGATCAAAGCCTGTAATCCCGCCTGCGACCCCACCAGGCAGGCACCTCTGATGGTCGGTGATTACATTACCTACCAGGGGACCATGGCGAGTTATCCTGACCCAACCGATTCGACAAAAGACATCTCTTACGTTTCTGTTCATACCATTGAAGTCAACGTTGGCATCTATACAGCGCCCGGCACAAATCCGGCTTATGTTTCTGTAGAGCCTATTCTCATTGGAACCAAAGGCGATGTCACAATTTGTGAGGGTGGGTCCGCAGAATGTCAAGATCGGATCAGGGTCGAAGGGTTTACCACTGATCCCAGTCGGTCCGTCAATATTTATGCAGTCGATATCACGCCGGATGGGGCGGGCGGATTCACTCCATCTTTACGTCTTATCGCGCCCGGGGCGACAAAACCGGCACCTTTCGGTCGTTTTCGTTTCACTGCTGATAAGAACACCGGGGTACTCGTTGATAGAACGGGAGCGTTACGAGGGGCGACTCGCGAGCTCGTCGCCAGAATAGAATCGAGCGCCGGCATTCTGCCGGGTGAGTCAAAGCCTTTGACCGACCTCCCGCTCTTTGCGAACGGTTTACAAGCAGGCCAATATCAAGCCCCGATAGGAGAGTATATCTATCCTGAGCCGCACGATATGGGCGGGTCATTACCGTCGTTGAATTTCCAATGCTTATCTTTTCTCGCCCGAGGATGGAACCTTGATGGCCTAATACTCAGGAGGTTGGATCCGTGGCCAGGGTTCAATGATGCACCGTCGGATGCGCGGTTTTTTTCCTGCACTTTGTGAACAGGAGCAGCGCCGAGTGAGCAGGCAAGCCCAATCCGAGGGTAAAGCTGTTTAGAAAAGAACTGACATGAGGAAGGAAAGGATGGCGATGAAGATGCAGAACTACTCAATGCCCGTCTCACATCGATCCCAATTGGACGAGGCTACGAGGCGAACAGACTGGCGAATACCGTTAGGGCGGCATGGCATTACTTCTCTTCTGCTCACTCTGACGAGCGCCATTTGGGGCTGTGCGCATCCTCCGGTGCACGAACCGTTGAAGCACGAGCTTGTAAAACCGACCTGTGAACGTATCATCACGGCCAATGTTGTGGCATTGGAGCAGGTGTACTACTACAACCGCTTTGGGTCGTTTAATCCCGCCGGGATCATGTATGCCCTTCGGCGTGACGTCGTCAAGACCAGCGAAGGCAAGGAAGAAAGACCGGATATTGTCAATGGCGATCTGGATGACGATTCGGATGAAGTAGAAGCATCCATCCCGCTTGAGCCGAGTTCGTCAGACCGTGCCCTCGCCGGTCATGTGAAGCTCCGTTCCGACAAACGACCACGTCCGTTGGTGTTGCGGACCAACGAGGGGGACTGTCTGCAGGTCACCTTCACCAATCTTTTAGCCCCTACTGTAGGCGGACAGGAGGTGATAAACGACCCAGAACTTCGCCTGACTCGTCCCAAAGAGGTTCTTGAGAAGGGTAGCGAAGTGAAAGGTGTCATTGATAGTGATGAGCCTGCCACGCGCCATGCATCGATGCACGTGAATGGCTTAAGCCTCGTCGACTCGATCGATTCTCAAGGGGCCAATGTCGGGAGAAACGGATGGAAGGGGCAGCCTGGAAAGTGTTCATCCAATCTCGCTGATTTCGGGAAGGATCTGTGTGCCCTTGCCGCACCTGGTGAGACCAGAATCTATCGCTGGTACGCCAAGAAGGAAGGGACGTACTTCTTTTATTCCATGGGGGCGCCGGCCGGAGGAGAAGGAGATGGCGGACAGCTGGGCTTAGGATTATTCGGAGCGATCAATGTGCAGCCGAAGGGTGCCAAGTGGTATCGCTCACAGGTGACTGATCGAGAGCTCAAGGCTGCAACAAAGAAAGATGACAATGATAAGACCAAGCCTGCACGGACGAGATATGACCAGCCTATGATCAACTATGAAGCAACATTCGAGCATGGTCTACATGAAGGCGATCCCATTCTCAATATGCTGACGTGTCGAGAGTCACAGGGGCAGGGACAGGAGCGATGTGAAATCATCCATTCAGATCTCAACGCCGTGATCGATATTCAGGAAGAAAAAGATTGTGAGCAACAGGGCGAAGGAAACGCCTGCGGCAAGCCCTATCGAGAATTTACGGTTATCTTCCACGATGAGATCACGGCCGTTCAGGCATTTCGAGAGTTAGACAATGAAAACTCGGGGCTGAGTTCTCTTCGGGACGGGATGGGCATCAACTACGGCGCGTCGGGGCTTAGACCGATGATAGTGGCGAACCGACAGAAGATCGGTCCTGCGCGGGACTGCGCTGAATGCAAGCTAGAGGAGTTCTTTCTCACATCCTGGGTCAACGGCGATCCGGCGATGGTGGTGGGGTATGAGAGGGACGACAAAGGGCAGCTAATCAAGAAGGCTAAGTATCCGGACGATCCTTCCAATGTCCACCATTCCTACCTTGGCGATCCGGTTCGTTTCCGCAACATGCATGCTGGACCAAAAGAGACACACGTATTCCATCTGCATGCGCATCAGTGGGTGGAAGATAAGCACGATTCATCGTCACACTACCTCGATTCACAAACGATTTCGCCGGGCGCGACCTTTAGCTACGAAGTGCATTACGGCGGCTCAGGTAATCGGAATTTTGGGCCGGGCGATTCCATTTTTCATTGCCATCTCTATCCTCATTTCGCGCAAGGCATGTGGGAGCTGTGGCGGACACATGATGTCATTGAAGATGGTAGCAAGAATCGCTGGTTGCCTGATCATGAGATCGAAGAAGGCACGCCAACTCCGGCCGTGGTTCCACTTCCTCGCACTCCATTGCCACCTATGCCCTCGAAGAAATTTGCAGGCTATCCATTCTATATCAAAGCCGAGAAAGGCCATCGACCACCTCAACCACCACTTGATCTGGATGGGAGAGAGGATAAGGGGACATTGCGACGGCACGTCATTACTGACGGAACTTCGCTTGATGGTATCAAGGCCGACGAACCCAGCCATATTGTTAAAGATGCGCAGAACGGAGCGGCTTCGATTCCGTCTCGTGAGACTAAAGGCGGTAAACCGTTGCTAGATGAAGACGGAAAACACCTCTCGGACTACACGGCCCGTCGAGTGTATCGCGAAAATAAAAATCAAGAATTTTTCGGGCTGGCTCGCCAACTGACGAAGGCGTCGATTAAGGAACTCAATGAAGTCGGTGAAGACTTTGAAAAAGCGGCCATGCGATTTCACGCGGGTGAGTTGTTTCTTGCTGGGCATGGCGCGGCAGTGAAACCGGGAGGTCCAGGATGGACTCACACGGCATACAACTGGGATGCACCTGGCTATCCGACTTGCCTTATAGATCCTGAACGGGGAATCAATTGCGATACACCAGGCCAACGCGTTCTGTTCCGGGTCAGCGGACCTGGAAAACGTGATGATAGCAACGATAGGAACAAGAAGGAGGGCGATGATCATCATAACAATAATAAACCGAAGGAGACGGGTGCCAATTCAGATGTTGGTAAGCCGGGTGCTCCATTCGCCAACCCCTGTCCCACCCATTTCGTCGATGAGAACGGACGAGTGCGTCCCGTTATGACAAGGGAATATCGGGCGGTCTACATCCAGATGGACATGACGGTGAATAAAGCCGGTTGGCACGATCCACAGGCGCGCTTTCCCGTCCTGGAAGAAGACGTGCAAGCAACACTAGATGGGTCACGTCCGAGCGAACCATTGTTCTTCCGCGCGAACTCGGGAGAATGCGTCGTCTTCAAGGCAACCAATTTGATCCCCAGCAACCTCAACCTGGATGATTTTCAGGTCTATTCGCCGACCGATGTGATGGGACAACATATTCATCTTGTGAAGTTCGATGTGACATCGTCGGATGGATCGGGAAACGGGTGGAATTACGAGGACGGCACGCTGGCCGCGGATGAAGTGCGCGAACGGATTGTAGCGCATAACCGCCACATCATTGATATGTCCAGGTCCGGCGAAACGCCTAAATTACTCGAGCCGAAGACCCATCGTCTCTTCCTGAAAGAAGGAGCGATGTCTGATGACAAACGGGGGATCTGTCCGAAGGCGCCAATGGTTCGTCATCCTGGAGAACCGAACAAGGATTGGATGGAACGCTGGGAACAGTGGGGCCAGAAGGCTGCACGAGACAATCCTTGGTGCGGGGCCCAAACGACGGTCCAACGATGGTGGGCCGATCCTGTCCTTAATGGCAAGCCGGGGGGCAAGGGAGTGAAGGATCGAACGCTGCGCACGGTGTTTACTCATGATCATTTCGGGCCAAGCTCGCATCAACACCATGGCTTCTATGCCGCCCTTGTCGTGGAACCACGCAACTCCAAATGGTACTTCCTCGACGGCCGCCAGATGGGCGGCATTGATGAGGATGAAAAGCCCGTTCGTGTGAAGGATCCAAAGAGCGGTGAGGAGCATCAAGACGGTGGCCCCACATCGTATGCTGCCAACATCATTGTTCGCGACGAGGGTAAAGCTTGCTTGAATATGAAGACGGTGGAATGCAGCCAGCAACTTGACCACAAGGACAGCATCGACCGGCGCAGGACCGGAAGGGAGTTCAATCTTGCCTTTGCAGATTTTGCCATCGTGTACACCTCAGACATGAAAGAAGATGAGCCAGAGGGCAATAGACTTCGCCCGGTGAATCCTCCGAGCCATGATGAAGGAGGAGTGCTGAACCCTGTAATCCCAAGCAGGATTCCTTTGCCGGAAGCGATCTCTAGCAAAGATCCTGGAACCCAGCTGATTAACTATCGGAACGAACCGATTCCTCTCCGAATCGGGGAATGGAGCAAGCCTAAAGAGCTTATCGACAAGGTGCCAAGTCCTTGGTCCTGTTTGCCGGCGAAGGGCGACACAAGCAAGAAATCCTGCTTTGTTCAAAAAGATGGGTTTGTTGGTGACATGGCGCATGTTTTCAGCTCGCGGATTCACAGATTTCAAGGCAAGAAAGGCTCACCGATTTTCACGGAGCCTTTTGTCGGTGAATTGATCGGCCGCCAACCTGGTGATCCAGCCACGCCTCTGCTCCAAGCCTACGATGGCGATCGAGTCCAGATTCGGCTGATTCAGGGAGCTCAAGAAGAACAGCATGTCTTTACTATGCAGGGCGCACGGTGGCTTTCTCAGCCGGATTCCCGGGACAGCGGATTTGTCAATGCGCAGCACATCGGCATCTCGGAGCACTTCGAATTCAATGACCGGATGCTCGGACTATCCGCTCTTCCTCCCGGCGAACTCGGCCCAGGGGTCAAGACAAAGCCATGTAAAGCAGAGTCGTCAGAGGGAAAGAGTGAGCCGTGCCAAACGGATCTTCTGTTTGCGTCATCCGCGATCGATAACCTTTGGGATGGACAGTGGGGTTTGATGCGGGTCTATCCAGCCGAGGAAAATCTCAGTCATGTCCTGGCACGATTGCCGGGCAATACTGATAAAAATCCTTTCGCTTCGGTAGTTCGAGACGCCGAATTTGATGAACGGGTTGAGTCGGATGTTGATGAGCCACAAGCGATGACGACCGCGGCGCCAAAAGAAGTCGAGGATCCTGTCGAGGCGTTTTGTACAGACCCAGCTCGAAAAGATTTTCTCCAAACCTTCTCGATCGAGGCCTGGATGGCGAAGGATTTATTGGGCGAGAAGGGGTTGGTATACAACAAAGCATTTGGCATTACCGATCCTGAGGCGATCCTGTTTGTTGAGCATGATCGAGTGCCGGATGTTCGGAGCGGAGAGAAGAAGCCTGAGCCGCTGATTCTTCGCGCGCGGGCTGGAGACTGCATTGAAGTGACGCTGACCAACATGCTGCCTAAGAAAATGCCGGACGACTTTACCGAGCCCACCTGGCAGAAGACCTGGTCCTATAATATGTTGCCGCCAATCATCGAGGGATTCAATTTCAACCAGCTGCGCTCTTCGAATCGTGTCGGGTTGCATGCGGGACTCGTCGATCAAAATATACGGCGGCTAGGCGGGGCACATATCGGATTGAACGAAGATTCAACTGTCGAACCAGAAGATGAAGCAGATAGGAAGAGTGCGCAGTATAAGAAGAGTAAAACCTACCGCTGGTATGCCGGCGACCTGACTGTGCGGAAAGGAAAAATGATCAGGACGCCGATCGAATTTGGGGTGATCCCGCTGACGGATCAGGCGGATGTCATTAAGCATCCTGCACATGGAGCCATCGGCGCCTTGGTTATCGAGCCGCAGTGCTCGGAAACTGAGGTGACTTCACAAGGTCAGGAGGCTATGGCAACTGTGACGTGGTGGGAGCCGGAGCCCGAGACCGATCGATACGGGCATCCCACGAAAGCACTTCGATGCCCCGAAAAACCAAAGAAAGGTTTCAGGAAATCGATAAGTAAAGGGATCGATACAACCCTCACGCCTTCCTCCTGGTTCAAGTCTAGTAAAGAGCGTTTTGATGGGCTTCAACGGTTTAAAGAGTTTGTGTTGCTCTATCAAGATGCGCTGGCCTTGCGACAATTTGGACAACCGCTGCCGAACCTCCGAAATGGGGATGACGCTGAAGATTCTGGACAGAAGGCCTTTAACTATCGTATCGAACCGCTCTGGGCTCGACTAGGGGCGAGTGCTGCCGATGAACCGGATGTGATGGGTGAATATAATTGGTCAAATGTGCTGAGTTTCAGGGTTGCGCATGCAGGATGCCTGTCACCACCCTGTGAGCCAGAGACGCCCATTTTCACAGCGATGCCGGGCGAATTTGTGCGGTTTCGCGTGGCGCATCCTGGTGGGCATCCTCGTATGCACTCACTGGCGATCTTTGGGCATGATTGGGTGCTCAATCCATGGACGAACAACTCCCGAACAATAATAGGATACAATCCGGGGAGTCCCACGAGATTTGGGGCGACAAACGGGATTGGACCGGCCCGTCACCTGAATATCGTGACCAGGGCTGGTGGAGATTGTGCTGTCCCTGGTGACTATTTGTACCGTACGCAAGAAGGGTTCATGTTCGGCGGTGGTTTGTGGGGAATTTTCCGTGTTGATCCTGTGATTGGCAAGCTTGATCTTAGGCAAGATCCACAGACCTATCTTATCTTATCTTATCTTACGAAAAATCAGAATGCCTGTAAGGTAGAGGTGCCCAAGGTCGATAGTGGCGCACGCCCATAAAGGAGAGGACAAAGGTGTGTAGGTTGGGAATAGAGATCATGCGATTGAGCGGGATCTGGGTAACTGGGTTTCTCCTAGCCAGCCAGGCTTTGGCCGATCCGTTGCCGCAGCCCAAGGTTGCGCCGTCACGAGATGCAATAACTTCGCAAGCGACGGCGTTGGATCAGATCCAACAGTTTGAGCAGGATGGGGTACGGATTGAACTTGACATTCCCCGTAGCTCGCTACGGGGTTGGCCTCTCCTTCCGAGAAGTCTTCGGAATTGAGTTCTGTGATACCCCGCAACTTGCTGCGGGGAGCTTCATTCGGATAGCACTTGGTGAGCAACTACACAAGCGGTCTATTGATGCGGTGGTTTTTGTCGGTGATGGCGAAGACTTTCTGGCCATCGGCCAGGAATTGGATCGCCGACATCTCTCGCCCGTGTTGCTGGCTTCAGCCGGAATGGTAGGCCATCGGGCCTTGGCCATTCCCCCCAGCTTGATCATGAAAGTATTTCTCGTTGCCGCACTCCAGCCGCCGACAGAGCAAGACCGCGATCAACTTCAGAAAGTCGTCGGTCAACATCAACTGAGCAACTGGGGGTTTGTCCGAATGGCTCAAGGTGCCGCCTCCATGTTGGGCGACGCACTCATGAAGATCGGACGGCGTGTGAATCGGAGTCTCCTGATCGAGGAATTAGAACGATACCGAGAAATGGATACCGGGGCTGGTTTTACACTTACCTACGGACCGCAAAAGCGAATTGGTAGCTTCCGCGCTCGCATTTTCACTATCACTCCCGAAGCTCCCCATTTTGTCCCGATCACTGACTGGATCGTGCCGCAGGATCATCCATAGCTGTCCGAAAGTCGAGAAAACGGTTGGTGGGCTTAAACCATGTTGGCTTGCCGGGTCATCCCTGTGGCTCGATCGCCAACCCATTGTGATAGACAACATGTAGGCATTGGATAAGGAGGTGGTTAGTTTCCTTTATCAATAATGATGCGGTACTGATTCAATCGAAGGATCATGAGATTTGTAGCGTGGAACAACCAAGCTGTCGCAGTATGTCTCTCAATTCTCTCTCGCCCATTCTGCGCAGTTCTCAAACTGCAAGTGATTGATCTAGAGGGATTGTTCCTTGACAGAGGAAAAGCATTCTTGCTAGCTTGACCTGTTATCTCTAAAGTAAACATCTAATCATCTCACCCGACCAGGCTGTAGGTTCTGTGACTTTCCAAGACCTTATTCTTGCCCTCCATCGATTCTGGGCCGATCAGGGTTGTGTCATCCATCAACCCTATGACATGGAAATGGGTGCCGGTACCTTTCATCCGGCCACATTTCTGCGGTCGCTCGGACCGGAACCTTGGCGAGCAGCTTATGTGCAGCCATGCCGTCGTCCGACGGATGGCCGCTATGGTGAAAATCCCAACCGTCTCCAGCACTATTATCAGTACCAAGTCGTGCTGAAGCCTTCTCCCGACAACATTCAAGAGCTGTATCTAGAGAGCCTAGCCCGGCTGGGGATCAACCCCAAGGAGCACGATATCCGCTTCATTCAAGACGATTGGGAGTCGCCGACGCTGGGTGCGTGGGGACTTGGGTGGGAAGTGAGACTTGATGGGATGGAGATCACCCAGTTCACCTACTTTCAGGAGATCGGCGGGATTGAACTAGCTCCGATCACCGGCGAAATCACCTATGGCACGGAGCGCATCGCCATGTATCTGCAAGAGGTGAACAACGTCTTTGATTTGGTATGGAACAACAGGGTCTCATATAGGGATATTCATCACGAAACCGAGGTGCAGGGGTCGCGATACAACTTCGAGGAAGCGGACGTTGCGATGCTCATGCAATCCTTCCAGGCGAGTGAAGCGGAGTGCAAGCGGTTGCTCGCGCAGACCGACAAGCGCCTGACATTGCCAGCCTATGACTATTGCATCAAATCATCCCATGCGTTCAATCTCTTGGATGCGCGCGGAGCGATCAGTGTTGCGGAACGGACCGGTTACATCGCACGGGTGCGGGCGTTGGCCAGGCAATGTGCCGAGCGCTATCTCGACGATCGAGCGGCGATGGGACATCCACTCATGAGAGAGCAGGTTACACATCGATGAAGCGCTCGCTCGTGAAGAAGCCTCGACAACAAAAATCTCGTAGCCCCAAACCGATTGCCGACCTGTTGTTGGAAATCGGTGTGGAAGAGTTGCCGTATGAATTTGTAAAACCAGCCCTTTGCTCTTTAGAAGAGCAGGTGGACCTCTTCTTTACGTTCCATAATCTTTCTTATGATCAGCCCAAGGTGTATGGAACACCCAGACGACTTGTGTTGTTTGTTGAGGGTCTTGCTATTCACCAAAAGGCTTCCACCACTGAAGTCATGGGGCCGTCGAAATCCGTTGCATTCGATCAGGCTGGCCAGCCGACCAAGGCAGGGATCGGCTTTGCGAGAGGGCAAGGAATACAGGTTGAGACTCTCCAGGTGAAACAAACGCCGAAAGGTGAGTATGTATTTGCAGTCAAAGAAGACAAGGGGCGTCCCACCATAACGGTCCTGTCCGAAATTATTCCGAAGATCTTAAGCGAGTTATCTTTTCCCAAAGCGATGAAGTGGAACGAAACGGGCCTACGGTTCGCGAGGCCCATACGATGGATCGTGGCGCTGTTCGGGGGAAAGGTGGCCCCAATAGAGGTTGTGGGCATCAAAGCCGGGAATCGGACGTACGGTCATCGTGTAATGGGTGGCGGAAAGCCTATTATCGTGAAGGATTTCAAGACGTACAACCAAGGGCTTGAACGGCGAGGGGTGATTGTTGATCCAGAACGCCGTCGAGCAACGATTCAGAAACAAATCGACCGTCTTTGCGTCAAGGCGGGCGTGGAATTGAATGACGATGATGCCCTGATTGATCAAGCGGTGTACACGACGGAGTGGCCCTGTGCCGTTCTTGGCAGCTTCAAACCGGAGTATTTGGAAGTCCCGTCTGAAATTCTCATCACGTCGATGAAAGAACATCAGGGGTTCTTTTCGGTAAAGAATAAGAAGTCCGGCAAGCTGGCGCCTCATTTCATCGCGATTGCCAACAATCAACCCAAAAATATGTCGCTCATTCGGACAGGTAACGAGCGAGTATTGGCGGCCCGACTGGCGGATGCAAAGTTCTTTTTCGACGAAGACCGAAAAGTGAAGCTGGAGGAACGCGGAAAAAAACTTACCAGCGTCACCTTTCACTATAAGCTCGGCACAATGGCGCAGAAACAGGAGCGGCTGGTCAAGCTGGTGACGATTATCGCTCCGTTCCTTAAAAATGTGGACGATGATCTGATCAACCGATGCAGGAAGGCTGCGGCATTGTGCAAGGCTGATCTGTTGACCGGAATCGTTGGAGAGTTTCCTGAACTGCAAGGCGTCATGGGGGGTGAATATGCGAAGCACGATGGCGAATCGGAGGTTGTAAGCCGGGCGATCCGAGAGCAGTATCTGCCGCGTGCGATAGAAGGAGAGTTGCCTGCAACGGTTGCAGGGCAAGTCTTGTCACTCGCCGACCGGCTGGATTCCATTGCTGCATTTTTCTATATCGGTATCGTGCCGACCGGATCGGAAGATCCTTTTGGTCTTCGACGGCATGCGACAGCGATTGTTCGAATCGTGATCGAGGAGAATCTTCAAATCAATCTCGGAACGTGTATAGAACATGCCATGAATGTTGTGGCGGAAGACGGTTTCAGAAGTGTGCCCGGCTTTGAACATGAAGGACGACGGCGGATTGCGGAATTCATCTTAGAACGGGTTCGGCATTATGGCCGGATTGTCTATGCCATGCGCGACGATGTTATCGAGTCGGTCTTGAAGCCCGCTTCTGACGAAGCGATTGACCTCGTCGATCTTGTCCAGAAAATGAAGGCGCTTGAAGCCGTGACAAAGAAGCCGGAGTTCGATCCCTTGATCGTGGGCTTCAAACGGGCACACCGACTTGTCGAGAAAGAACAATGGACACGGGAACCGATGGACGAGGCGCGGTTTCAGGATGCCGCCGAGTCAGCCCTCCACAAAGCCGTAGTGAGCGAACACGGCCGGATAGAAGCTTTGGTTAAAGCCGGCGAGTACAGCCAGGCGTTGGACGCGCTGGTGGGTCTTAAGCCGGCCATCGACGCCTTTTTTGCGGCCGTGATGGTCAATGCCGAGGACCAGGCTATTCGCAGTAACCGATTGTCGCTGCTCAAAGAAGTCGATGAGTTATTCATGTCATTCGCAGACTTTTCTCAGATTGTGGTACAAGGGCGGTAGATCGAAGCGGACGGAAAACGGACTGTCTCCAGCGAGGATCGGAAAAAGCGGGAGTTGTCATGGATCAGCCGATGACGGATGCAGGCCGTCGGGCGGACAAGATCCGACGATTTTCTCTTGTGGTCTCGCTGATCCTGATGGTGCTCTGCAATGCCATTCTCTTCGCCGGGTTCTCGCTCAGCGGCATTAATCTGGACGATTTGGTCAAGACGCCCGATTTCTTCAATGCCAAAGAAGACGTGTGTCTTCGACTCTCATGGCAGTCAGTGCCCGGAGCGAATGAACCGGTTCGACTCTGTTCGGAATGGCTTAATCTCTCCGACCCGAGTGGAAAGGCCCATTATCTCCAGCCGGATACGAAGCTCAAGAAGGGGCTTGACGGTCAATACTACGTCGATCAAGGTATTCAGGCTGACTATCGGTTATTGATGCTGATGCTTTTTGTCACTGCGGTGATCATCGGTGGCATAAGGGCGAAGTGGTTTTTGGTGAACCGCTATCGGCTTCGTCTGGAATCAACCGACGGTCGTCGCGCATCGCCCGCTCATTGATACGCACTCTTCCTGGAAGGAGAAGTCACGTGGCAAAGAAATACGTCTACTATTTCGGCGACGGCAAAGCCGAGGGCACGTCGAACATGAAGGAACTGCTCGGCGGAAAAGGCGCAGGGTTGGCCGAGATGACCAATTTGGGTATCTCCGTCCCGCCCGGATTTACGATTTCCACCGAAGCCTGCGTCGAGTATTACAGGATCGGCAAGCAATACCCTCACGGAATGTGGGATGCCACATTGCAGGCGCTCAAACGCGTGGAACATTCGATGGGGATGGGCTTCGGCGATCCTGAACGGCCGTTGCTGGTTTCGGTCCGATCCGGTGCGCGCGCCTCAATGCCCGGCATGATGGACACCGTGTTGAACGTGGGTCTCACGACGAAGACGGTCGAGGGTCTCGCGGCCAAGACCCGCAATGATCGCTTCGCGCAGGACAGCTACCGACGATTTGTGTCGATGTTTGGCAGCATCGTGATGGGCGTGCCGCGCGAGCATTTTGAAGCGATCCTCAAGCACAAGAAGACAGAAGTCGGGGTCGCGCATGAAACGCATTTGGATGCCAGACACCTCCGCGAATTAGTGGCGAGTTTCAAAGCTCTCATCAAAGAAGAAACGAAAAAAGATTTCCCGGATGAACCGCGGGAGCAATTGCGGCTGGCGATCAGCGCGGTATTTTCCTCCTGGTTCGGCGCCCGCGCGATTACCTATCGGAAGCTGTATAACATCCCAGATTCTTGGGGGACTGCGGTCAACGTGGTCGCAATGGTCTTTGGGAACATGGGCGAAACGAGCGGGACCGGCGTGGCGTTTACGCGAAGCCCGAGTTCCGGTGATCGAGCCTTCTTCGGTGAATGTTTGATGAATGCTCAGGGCGAGGATGTCGTTGCCGGGATCAGAACGCCCCTGCCGGTAAGCGCATTATCGAAAAATGTTCCGGAGGCCTACAAGGAACTCGAACACACCTATAAGAAGCTCGAGAAACACTACCGCGACATGCTTGACCTCGAATTTACGATCCAGGAGGGCAAGCTCTATATGTTGCAGACCCGAGTCGGCAAGCGGACGGGGATTGCGGCGGTCAAAATCGCGGTCGACATGGTGAAAGAAGGGGTGATTTCAAAGCAGGAAGCCGTGCAACGCATCGGGGCCGACCAACTGGCGCAGTATCTCTACCCGATTTTCGACACAAAAAAAGAGTCGAAATCGAACCCGCTCGGCAAGGGGTTGCCGGCCGGGCCCGGCGCAGCGGCCGGCAAGATTACACTAAATCCCGACCGCGCGGTTGAACTGAAGGCAGCCGGAAATCGAGTCGTGCTCGTCAGGCAAGAGACCAGCCCCGATGATATTCATGGGATGAATGCAGCGGCCGGCTTCTTAACGGCACGCGGTGGGATGACGTCTCATGCAGCCGTGGTGGCGCGGCAAATGGGGAAGGTCTGCGTCGCTGGGTGCGAAGCCGTTGAGGTGTTGGATAGCCAGACGGTGAAGATTGGAGCCAAGACTTTCAAAGAGGGAGACTATCTCTCGATCAATGGATCGACCGGTAATGTGTATGAGGGCGATATTCCTGTCGTCGAATCCGAGATCATTCAAGTGATTCAAGGGAAGCTCGATCCCAAGCAGTCGGACAAGTATCAACGGTTTGCCACGATCTTGTCCTGGGCCGACAGTTTCCGCAAGCTTCGCGTCCGTGCCAACGCCGATGTGCCGGACCAGGCAAAGATCGCCAGGGGATTCGGCGCGGAGGGCATCGGTCTCTGCCGCACCGAACACATGTTCTTTGCCGAAGATCGCATCCCCATCATGCAGAAGATGATCTTGGCCAGAACGAAGGAGGAGCGTGAAAAATATCTGGATCAATTGTTGCCGTTGCAGAAACAAGACTTTGTCGGGCTCTACCGAGAGATGAAGGGCTATCCGGTGACGATTCGCTTGCTTGCCCCGCCGCTCCATGAATTTCTGCCCAAGCGGGAAGAACTGATGGTCGAGATCGCGCAGCTGGAATTGACGGGTCATGACGGCGCCAAGCTGGAAGAAAAACGACGGCTCCTCGCGCGAGTCGAGGAACTGCACGAGTTTAATCCGATGCTCGGTCTTCGTGGCTGCCGGTTGGGGATTACTATGCCGGAGATCACGCGCATGCAGGCGAGGGCGATCATGGAGGCTGCCTGCGAGTTGGCGAAAGAGGGCGCGAAGATCGTACCTGAAATCATGATTCCACTCGTGGGCATGGTCTCCGAGATGAAGTCGCAGAAAGACCTGATCCGTGAAGTGGCTCAAGAGACGATGAAACGCTGCGACGTCAAACTGCCGTACCTGATCGGGACGATGATCGAATTGCCTCGCGCAGCCGTAACCGCCGAACATATCGCCAAGGAAGCCGAATTCTTTTCGTTCGGGACCAACGATTTGACGCAAACGGCATTTGGGTTTTCACGAGATGATGCGGCCAAAGTCATCGATTATTATCGAACCGTCGGCATCATGGAGTTCGATCCGTTTGCCGTATTGGACAGGGAAGGTGTCGGGTCGCTGATGAAACAAGCTGTTGTCGGAGGCCGTAAGGCGCGATCCGATATCAAACTTGGCATATGCGGTGAGCATGGAGGCGATCCAAGCTCTGTTGAGTTCTGTCATGAGCTGGGCTTGGATTATGTGAGCTGTTCGCCGTACCGAGTACCGATCGCCAGATTGGCAGCCGCGCATGCAGCTCTGGCGGAGGCAGACACCAAGAGGTCCAACAAATCCGCTGCTTCGCCACGGGTGAGGTCGACGAGGCCACAATCACGCCGTCGTCGACCACGTGTGGCCCGCAAGACACGGTGACTAACCGCGCTCAGGATCTGCGCTTCATGACCCTGGCCCTTCGCCTGGCCGCGAAGGGCCAGGGAACGACAAGCCCGAACCCGATGGTCGGCGCCCTGGTGGTTCGTCGAGGACGAATCGTCGGCCGAGGTTTTCATCTTCGAGCCGGTGCTCCCCACGCAGAAATTCTCGCGTTACGGCGGGCAGGGAGGCATGCTCAAGGCGCCACATTATACGTGACACTTGAGCCCTGCTGTCATCTCAAGAAACGGACTCCCCCTTGTGTCCCTGAAATCCTTCGCTCGAGGGTCCGCCGTGTGGTGATTGCGATGCAGGATCCGAATCCATCAGTAAAGGGAAAAGGAGCCGTAGCGCTTCGGCGGGCCGGACTCTCGGTCACGGTCGGAGTTGCTCGTTCTGAGGCGGAAGCACTGAACAAGTCCTATTGCCATTGGATGAAAACCGGCCGTCCCTATGTGACGCTCAAGGCCGGCATGACGCTTGATGGGAAGCTGGCCACGGCAACAGGGGAGTCGCGATGGATTACGGGCGGGTCGTCCCGTCAGGAGGTGCATCAACTTCGCTGTTGTGTCGATGCCGTCTTGATCGGAGTAGACACCGTTCTGGTTGATGATCCGTCACTGACAGCGAGAACAGGACCGCGACTCGAAAACTTAGCATCGCGGCAGCCTCTTCGCATTGTGGTCGATAGCCGATTGCGCACTCCGTTCAAGGCACAGATCCTGGCACAACAGGACAAGGCCAAAACGATTATTGCCACAACTGCTGCAGCCCCAGCGGCTCGACGATCGGTCCTGCAAAAAAAGGGCATAGAGATCCTCACGTTGCCTGCCCTACAGGGCCGGGTATCGTTGCCCGCTCTGCTCAAGCAGCTCGGTCGACGCGGTATTACGTCCTTACTCGTGGAGGGAGGTAGCGAGGTCAATGCGGCGACGCTGAAGGCCAAGTTGGTGGATCACATCCGTCTCTACATGGCTCCGCTGCTTCTGGGCGGCCAGAATGCCAAAGGTGTGATCGGAGGAAAAAGTCCGGCACGTCTTGCAGGTGCGATCGAGTTACGGCATGTGGTGATACGGTCCGTCGGCAATGATGTTGTAGTGGAAGGCGACCTGTGACTGCCTGGATAAGATTCATCAGTTTGACAATGGTTCTTAGTAGTGGAATGGACTTCAGCGTCGCAGAGGTGTCGGTACCGGTCGTCGAGAGTCTTGATTCGCTCGTCGTTCGTTACCTAGAGACCTCTGACAGTGATGAAGCCGGTCAATTGTTGCAACGCATTCTCTCCGACGTCCGCGCGTCCGTCGAAACAGTCTCGCATATCATAAGGACTGAACGAACCTATCGGAACCAACCCGTCGGAAATCTTCCCGATGAACAGATCGTGGTCCGTGGACAGCCGTACCCGCTGTCCTTGTTCATCCCACCGACGTATCAAGCTTCGAAGGCCTATGCATTAGTCGTGTGTCTGCATGGATTCGGTTTTACCGGCGAGGAATATTTGGAGCGATGGCGAGCACGATTGGGTGAGGACTATCTATTGGCCTGCCCCTCTTATCCCTCCGGTGCGTGGTTTACGAGGCGTGCTGAGGAGCTGGTGCTGGAGACGATCCGGCAAACTGGGCACCGATATCATGTGGATCCAGACCGCGTTTTTCTCACGGGCATGTCAAATGGCGGGATCGGTGCGTGGCTGATCGGCATGCATCATGCGTCGTTGTTTGCCGGCCTCGCACCCATGGCCAGCGGACTCGATGATGTGCTGATGCCGTTTCTCGCGAATCTTCGAAACACACCCGTCTATATCATTCATGGGGCCAAAGATCAGGTGATGCCGGTTGACCTCAGCCGCTCGATCGCCCGGGAGCTCGACGTGCTTGGCTATCAGTATGTGTATCGCGAGCATCAACGTGAGCATCCCATGGCAGGCGGACACTATTTCCCAAGAGAAGAGTTGCCGGACCTTGTTGCCTGGTTCAATCGCCAACGCCGCGAACCCTTGCCGACAAGCCTGACCGTCGTGCGTGACGGGAGCCACTTTCAACCGTTCAACTGGGTTCGCCTCGATGCGACCGATCCGATCGCGGCATTTTCGGACGATTTGGTGGACAAACGTGACGAACGAATCAAGCGTCGGGTGTATGCCAGACTTGACGCATCGATTACCGCAAGCAATCGTATCGAGGTAAAGGCCGAACACGTTCAGCGCTATAGCCTATTTCTGAACGAGCAATTGATCGATGTCTCCAAACCGCTTATGGTGGTGACGAACGGCCGTCTCTCGTTCGAAGGAGCCGTCACTCCATCAGTGGAAACCCTGTTGCGCCAAGCCAGACTACGGCGAGACCCCGAGCGCCTCTTCTCCGTTCATCTCACAATTGACATCACGAAGCAGGCTCCATGATTTCCGCATGGCGGTTCCGGCCTGATCCCGTGGCGCACATGCTTGTTGTGTGGGTCGCTATGGGGACTGTTGTATTTGCTGGGTATAGCCGGTCAGAAACATGTACGTTGTCCCCCGTCCATGCCGGACTCACATTTCCCGTCGAGCGAGTTGATCCTGTCTGGACCTGTAAACTGCAAGCCATCATCCAGAGTTATACGACTGTGAGCAAGGTGGGGCCGATCCGAACCGCTCTCTCTGAATCGATGTATCGGCATCTGCTGGATCATCCTCCTTTTACGACGGATGTGATCCGGCGTCTGCATCTTGGTCGTTACCGGTCGGAGGCGCGAGGTCAGGACCGCTTCTGGGGCGATGACGGCGAGGGGACGAGAGGCATCGTTGAGCTGGTGTACGAGGATCCCACCTCCCGCATCTACTTTCTTGAGGGAACTCATGAAAGCCGGTTGCTCCCTCACGTGACGGGAAAAGCGGTCGTCTTTCTCCAGATAGGTGTGATGCGAGACGCGAACAACCATGAAGCGATGGAGAGCACGTTGGTTGCGTATGCCAAGTTGGATAATCGTTTTCTTTCAGGGTTGGTTTCTCTCCTGCATCCGCTGGTTTCCAGGGTTGTGACAAGCCGGTTGCAAAAAGGAGTGGAGACTGTCGATCGATTGGGGGTGGTGATGAGGCTGGACCCCCAACGGGTGATGTCTGTACTGACGAATCCGCCGTCTTTGCCGGAACATCACCTAGTGTTCCTGAAACAGGAGCTGAGAGGCGGACAGAGCACCGACAAGGGTAGCTCGGGCTGCAGATCGGCACCATGACGACATCGCGCAGTTTCGCGCTGATCTGCACGGTCGGCATCTTTTGCTTCATCAGCTACAACATGGTGCGGATGCCCGCGCTCTCCTTGTTCGCCGAATCGCTCGGCGCGAGTCCGGAACGGATCGGTTTGATCGTGTCCGTCTCAACCTTGGCGGGTGTCTTGCTGAAACTGCCTTCCGGCGCCCTCTCCGATATCTATGGAAGGCGGTTCTTGCTGCGGATCGGCGTAGTGGCGTTCGGGCTGCCGCCATTTCTCTATCCCTTCATTACGAACCTGGACGCGCTGACGGCGCTACGGTTTCTTCACGGATTCGCAACCGCCATCTTCGCTCCGAGCGCTCTGGCCACCGTGGCGGAGCTCTATCGGGAACGTCGTGGTGCCGCGTTGGGAACCTATACGGCCTGTACGCAGTCCGGTTCTCTCTTGGGTCCCTTTCTCGGAGGATATCTCATCCATGCGGCAGGGTTTCCCACGGCGTTTGTGACGGCCGGCGTCTTCGGCTGCATTGCTATGGTGTTGTTCTATAGCCTTCATCTCGACATCTCGGTGCCGCAGAGGAAGGAACAGGGGGCGGCTGTTGTGCTGTCTGAAATGTGGAAAGGGTTTGCCGCCGTCGCCAAAAACAACAAAGTGCTGATCACAAGCACAACCGATGCCGCCAAGATGATCGCCAACGGAGCCTTGATGGCATTTCTCCCGTTGTACGGAGTGGCAGTAGGTTTGAACCCTGGCGAAGTCGGTCTCTTGTTTACCGTCCAGGCTTTTACGTCGTTCTTCTCCAAGCCGATTATGGGGCGGATATCAGACCGAGTCGGTCGTCAGCCGCTGATTGTCCTTGGTCTAGTGATATGTGCCGGAACCTTTGTCTGTATCCCGCACGTGTCGATGTTTCCACTCCTATTGGTATTATCTGCTGGATTTGGTTTTGGCGAAGCGGTTGTCTCCTCATCCTCCTCAGCGCTTGTTGCCGACAGTTCTGAGTTCAAGACGTTAGGAGCTGGTATGGGAATGCAGGGGACGATCATGGATATCGGACATGCTGGCGGACCTCTGTTGGCCGGCATGCTGATCGCGCGCATGAATTATGGAGGCGCCTTCATGATCATTGCCGGTATGCAGCTCACAGCAGCCATCGTCTTCTGGCTGGCCATGAGGAATAAATAATAAAACCCCGCTATACTATGCGGGGCGACATTGAATCATCATCGATCGCTGTCTGAGATTTGAAGTCCGAGGACTGAAATATGTTCACCGGTATCGTCGAAGAAATGGGCGCGATTACCGTCCTGAGAAAATCACTTTCTGGAACCAGGCTCACGATTCTGGCATCGACGGTGATGGGTGACCTAAAGATCGGTGACAGCGTGAGTGTGGATGGAATTTGTCTCACGGTCGTATCGAGAAGCGACCGCGACTTTTCCGTGGAAGTTTCTCCCGAAACACTCTCGGTGACGACACTCGGCAACTTCGCTGTGGGACTGCCGGTAAATCTAGAAAGGGCTATGAGGCTCAACGAACGCATCGGCGGACATCTGGTGGCCGGTCATGTGGATGGGGTCGGTGTCATTCGCAGCCGGCATCAGGACAGCAATGCCATCGTGTTCACCATCGGCGCGCCTCCGGAGATTCTGCGCTATTGTGTCGCAAAGGGCTCAATTACCGTCGATGGGATCAGCTTGACGATCAATGGCGTAAGTGAACATGGGTTTTCCGTCGCCATTATTCCACACACAGCGAAGGCAACGACGCTTGGCCTGAAGAGAGAGAATGATCCCGTTAACCTTGAATCAGACCTCATCGGCAAATACGTCGAGCGGCTGCTCCAAGAGCGGAGCCACCTTCCTAAACCCACCATCAGCATCGATAAAGACTACCTGCAAAAGCGCGGGCTGATTTGATTTGTAGCGATCAGCCCACAGCTGAGTTAAAACCTCTCTGGTTCCTGCGTAATCAGCCCTGCCGAAAAATGGAATCAATTCCCAGGAGTTCCGGCTAGGTGATACTTGCCGGAGTCTGTAGATCGACTGAGAATATCCCGCGCTGGTGCCGGTTCCTCACAATCCAGGGATTATTCGGGCATAAGGGCGTCAGCACGATGATGATCTACACCCATGTTCTTCATCGTAGGCCAACAGGTATTCGCAGTCTGTTGGACAGCATGTAAACCCATCACGGGACGGGTGTTATGCCTATCCACATAAGAACCCGTGAAGAATGGTCATACGGTTGCAACTTGTGGAAACAACGACACAAATGGACACAAATGGCACATGCATATAATGTGTGAACGTGGCGCCTGTTATGCGGATTAACACTGCTGGATGTCGTGCTAATGCGGATCGTCCTAGGCATAGTTAAGGGACTTGGGGATGGCCGCCGTAAATCCAAGGCTACACACTCACGGCGTATGGTCTCGACTCACGGCTTTAGCTCAGCGCAACAACGGCGCATTTGTAGCCGTTCCTTACTTCAGCACCGGAGCAAGTAAGCTGCTCCCTTTGAAGAAAGGAAGCACGTTGGTTGTTCGATTCGATCGCGAGGCCGTCCGCTGCGGTCAAGTAAACCCGAAGGAGGTTATCCAGCTCATCAAGGCCGGGGTCGAGGTCCATGCCTGCGCGAATCTACACGCCAAGGTTTTCGTGTTCGGTAGCACGGCTATTGTGGGTTCGACGAATGTGTCATCCTCTTCCGCGAACTCGCTCATTGAAGCAGGCGTGGAAGTAAAGGCCCGTCGCTTCGCTGCTATGTGCAGAAGATTCGTAGAGTCCCTCGCAGGGGACAAGGTGGGCCTTGAATTTGCGCGGACAATGGTTCGGCTGTACAGGCCTCCTCAAGTCGAGGGTGCTCACCACGGCAAAGCGCGGAAGGTGCGCCGAGTGTTGCCACGGCATTCTGACCTATGGCTTGTACCCTTAGTCTCGAGGTACTGGAACGATATTGACTATGAGCAGAAAGAGGCTGGTTGGTCGCGAGCCGAGAAAGCGTTGACGAATCCAAGAAAGTCAGAGATCGAAGCGTTCGTTTGGTGGGGGCCGGGTTTCTTGGACAGGGTGAAGCGCGGCGAACGCGTGCTAATGATCACAAAAATGGACAAGCGAAAGGTTTTGGTCTCACCGCCGGGGCGAGTCCTGGACATCCGCCGCTACCAGGTCAAGAGTCGACGGAAGGCAATCGTTTACCTGGAGGTCCCCAACGATAAGCGGAGGCGCGACATGCGCGCAGTCCTTAAGTCTTTGGGGCCGGTTGCAAGAGCCTTAGGCAATCCTCGCCGAACTAAGCGCATTCACGATTCCGAGCTTCTTTATACATTGGGGAAGGTCTTTGCGTGAAAGGCTGATGCCGGGTAAGCCCCCTAACAACGGCTTGCAGAGCGACGCGCCTCGTTCCTCTTCTCCCTGCTTTTTGCTGACGGTGATGCGGAACGTCAGGCACCTGCAAAACTCATGAATGAAGAGCCAGTATTCGGAGGTCGGTATCGAATCCTATGGCGAAGTATGCGACCAGACTGGGTAGGCGAGGTACGGAACTACGCCATCAACAGGAGAGGATACCGGATGGTTCCGGTCCTATTGGACGACTCGAAGATGCAGAGGATCAATATGCGATTTGTCGCTACCGCATGGGAGAATCGAGGACCAGAAATTATTGTCAGTCAAGCTTTTATGGCTCTTCCATTGCGATTCAAGGAAGCCGCCATTTGGCACGAGGTCGGTCACGTCCACTATGAGCAATTCCCGTGACTTCCAAGACCAGGCTCAACTCAGAGCGGCTCGTATTGCAGCGATTCACAACGGTCAGGTGGTATCGCACGAGGCAGAGGCCGATCATTTCGCCCTCGTACGTGTTGGGAAGGATGCCCTGATAGGGTTCTTGACGCACTTACTCCAGACACGGCCAACAGGCGGTGAGCTGGGATGGAACGACGCAGGAAGACTCGAGTTGGAACTTCGCATCGCGACTATTCAGGCTCTGTAAACGGTATGTATTACCATTAAGGATGAGGAGGTTAGATGTGGACGATCACTGGTATTTTTCCTATGGCCGCAATCTGGCCATTGATCAGAAGGAGAGTCGAACCGGAAAGATCAGGGAAGTACGCCGTGCCTGCCTTGCTGGCTACCGAATCGTTTTCAATAAAGTCGGCAGTGATGGGACGGGAAAGGCAAACATCTGGCCGGATGGTACTCGTGTGGTCTGGGGCATAGCTTACCGATGCAGCCCGAAAGCGCTCAGGCAGATGGACGACCACGAGGGGGTCCTTGGCGGACACTATCTCCGCAAGGACGTTCAGGTTGAGTGCGATTCGGGCGAATTTTTCACAGCCGTTACCTATGTCGCAGGCGAGGGGTACATTCGGACCTCTCTTTCTCCGGCACAGGACTATCTTCATCGGATCCTCAGTGGAGCCCGCAGCCACGGTTTGCCGGAGGACTACATCCAGGAGATCAGACGAGCAGCCCAAGAAGTAGAAAATAGATAGGATAAGCAGAAAAATTGGGGTCGGATCTTGAACCATGCATACTTATCCCTATTCTCTTCATTGCGTCGCACCTTGGGACGATTCTCGATGTGGCGTTTCGGCCACTGCACGACGTGATACATAAGCACTCTCCCGACGGCTTTGGTCAAAGACAACAAGATCTGCTGGAGGAATAGAAAATGTACTGAGAGTTTTGTTTAGAACACGAACCAGGAGTGTTACGACTCCCGCGTTTGTATTTACATGTTACGCTGTGCTGAGATATCATATGGACATATTACAATAAGATATTCAGAGAAGGCATGATGGGGGCTATCTCGCTGAAATTACCGGAAGACGTTTTGGAAGCTAGCCGTCGTTGCGCGGAGACCCTCCATCTATCCAGAACCGCCTATATCCGCCGAGCGATCGAGCGCATGAATCGACAGACGCAAGCAATACTCCGGGCGCGACGTTTGGCCGAAGCCTCAAAGAAAGTGCGTAAGGAAAGCCTGCGCGTCAATCGCGAGTTCGCCGCCGTCGAACAGACTCTCGATGTTTAATCGAGGAGAAGTGTGGCTGGCTGATCTCGATCCGAAACGTGGTACTGAGCCGGGCAAGACACGACCGGTGCTGATCGTTCAGGCCTAAGCATTGCTTGACGCGCAACATCCCTCCACTCCCATCGTTCCATTGACAACTGTGCTGATTGACGGTGCTGAGCCTTTGCGTATTCGTGTCCCTGCAGCCGGGCGTCTTCGCCGCACCTCCGATCTACTGATCGATCAACTACGCGCAATCGACAATCGTCGTTTGGTCGACGGTCCTTTGACCAAACTCTCGGCCGCATTCATGAAGCGGATTCACGATGCCCTTATCGAAGTCCTCGACCTTGACCAGGATCGCAACTGAATTGAAATGGAGAGCTGGAGTCAAAGGTAAGGGTGGGGTCGGATCTTGAACCGTGCATGGCCGCACAGCAGAAATAGGGCCAGCAACTGTCTGCGCCGTCAAGTGCCAAATCGGGAATGTTCAGATTCCTCGGCGAACATTCTTCGCACACAATTGGCGTAGGAACGACGATCGCCAGTGAGTCCGGGCTCTCCTATGCCTCGG
>Ga0134128_10001270_pt1 | contig 32761 bp, 31 predicted proteins | sample KB31754_FD_96462 | JGI IMG/M metagenome (GOLD analysis project Ga0134128, IMG submission 96462) | Terrestrial soil microbial communities with excess Nitrogen fertilizer from Kellogg Biological Station, Michigan, USA - KB3-175-4 | ecosystem: Environmental > Terrestrial > Soil > Unclassified ... | reverse complement strand
TCTGCAGGCAAAGAACGTTTTGCACTGGCTGCAACAATGCATAAAAATGGCGATACGCAAATAGTACGTTTGCAGCCCGACCTTAAGCTAAATTATCAAACGTGGCAGGTACAGGAGCCAAACAGTATAGCTCTTTCAGACAAAGGTTTCTACGTTAGCAATTTTAACATTAGCAACAACAACCAGTACATAAAGATCAATAGCGATCAACCTCATCCTAATGCTCCGCTCAAAGTAGATATCAGCAATTTCCTGCTGGCTAACATAACACAAGTTATAAGCCGGGATACATTGCTTGCAAATGGATTATTAGGAGGCAATATAGTATTGGAGCACATTAATCCTTCGCCTGTTATAAACAGCAAACTACAGATCAAGGATCTATCTGTGATGAATGATACAATAGGCGACATTGCCATTGAAGTAAATAACAAGCAGGACAATGCCCTGGGCACAAAGGTTAATATACAAGGTCGTGGGAATGATGTATCACTCACAGGAACATATTATTTGCAAACAACAAACGGCAACGATTTCAATTTTGATCTTAACATGAAGGCACTTAATGTCCAGAGTGTCGAAGGGCTTACATTCGGCTCTATACGCAACAGTAGCGGCTTCCTTCGTGGTGAGATCTATCTAAAAGGAACTACAAGCAACCCGCAAATAAGCGGAGAGGTACGTACTGACCAGGTGGCGACTACCGTTAGCATGCTGAATGCATACTTTAAAATGCCTGCTGATAAAATTATATTTACCAATTCAGGTCTTCAACTCGATAATTTTGAGATACTGGATAGTGCCGGTAATAAGGCTGTCCTGAATGGCCAGGTTAACACAACTGATCTTTCAAATATAGGATTAGACTTGAACATCAGAGCTAAAGACTGGCGGGCAATACATTCTACCGTTACCGATAATAAAACATTTTATGGCGATTTGTTGTTGAGTACAAATCTCAATGTAAAAGGTACTCCTTCTTCTCCCAACGTAGATGGAACGCTTGATATACTGAAGGGCACGAAACTTACTGTCGTAATGCCGGAACAAAACCCTGAAATACAAAGCCATAAAGGGATTGTAAAATTTTATGATTCAAGGGATTCAGATAGAATGGCTTTTATACCTCCAAGGAAAAAGAGAGACTCAACTAAAATTAAATTAGCTACAGGTTCTAATATTAATGTTAACATCGGAATTGACAAACAAGCTGAATTCAGTTTGATAATGGATCAGGCAACAGGTGATTTCCTGACCGTAAGAGGTGATGCTGCATTAAATGCAAATGTTACTCCAAATGGCGATATGGGCCTTACAGGTACTTATTCTTTGCATGAAGGAACGTATCAGTTAAACTACAATTTTATCAAGCGTAAATTCAAAATACAAGACGGCAGCTCAATAACTTTTGCCGGCGACCCAATAAAGTCGCAGGCAGATATCACAGCTGTATATGAAGCAAACGTTGCACCTTACGACCTGGTGCAGAACGAGGTTGCGGACCAATCGCAGCTTGTCTATTACAAACAGCGTTTACCTTTTAATGTAGAGCTGCATTTGAATGGCCCTGTTATGACGCCCAGGATTACATTCAATGTGGTTCTGCCTGATGATAAACTTTATCCCATCTCATATGACGCCGTCGAACTGGTACAGGGAAAGCTCAACCAGGTACGCCAGGATACTTCCGAGCTGAATAAGCAGGTATTCGCATTACTGATATTGGGACACTTTGTAGGCGAAGATCCTTTTTCCTCAGGGGCTGGGACCAGCGCAAGTACTGCTGCGTTACAGAGTGTTAGCACATTTATCGGTGAGCAGCTCAATCAGTTTGCAAGCAATCTTGTAAAAGGTGTTGACCTGTCTGTCGATCTCGCCACATCTGACGACTACACTACAGGCGATTTGCGCCAGCGTACAGATTTAAATGTTGCTGCATCGAAAAGATTGCTCAACGACCGTTTAAAAATTACAGTTGGTAATGACTTTGAACTACAAGGGCCCCAAACAAGCAATAGCGATCAGAGCAATCTTGTACCGAGCAATCTTGCTGCAGACTATAATTTATCGCCCGATGGCCGATATGTAGTACGCGCTTACCGGAAAAACTATGATGAAGGTGTTCTAGAAGGATATGTCACTGAGACAGGAGTTAATTTTATTGTTAGTCTCGACTATAACCATTTCAAAAATGTATTTAAGAAGAAGAATGTTAAGAAACCAATGCCTAAAGATGAGAGCCATTAACCGTTAGCCACAGTATGATAAAAACGCAAACACAATTTTATATAATTATACTTACAGCATTTCTGTTTTCATCCTGCAATTACGCTAAGCATCTTCCTGCAGGGGATACATTATTTGTCGGTGGAAAAGTAAACATTACTGACGATGAAGTGCCAACGAAAAAAGCCCGAAATATTCTAAGATCCGATCTGGAGGACGCAGTAAGACCCAAGCCTAATACAAGATTTCTTGGCATACCTTATAAGTTGAACATTTACAATCTTGCTGGAACACCCAAAAAGAAAAAAGGGCTGCGCGTATGGTTGCGTAACAAAGTTGGCGAGCCACCGGTATTGGCATCCAGTGTAAACATTGAATTTAATGAACAGATTTTGACGAACATCATTGAGAATCGTGGCTTTTTCTTTCCTACAGTAGCATCTAAAATGGTTACCGGCAAAAAGAAACGCACAAGGGCAGTTTTTGATATTACTACAGGTCCGCAATACACTATAAAGCAGGAAACTTTCGTCAGCGATTCAGATCAGATAGCAAAATATATAGATTCAGAACAGGTGAACACATTACTTACTCCCGGTCTGCCTTACAATCTGGATCTTATCAAAGGAGAGCGTGACAGAATATTCAGGGCTTTGCAGGAAAAAGGTTATTATTTTTTCACAAGCGATTATCTGATTGCTAAAGTAGATACCGGCATAGGTAATCACCAGGTAGCTATTTATATGCAGTTGAAATATGAGGATATTCCTTTTAAAGCATACAATATTTATAAGATTGGTGATGTATATATTTTCCCTGCCTATAGATTAAAAGGAAAAAGTTCAGATACCAGTCTTGAAGGCACAATTAATTTCAGGGGGTACAATATTGTTGATCCTAAAAAAACATACAGGCCACAAGTGTTTGCTGAAAATGTGATATTCGATAAAGGAGATGTGTATAACCGCACCGACCAGAATACAACATTAAGCCGCTTGGTAAATCTCGGCACATTCAAATATGTAAAGAACAGGTTTGATCCGGTATCTGATTCTACTTTGAATTTGTATTACTATCTCACACCTTTCCCCAAAAAGTCGCTTCAGTTTCAGATTGGTGCCTTGACTCAAAATGATAATCGTGCAGGTTCGCAGGCTAGCATTAGCTGGAAAAACAGAAATACTTTTAAAGGAGCGGAAACATTTACAATCAAAATAGACGGTGGCTTCCAGGCACAATATAGTGGTGAGCAAAGACGGCCTAATATTTATAATCTGGGCGCCGAAACCAATTTGGCATTCCCACGCTTCGAAGTGCCATTCATAGATATTCCATCTTATAGTGCGTTCATCCCAAAGACTATTATCAAATTACGCTACAGCTACGAATTCCAATCAGACCTTTTGCGGATCAATCAATACACCGTTTCTTACGGGTATGACTGGAAAGAAGATATACGAAAAGAACATCAGCTATATCCGTTCAACTTTACTTATGTAAAAACAGATACTCTTGGCAATGCGTCTAAGCTTAACCTCTTGTATGGTAACCTGATTTTTAATGGTATCATTTTGGGGCCTACTTACGAATTCACTTATAATTCACAGGTTGGTCTTCCTAAAAAAGACGAATATTTTTTCGATGGCCTTGTAGATTTCTCCGGAAATATTCTGGGCCTTGCAGAAGGTGCCAACTACAATACTCATCCACAAACACTACTTGGCACTACTTATGCGCAGTACATGAAGTACCAGGCCGATTTCAGGTACTATCATAAATTTACTAAAGCTACAAGCTGGGCTACGCGCATTCTTATTGGACTCGGTATTCCCTATGGTAATTCTTCTCAGTTGCCAAATGTTAAGCAATTTTGGGCTGGTGGCAACAGCGATTTACGTGGCTTCCCATCAAGACTTGTAGGGCCCGGCACATTCAACAACTTCGATGAGTTGGGCAACAAAAGTTATATAGAAACCCTCGGCGACATGAAGCTGGAATTGAATACAGAATACCGTTTCAATATTTACAAATTTCTCAACGGGGCATATTTTATCGATGCTGGTAACGTATGGCTGTACAGAGATAATTCGGAATTTCCGGGTGGCAAATTCACGAGCCAGTTTTATCAGCAATTAGCGGTAGACATGGGTGTTGGTCTGCGCTTCGACTTCAAGATACTTATATTACGCCTTGACCTTGGTGTGCCTGTTCGCAAACCATGGTTACCTAATGGACAAGAATGGGTATTTAACCAAGTAGACTTTGGAAATCCATCCTGGCGTAGAAATAACCTGGTTTTTAACATAGGTATTGGTTATCCTTTTTAAAGGAGGCTTAGCAAGAGGAGATCAGAAAGTCCTTTAGCTGATATGCTCATTATTTTTGGCAATATCCCTGGTGCTGCGTATCAGTCCAATACCCGCAAAGAAAAATATTAGGCCTACTATGCCATATACCAATATTGCCCTGATATTGTGGTTATTACCGCCTCCACTATTTACAAAATTCACTCCAGCCATTACCACACCGATAATGCCCAGCAACGTTAAGATCACACCGATTACTCTTTTTTCCATGATTGAAAAGGTTTTATATAAAAGTGATATAAAAAGAGCATGCCCGCATATATCGGGGTTTTCAGCGGTTTTACTTAACGGCTTGTTAATCACTTTCTAATCTATCGTTAACCACTTCTAAAACACCTGTTAAGTAGTTCCAAATATTTTGCAGCGGCTCTCCCGTGAGCAATCTTTGTATCATCAAACGAAAACAAAAAATAAAAACAACACACAACAAAAAATAACTAACACAAACTTTTTAAGAAAATGAAAACTAAGAACACAACCCCCGCAATAAAAGCAGAAATAGTAAAAAAATGCTCTCTCTTCGCAGCCGTTCTTTCCTGTATTGTCTTTGCAATTAACTTCTAACGAATAGGTTTTCATTTTTCATATGGTGATAGGTTAAGGGCCCCCGTAGGGCTCTTTTTTATGATTATTACTCTACTGCAAACGAATAGATCCTGTCGTAATCAGAAGTACCGGCATGCACTGTATCCCACCCCGGTATTTTATAAAAGCTCCAATGATGATTTGCGACATTGAAAACCCCATTTACAGGTGTTTTCCCTTTACTGCTATGTAAAAGCCCCTCATCGAATGAAATTTGATATAACCCCTTTTTAAGCATCACTAGGCTAAACTTAATTTTAAACGAATCATTTTGTAACCTGGTTGTATCCGCATACAAAAAATTGTAAGTTGGACCTGTACCATAAACTGCATTTCCAAAATATGAAATCATTTTATAGTGCACTCCATTATATGCACTAAAATTGTCAAAAGAGTCAGTTTGAGGGACATGGTTACTGCCATATATATAAACACCGAGAGAAACATATCCATCAGTGACCGTCGTATTACCAAATTTATTGCCAAGGACTGCTGAAAATGTAATTGTATCGCCTACGTGTAATACGCTGTCTTCAGGATAAACACTGAAATTGAAAGTACCTGGAGGAAATGATGGGTTCATATAAGGATCGACAGGTTCGCAACCTATCATGATAGCTGACAAAACAACGAGTAACAAAAAAGGTTTCATAGGTTATCGTTTTATACTTCTAATGTAACAAATTTTAATTGTATTTATTACACCTGAGCTACTCCCATAAAGGAATTAAAGAGGAACACAGCAATAACGGTAATAGTAATTAAAAGAAAAGATACTACCAGCAACAGATACTTCATAAGAGTTTTAAGCCTTCCCTGTTTATAGAAACGAAGCATGGCAAAATACAGATATGCGAATATGCATAGTATCAATATTAAGACAGGAAAAGAACGTATGTCGTCTATTTTCCCATAAATAACACATAGCAGTATTACTAAAAAAATAAAGCAGTAAAAGTGAATAGAGAAAACAAAATGCCCTGCATAATAATAGTCCTTTCTCCGTAAGTATAGTAATTGCAGAAGAAGGGCAAACAATGGTAAGGAAATGAAAAATAATTGCGAAAATGTATGCTCAAATCTTATTCCGAGCTTATCCATAAATGAGTCGGGATTTTTATGATAAAGGTTGGCAGCTGTAATTACTCTTCTTGTAAGGTACCTGGTGAACCAGCTATCTTTTTCATTACCCGGTAGTGTCTTTTGCGTAAAGTCATATGATTCTACAGTCTGATATACGTATCTGCTGGGCAATATAATATACCAGTAGTAATGGGCGCCCGGCACATGCAGCTGCGCCCAGTGTATTTCAAATCTCCTGTTGTTATTATCCGGACTCCCATTGTAACGTCGCTCTATACTATCCCTTGCAATAGCTTTAGCAGCATTATATTTCGCAGCAGGTACTACGAGAAAATTCAACAGTACCAGGAGAAAAACAGCAGATACAAAAAGGTACATTCTTATAGGGTTCAGGTATTTTATTCTTTTTCCCTTTATATATTGCTCTGCTAAAAAGCCCGGCTTGAGTATTAGATATTTTAATGAGGTAAAAAATTTCCCGTCGAAGTGAGTGAGGTCTTCAAAAAAATAGGCTGCTATCTGCCATACTGTTTCTTTGGTTTCTTTATTTTCCTGTCCGCATACTTCGCAATAGCGGCCCTCAACAACAGCGCCACAATTCAAACAATTCTTCTCAGCACGAAGAGGTACATGTGACATATACAAGCCATTAACGAGATAGCCTAAATATAATAAAAATATTTATTATATTATTTTAGACGTCACATCTCGGCCACTCCGAGAAAAGAATTCACAACAAAGACAAGAACAAGTACAAACAGAATTATAAGGAATGGTATCTGAAGCATAAAATACTTTACCAGTGTTTTAAACCAGCCTTGCTTGTAAAACCTAAGCATAGCTATATATAGATATACTAAAGTCAAGAGCACAATTATCAATTGTAAATAGGACCCTATATCTCCCAATTTTGCGCAAATAGCAAAAAAGAGAATCATCAAAAACGTGAAGCAATAAAAGTGAATGGAAAATACAAAGTGTGCTACATAATAGTAATTCTTTCTTCTTATATACAATAATTGTAAAAGCAGTGCAAAAAAAGGTAATGAAATAAGGAATATTTGCGAAAAAGAATGAAAAAACCTTGCATGGAATCTTTCCTTGAAAACATCGGGTTCTGTATTATAGATATTCTCTGCGGCTATAAACCTCCTTTCAAAAAATCGGTTCATCCATCCATCCCTGCTACTACTAGGTAACATTTTCTGAGTAGAATCGTATGACGCTAAAGTCTGATTAGCATATGTTTTTGGAAGCGAACTACTTGCTCTCCTTCCTATATTTATATTAAGTCTTTTGTGTGGATTTTCGCCTGCATTGTAGTGTTGTAATATGCTGTCTCTCGCATGCTCTGTTGCGGCATTATATTTAAAAGAAGGTGTAATAAAAAAATTCAAAAAGATTAAAAGAAAAATAGCAGATGTAAGTAAGTACATTCTTATAGGGTTCAGATAACTTGTTTTCTTGCCCTTTATATATTCTTCTGCTAAAAACCCGGGCTTAAACAAAAGATACTTTAAAGAATTAAAGAACTTCCCATCAAAATGGGTAAGATCTTCAAAGAAATGCGCGGCGAGATGCCACACACTTTCTTTTGGTTCCAGGTTTTCCTGCCCGCATACATGGCAATATCGGCCTATTACTATCGCACCACAATTCAAGCAATTTTTCTGTGCGCGTTCAGGTAAATGAGACATAGCTAATATTCAGTAAAGTATCAGCTTAAATATAATTGAAAAACTGTATTTTTTAATTCTTTAATAAAAAACTAATGCTTATCATCATATTGCCCCAACGGTTTTCTAAATATATCTATCTAAACTTTTCAGGGATTTTTATCATCATCTAAAATCTGCATAGTCATTATACACTTACGTAGTAATCATAAAAATCCTTTTTTAGATACTCATTTTATTAATTGAATTTTACGCTGAAAGTTCTTTGAAATAAAAATTGGAAACTTTTTAAGTGTGATAAAAATGCGATAACAATGAGATATGAATGTGATATATGAGATATAGCAAAAAAGGCAAATAACCCTTTATTGAAAGCCGTTTAAGGGAAACAATAGTTTATCAAATATCACATTTCACTTTAAATACGAAATATGATATTTATAAATGAAGGTACTGAGACCTTACCCCCCTTCCAAAAAAGTTGGAAGCATGATTATTAAAATCGGTAGTATCGTCTGTAGTATAGAAATGTATATCACCTTGCTTGGTCAATCGTTTTTCCATTTCAGGATGACGAAGCAGATAATTTTCCAGGCTTGCAGCTACTATATCTCCTTGCGACACTACGGTAATATTATCGGGTATGTACTTTTTAATTTTATCGAGCAGCAACGGATAGTGAGTGCATGCTAGTAATATTGTATCTATATCGGGTGATTTTGCAAGTAGCTGATCAAGGTATTTTTTTACAAAGTAGTCTGCTCCAATAGTATCATATTCCCCATATTCCACCAGCGGTACCCACATAGGGCAGGCATGCTGATATACAGTAATATCCGGGAAAAAATGGCTAATTTCTATCTTGTACGATTCTGAATGTACAGTGCCTCTTGTGCCTAGCACACCTACCTTGCGCGTTTTTGTATATTCACCTATCACTTCAGCAGTTGGCCGTATCACTCCCAGCACCCTTTTATCCGGGTCCATTAAAGGCAGATCTTTTTGCTGTATGGTACGAAGCGCTTTAGCTGAAGCAGTATTACAAGCCACAATTACAAGTGGGCATCCCATTTTAAAAAACCATTCCACACACTCCAGTGTATATTGATGCACGGTTTCGAAAGAACGATTGCCATAAGGGGCACGTCCATTGTCGCCCAGGTATATGTAATCGTATTGTGGTAGTCGTGCTGCTATCGATCTGAAAACAGTCAACCCACCGTAGCCGGAATCAAAAACACCTATTGGATGCATCAGTAATCAAAAATGAAAAGAAAAAATGGAATCACAAAGCTTATTAATTACCCTGGTGTTCTTTTTCATCTGCACTTTTAATCATTGCTGCCATGTTAAAAAAAGCATAGGGTTTTTCAAATGCACCATAGCCTGGCTTTTTTGGATAGATCACTACGGTAAGCGGCGAAATAGAATCGTTCACAACTGTCACATCTGTCACTATAGTATTCCGGTAATTCGGATAAGAAAATACCACCTTGTATGTGCCCGCATCAAATTTCCTGGTAGTATAAAGACCCGTACTATCTGTTTTTGCAGACAAGGTTAGTTTTGCACCCTTATAAACCAATATTTTCACAGACTTGACCGGTTGGAACATTTCATTTGCAACGTTTCCCGATATCTGGCCTTTTTGCCCATACGCAGTATGAACAATGAGAAAACATGCAGCTATTAAAAGCTTATTCATTTTTAGATAGAATTTAGTGTTCAATTTACTAACAATAGCTTAAAACAATTCTAAGAATGCTGATAATTATTTACATACTATAGCTGTAGGCTATATAACATTAATATACATTTAGGCTATAATCAGCGTATAATGCTCTAACTTTACACTTTATTATGAGTGACGTTGTTATTCCCCCTCCGGCCTCTGGTGTTGCATTAACTGCAAAAGATTTTGCTACCGATCAGGAAGTGCGTTGGTGTCCAGGCTGTGGTGACTATTCTATATTAAAACAAGTACAAACTATACTGCCTCAAATAGGCATTCCGCGGGAGGATATTGTAATTATTTCAGGCATCGGCTGCAGCTCACGATTCCCATATTATATGAATACGTATGGCATGCACTCCATTCACGGTCGCGCCACAGCTATCGCATCGGGCCTTAAAGCAACACGGCCGGAGCTTAATATATGGATTGTTACCGGTGATGGTGATGGATTAAGCATAGGTGGTAATCATATGATACACTTGCTTCGCCGCAACTTTGATGTAAACATATTATTATTTAATAACCAGATATATGGGCTTACAAAAGGCCAGTATTCTCCCACTTCCGAAACAAGCAAGATAACCAAAAGCACACCTGCCGGCAGTCTTGACCATCCTTTCAATCCGTTAGCGCTGGCTATAGGTGCGGACGCTACCTTTATAGCACGCAGCATGGACCGTGATCCAAAACATTTGCAACAGATGCTTCTGCGCTCTCATGGACATCATGGTTCTTCATTTCTTGAAATATATCAGAACTGCAACATCTTTAATGATGGCGCTTTCGAAATATATACCGAAAAGGGCTCGAAAGCACAGGAAACATTATTCCTGGAGCATGGGCAACCATTACTATTTGGTGCTAATAAGGAAAAAGGGATTAGGCTGGATGGCTATAAGCCACAGTTAGTGAACTTGGATAGCGGTTATAGTGCCAGTGATCTTTGGATACACGATGAGGATGACTTTTTTAAAGCACAAATATTAACCCGCCTGTTCGATAATCCTGCTACCGCAGACCATTTTCCTCGTCCGTTTGGCGTATTTTATGCTACAGAGCGCCCTACTTATGAAGAAGAAATGCAGCTGCAACTAGAAGAAATAATAGCATCGAAAGGCAAGGGCGACCTCGACCACTTGCTCGAAGGAAACGAAACCTGGATAATCGAATAGAAAAATAATGTAAACTTTAACGCGGGGATGTAAAGAGTTATAAAACCAATCTCTTTATTTTACGCTGCCTTATATTTTGCATTATAAAAAATAAACTCAATTCAGTAATTGGCATCTCTTAAAAAATTAGCAGGTCAAACGGTTTGGTATGGGCTTAGCAATATAGCTGCTAAACTCTTGAATTATATACTCACTCCTCTAGTTACATATTTGCTTAATTCTCCCCAAGGGCAGGTTGACTATGGTGATTACAGTGTGATATATGCAGCTATTTCTTTTGTCAATATAGTTTATACTTACGGACTTGAAACAGCTTATTTCCGTTTTGCTTCGGCAAGTTCAGACCATAAAAAATTGTTTCAAACAACTTTTACATCTTTATTGGTAAGTACTGTTATCCTTAGTCCTATTCTTTATTTATTAAGGGTGCCAATAAATAACTTTTTAGGATTAGGTGCCCATCCTGAGTATATTTCATGGGCTATAGCAGTTATTGCACTCGACACATTATCGGTAATACCTTTTGCAAAACTAAGACAGGAAGAAAGGCCCCGGAAATATGCATTTACAAAAGTAGCCGGTGTAATTCTAAATATTCTTTTAACGATATTCTTTATTTATTACAGCCCTGAATATGTTTTAAAACACCCAGGGAGTGCGTATGCACATTGGTATAAACAATACGATAATACGGGTTTTCTAGTCCTGGCCAATCTTGCACAAAGCGCGCTTACATTTCTTTTATTGTGGAAGGAATGGTTAGGATATCGTTTTAAGTTTGATGGTGAATTATGGAGAAAAGTAATGTGGTATTGTTCGCCAATGATTGTTACGGGTTTAGGTGGCATGGTCAATGAAACGATAGACAGGATAATGCTTCGCAAATTATTGCCTGTTAGTGCTGATGCGGCCAGAACTGCAGTTGCAATCTATGGCGCCAATTACAAAATTGCCATTTTTGTTACTCTATTCATCCAGGCATTCCGTATGTCTGCTGAGCCATTTTTCTTTAGCCAGTCTTCAGATAAAAATGCACCCAAGACCTACGCCCGGGTAATGAAATGGTTTGTCATTACTTTATGTATAGCTTTTCTTTTCACAGCTCTATATTTAGACATCTGGAAATACATGGTAGGGTCAGATTATCGCAAGGGATTAGGGGTAGTGCCAATACTTCTTTGTGCCAATGTAGCATTGGGCATTTATTATAATCTCAATGTCTGGTATAAGATAACGGATAGAATGCGCATTGGCATGTATATCACACTTGTTGGCGCGACACTTACTTTAATTCTCAATTTCGCCTTTATTCCGAAATATGGAATGTATGCTTGTGCCTGGGCTACTCTTGCTGCTTACGGTAGTATGATGGTCATATCCTATTTCGTAGGACAGAAATTTTTCCCTGTCCCATATAATGTCAAAAAGCTATTAGCTTATTTGACGATAATGCTTCTTTTATTCTTTGTAGAGAAGGGGGTTGTTCATCTAACTCATAGTTTTATAATCAGAGTCGGTGCGGCAACTATATTAATGTTCCTTTTTTTGTATTTGGTATTTACAGTAGAGAAAAAAGAATTACGCAGCTTGCCTTTTGTAGGGAAATTAATCCGCTAAGCAAGTAGCTCACAAGGTTTCATCCCGGTAGCTTTTTTAAAGGCAGTGCTGAAATGGGATATGCTGCTATAGCCAAGTGTATTGGCCACTTCTGATACTGATCTACCCTGCTGTTGCAACAGTTCTTTTGCTTTAGTAATACGAAGCTCCTGCTGGTATTCATGTATCGTTTTTCCAACGAGTGCTTTAAATCCTTTTTTCAGGTAGCACTCATTCATAGCCACTTTGCGGGATAACTCACGAATAGTAAATGGCTGATCTATAGACTGCTCTACAACACGGCGTGCTTCAAGTACTTTTTCGCGTTCGCTATCATAAACAAGAAAACGGCACGCGGGCATCTGGCATGCAGAGAACGACTGTGTGATGCACTCCAATGAATGACGAAGTATATTTAGTACTATTTCACTCAGGCGCAGAGATTGTATAAATGGAGAATTAGTAACGAATGACTGCTGTAGTTTTTCCAGAAGCAATTTTGTTTGTGAGCAGATAGAAAATTGCTGCTCAGTTGTCTGGTCGAAACGGAATGGCTGATTGGCCATCAGCATTTCAGGAGAATATTGGTCGAAGAAACCCGGCAAAAATTGTAAGGAGCAAACATTTACTGTAAATGGCTGTTCTGTGCTTTGCAAATACAAGAGTTGCAGACAATATTTATTATCATCTATTGGAAATAAGTGTAGTTTGCCCTGTTCTTCCGGTACCAGGTTTTGAGGGAAATTTACTTCCAGCAGTTCAGCATTAATAAACCGATTTATGGAAAGTATTTCTCGATTTATCACTTCTGCACTGTCTCCCAAAAAACGATCTAATGGAGAGACTTTGGTCGCTGTAGTAATATTTTTCACCTGTTGCACGGCGCAAAGGTACGGAGAATGAATATATATTAAACAGAATGCAAACAGATGCGATATGTGATGATCATTTATAATCTAATATTTGCACGCAGGCATATTTATACATTTTAACAAATTTTCCATAGTTATGCTATTATATTTGCGCACTAATTTTCATCTATGATCAGACGCGTAGCCATACTGGCAATATTAATACTCCAATCATCACTGATTTTTGCACAAGATCTTGACAAGAGCAGCGTTAATTCAACACCGGCTATTGTTAAGCCGGCGCGCGATTTCCTGATGGTGAACGTTGGATATACAGGATGGGCTAGCAAACCGGATACTGTGAAACTAAAAAGTTTTGGTTACAGTTTTAGTGCCGCACTGTGCTATGATTTTCCTATTAATAAAAGCCATTTGAGTTTTGCTCCGGGTTTAGGGATAGCCACTTCTGCAGTCTATCTGGAAGGGCAGGTGATGCCTTTTACCGACACAGGTTCTTTGGGCGGTGCTGCTCATTTCCTTCCCGATACACTTCATTACAAAAGATATAAAATTGTAACCACTTATCTGCAGGCGCCTTTTGAATTACGCTATTTTGGCAATAAACAGAACCGTAACCAGGGATTTAAGGCAGCTATAGGTGTAGATGTGGGATTATTATTGGGTTCTCATACAAAAGGAGTTCTTCCTGTTAATGGCGTTGATGTAAACATCAAACAAAACAGTAAAGAGTATCAAAATACCTGGAACATGGCCGCACATGTACGGGTAGGATGGGGACATATTACTTTATTTGGCTCTTATAACGTTACCACCTTATTTAAAACGAACGAGGGGCCAAAAATTGTTCCTTTTTCTGCCGGATTATCATTTACAGGTTTATAGGATTTTTCAGTGGAAAGTAATGTGGTAGAGATTAGCAATTCTACATATTTGTATCTCATTGTGGCATAAGTGTGTAATTTTTGCCACAAAATATTTCCACAATTTGTATTTATACCTAATATGTGAACATTTTGGCAATTCTGAAAAAATTGCATTTTAGAGGTACTTTTACATATATATATTTACTAATAAATAGCTAACAGAGCGGATTTGAACGATACTATGGTTATAGTATGCTCTATGACAGTACTACATTAATTGGAATTAATTATATTATGTTGTAAATTGGTCTAATTGTTGTTATAAATTTGCCATTGGTACAAATTTTACAAGATCTGTACCTTCATACATATAGACTCCCCAACATCAAAAAAATATTTAACTAATCGCCAAAAAAAGAAACGTTATGAGAAAAGCCGATGTGGTAAGCAGCATTTCTGAAAAAACAGGGATCCCTAAAGTAGATATCCTTGTAGCTCTTGAAGCATTTTTTAAAGAAGTAAAGACTTCGCTTGTAGAAGGTGAACCCGTTTATGTACGCGGGTTTGGTAGCTTTATATTGAAAAAACGCGCAGCAAAAATAGGTCGTAATATAAAAAAGAATGTAGCAGTGGAAATACCTGAACATTTTATTCCTGCTTTTAAGCCGGCAAAAGAATTTGTGCAGGCTGTAAAGGAATCAAAACATGAGCTTGTAGAGCACGATGTTGAATTAATGGAAGAATAAATAAACACTACAAGCTTGATTTTGCTACCTTTGCGCAGAAATTTTCAGATTCTTGCGTCCGGTACATTACATCACACTTGTAGTAGCAATAGCATTAATAGCCATTTTATACTGGGGCGGTAATACCACTCCGCCAGCCAAGCCAAAAGCGGAAATGCCGCCTATGGCAGCAGCAGGAAATATGCCCCCAGGCTCTAACACCATGAAGCCTGCCTCTTTCGACTCTATATTAGCAGCATCGCGCGCCCAATTGCCAAAGCAAGGCGCTGATGAAGTAAAGACCATCGAAAATGAACTTGCAGCCATTCGTGATTCGTCGCGAATGGCTGCTGTTTATATCCGCCTTGCGCAGGTATGGCAGCGATATAACCAGCTACTTGCAGCAGGATATTTTGGTGAAAAAGCAGCTAAGTTGGAGAATTCGGAAAAAAGCCTCAACTTCGCAGGCCAATTCTTTCTGGAGAGAATAGCGGAAGGCGGTTCAGAATCAGTATTGGCATGGGAAGCAGAACAGGCAAAAGATTGTTTTCAGCGAGCATTAGATATAAGTCCCGGTAATGATACAGCCACTGTAGGTATGGCGGCAGTATATGTAAATACCGGAGAACCAATGAGAGGGGTAGGCATGCTGAAGGAAATTACCCAAAAAGATCCGGACAATGTAATGGCCAACCAGATGTTGGGAGACATGTCTGTAAGATCGGGGCAATATGATAAGGCAGTGGGGAGATACGAGACAGTTTTAAAGAAACAACCAGACAATGTAGATGTTATGCTAAATCTTGCAAAACTCTATGAAGGTCAGGGTGAAAAACAAAAAGCAATAGATCTGCTGAAGAGAAGTGAGGTACTAATAGATGACCCACAAACTAAAAGCAGTATTGAAAAGCATATAAATTCATTAAAATAACATCAAAATTACTTGAGCTATGCCTTGTGGTAAAAAAAGAAAAAGACATAAGATCGCTACCCACAAACGTAAAAAACGTCTGAGAAAGAACCGTCATAAAAAGAAGAACAAGTAGGCTTTACTCCTGCTTTCTTTACCTTTCTCTGCCGGACAATTTTACAGTTAATATCGCCTTTGGTGCATGCTATTAATTGTAGGATTTCCGGCAGCAAGTTTCTTTAAGAGAAGTTATAGGTAAAGATTAGTTTATAGCCAGTGCAGAATCGGATAAAAAGACGGTAGAATGAATAAAGAACTCATTATTAATGCTTCGGGCGATGGTGTAGAAATAGCATTGCTTGAAGATAAGAAGCTGGTAGAGCTTCACTACGAACATGGGCAGAATAAATTTGCTGTGGGAGATTTATACCTCGGCAAAGTGAAAAAGCTCATGCCGGGTCTAAATGCTGTGTTTGTAGATGTTGGCTATGAAAAAGATGCTTTCCTGCATTACACCGATCTTAGTCCTTATTTTCGCTCCTTACTTAAGTTTACCAAACAATCGATAGAAGGCAATACTTCCTGGGGTAATGATTTTGGCAAGTTTCAGAATGAACACGAAATAATTAAAACCGGTAAGATCACAGAAGTAATACAAGGCAAGCCGGAAATACTTGTACAGATATTAAAAGAGCCAATCTCTGCAAAAGGTCCCCGCCTTAGTTGTGAAATCTCTATACCCGGACGCTTTGTGGTATTAACACCATATAATGATGTGGTAGCTGTATCGCGCAAAATACATTCTGCAGATGAACGCAAGCGGCTACAGCGCATTGTAGAAAGCATAAAGCCTAAAAACTTTGGTGTAATAGTACGTACAGCAGCCGAAGGGAAAAACACCGCCGAGCTGCATACTGATATGCTGGAGTTAGCCGAAATGTGGCAAACTATTCAGAAAAATCTGCATGGGGCAAAACCACCACAAATAATACTCAGCGAACAGGATAAGACAACTTCTATACTTCGCGATCTGCTTAGCGAAAGCTTTCAACGTATTGTGGTGAATGATAAAAAGCTGCTTAACGAGACAAAAGAATATATTTCGCGTATCGCGCCTGAAAAGGAAGAAATAGTTACTTACCACAATGGTGGACAACCATTATTTGATCAGCTTGGAATTACCAAGCAGATGAAAGCTGCTTTTGGTAAAACTGTAAATCTATCCAGTGGCGCATACCTTATTATAGAGCATACGGAAGCGCTGCATGTAATAGATGTGAATAGCGGCACCCGTAGCGCTGAAGCAGGACAGGAACATAATGCGCTTGCTACCAATATGGAAGCAGCACAAGAAATAACACGCCAGCTTCGCCTTCGTGACCTGGGTGGCATTGTTATCATCGACTTCATAGACATGAAGCTGCCTGAAAACAAAAAGCAGCTCTATGAGTATATGGAAAAGCTCATGGAGAGCGACCGCGCACGCCATACCATATTACCCATTTCTAAATTCGGATTGATGCAGATCACGCGCCAGCGACTGCGTCCTGAAATAAACATATCTACGGCAGAAGTTTGCCCTACCTGTAAAGGCACAGGTAAGATAGGCCCGTCTATATTACTGGCCGATGATATCGAAAAGGATCTGAAGTACTTAATCAATCAAGGGCATCGTGATCTTACGCTGCATGTGCATCCTATTATGGAAGCGTATCTCACCAAAGGATTATTCTTTAGTTCTATACTATGGAAGTGGAGGAGACAATATAAAGTGAAAGTGAAAATAGTAAGCGATAGTAACGCACCTCTTACACAATATCAGTTTTTTGATACAAAAACGGATGATCTGATAAAGTTATAAGATATAAAGATATTAGAAACGCCCGCAATTGTGGGCGTTTCTGTTTTTAAGATGTGAGTACCTTATGAAGAGACTGTTTGTGATTGTAATATTCCCTCAAGGAACCAAAGGACATTTCTCATTCCTTTAATGTTATCTACAACAAGCATAAAGTTTTTGCCAACTTGTTTCAAACGTGCACTATTGGTTTGGATCTGTATATAGTTAAGTATGTGATTAAAGGTAGGTGATTCAAAATAGGGAGACTCCGGATTGCTGACAAAATAAAGACGCATTTGCTCATTTTTCAATATCAGCTTTTCAAAACCTAGCTCACATGCCATCCTGCGACAGCGCAATGTTGTGAACAGTTCCTCCACTTGCGGCGGTATAGGGCCAAACCTGTCGTGAAGCTCTGATGCAAAGCGCTGCATCTCTTCATCGTTTTCTACATTATCTAACTGAGTATAGAGTGATAAACGCTCTGTAATATTTTCGACATAAGAATCCGGTATCAGTATTTCGAGATCGGTATCTATAGTGCAATCACTTACAAAATCTTTCTTACGCTCTAGCTCTTCAGAGAATACTTCTTTGAAATCAGTAGTCTTCAACTCACGCATTGCCTCGTCCAATATCTTTTGATACATCTCGAAACCTATCTCGGCAATAAAGCCACTTTGCTCACCACCTAATAAATTACCTGCGCCCCGTATATCCAAATCGCGCATCGCAATCTGGAAGCCGCTACCTAATTCATTAAATTGCTCTAATGTTTGCAATCGCTTCCTGCTATCGTCCGGCAGCGTACTCATGCCGGGACATAGAAGATAACAGAATGCTTTTTTATTGCTGCGTCCTACCCTGCCTCTCAATTGGTGCAAATCACTTAAGCCGAACTGATGAGCATTATTAATTACGATCGTATTTGCATTAGGTATATCCACACCGCTTTCTACAATGTTGGTGCAGCATAATACATCATACTCCCTTTCGATAAATTTAAAAAGGGCTTCTTCCAATTTATGTCCTTCCATCTGCCCGTGAGCCATGCCAATACTCAGATCAGGACATAAATTTTTAAGAAGGGCTGTAATATCAGGCAGGCTCTGAACCCTGTTGTGTATAAAATATACCTGGCCTCCACGTTCTGTCTCATAGTAAATAGCATCTCTTATAGCATACTCATCAAATACCATTACCTCTGTATGTACCGGCTGGCGATTGGGAGGGGGTGTATTGATAATGCTAAGATCACGCGCATTCATCAATGAGAACTGAAGCGTACGTGGAATAGGCGTAGCTGTAAGTGTAAGCGTATCTACATTGGCCTTTAGCTCACGCAATTTTTCTTTCGCAGACACTCCAAATTTTTGCTCTTCATCTATGATAAGCAAGCCGAGATCTTTGAATTTTACATCCTTGCCAAGCAAAGCATGTGTACCAATGATGATATCTATTTTGTTTTCCTCCAATCGTTTTAATGTGTCCTTCTTTTCCTTTGAAGATTTAAAACGATTAATATAATCAACATTGCAAGGAAAATCCTTTAGCCTTTCCTTAAATGTCTGGTAATGCTGGAACGCGAGGATAGTTGTAGGAACTAATATTGCAGCCTGCTTATTATCAGCAACTGCTTTGAATGCCGCCCGTATACCTATTTCTGTTTTGCCAAATCCTACGTCGCCGCAAATAAGGCGGTCCATGGGAGATGGTGATTCCATATCTCTTTTTACATCCGCAGTTGCCTTGCTTTGATCGGGAGTATCTTCATAAAAGAAAGAGGCTTCTAACTCTGTTTGCAAATAACTATCCGGAGTGAACGCAAATCCCTGTGAGGCTTTGCGTTTTGCATACAGCTTAATGAGGTCTGATGCAATATCCTTTACCTGCTTTTTGGTTTTATTTTTTAGTTTTTCCCACGCATCACTTCCCAACTTGTTGACACGAGGAGGACTACCTTCTTTGCCAGTATATTTACTGATCTTATGCAGGGAGTTGATATTTACATAGAGCACATCATTGTCTTTGTAAATGATCCGTATCGCTTCCTGCAGGTTTCCGTTTATATCTATTTTCTGGAGGCCACTATACACTCCTACACCATGATCTATATGCGTCACATAATCACCCGGCTGCAATTCGCGTAATGCACGCAATGTAAGTGCTTTCCCTTTTGTATAGGCCTGCTTGACTTTGTACTTATGATACCTCTGAAATATCTGGTGGTCGGTGTAGCAGACTATTTTCTTATCATGATCTATAAAGCCTTTGCTGATCGAGGTGGGAACAGGGACAAATTTTATTTCCGCATCGAGGTCTGTAAAGATGCTGTGAAGCCGTTCGAGCTGCTTGGGATTTTCGGCGAATATGTATGGTACATATTGATTACTGCTACGCTTATGCAGATCGTCGATCAGCATATTGAATTGCCTGTTGAATACCGGCTGTTCTTCTGTAGCAAATTGTATTGTTGCTGTTATTTCATCGCCCGTTATCTTCCCGAGCGAATGGTTGTACCATTCTATAAGATTGCGATTGACAATCTTTTGTTTCCATGTTTCAAATACTTCAAAATCTTCGTGCGTTAATTCTTTTAGCCATTCTTCTTCATGATCTATTGCTATTTGGCCAATCTCTACTTTATCGGGCAGGTCTGCTTCCAGCTTTCCAATTTTTCCGATAGTGAAATCAAGGTCTTTAGCCCATATTACTGTGTTTTCGGGTAAGTAATCGAGCAGTGATATTTTCTCTTTTGTTTCGAATCTGGTCTCTACATTAGGCAAGATAGAAACCTGCAATAATTTTCTTTCAGACAGCTGTGTCTCGGGATTGAAAATGCGTATGCTGTCCACATCATTACCAAACAACTCTATGCGATATGGATGCTCATTGCCGAATGAATAAATATCCAGGATACCACCACGCATAGCAAATTGCCCCGGCTCATATACAAAGTCTTCCCGCTTGAAACCTAAGCCTACAAACTGCACCAGCAAGGCATCTACATTAAGCACCTCACCCACTTTAATGCTGATGATATTGCCGGATAATACAGATGGATGCACTACTTTCTCGAATAGTGCCTCAGGATACGTTACCAATACCTTCTTGTGGACACTTTTTCCGCTAAACTTCGTTAATGCTTCCGTACGCAGCATTACGTGGCTGCTATTCAAATCATTAAAATTGCCGGTACGCTTAAACGAGTCAGGGAAATAGCAGATATCTAATGCGTCAGTAAGATGTTCGAGATCGTTATGAAAATAAGCAGCTTCTTCCCTGTCATTGAGCACAAACACATGATTTGCATCACACATCTGCCAAACGGCTGTAGCAATAAAATTGATGGAAGAACCCCGAAGATTATCGAGCTGCACACGAATTTTTGAATCGGGCAATGAGATGCCGGCCGCTATTTGTTTTAAGCGGATATCATTCTGATACAAACCCAGCAACACCTGCAAATTCATGCGGGTGCAAATTTATGGAAAATACTGCATCCACAGAAAGCTTTCGAACTAACAAAAGGTTAAATAAGCCTTTATATCATATTCTTCTTTGTATGGCCGGATATGGCTTCAACAAACCAAAGGTATTCAGATACAAATTTCTTAATGTTTCCGGCCATTGCCTCATTTTGGGGATTGCCCTCTTCGTCTAAAGAGTTTTGGAGTTCGGGCACCAATAATTTGTATGGCATTGGGAAAGCTTCTATTGCTAATATAAGTAGTTGCATCAAATTGGAGGCATTGATACCTCCCTGTCTGCCATTAGATCCGGTTACAACACCAATGGGCTTGTGAAACCATTCTTTTGAAAAATAGTCAACAGCATTCTTAAAAGCTCCGCTATAGCTATTATTATATTCAGGAGAAACAAATACAATTCCATCGGCTTCGCTCAAAGCTTTGCTTATTTCATTAAGAGAGCTTATTGGCTCTTTTGTTTCAAAAAGACGTGAAGTCATTACAGGAAGACCATAGGCTTTGATATCTATGAAGGTAACATCTGCCTTCCCTGTTTCTAATAAAGCTTTTTCTATTGCTTTGGCAGCGCGGATACTTAATCTGCCATCACGTATGGCACCATAAAGAATCGTTATCTTTAACATGATAAATGGTTAGCTTTAAGAGTCGTTTGGGCGCAAGTTAAAATCATATTCATTGAATAATAAGCTCATGAAAAAATTTCTTTTTTTAATACCTGTATTATTCCTGTTCAACTCCTGCAGAAACACGTGGGACCAGGAAGATAAAGATATGTTTTATCAATCCTGCATGGAAGATGCTACCACATGGGCAGGCTCAAAAGAAAAGGCTAAGACCTATTGCGACTGCATGATGGAGAAAATGATGAAAAAATTTCCTAATGAAAGCGACGCATTAGAGCATATAGATAGCGTAATAAATGACCCAGACCTGCAAAACTGCAAAAAGGAAGTATTAGGCAAGTAAAGCTTACTTCGACTTTTCCTACAAGATACTTTTTCGTTCTATTGCTTTTTTTCTGAGTAATACGCTTGCACGATACCTGTCTTCGTGATACTCATTATATAAGCTATCCAATATGGCAAGGCATTTGTCAGTTCCCCAATCGTCGCACCATTTTAATAAGCCTTTGGGATAGTTTACGCCCTTTGTCATAGCTTGTTCCAGGTCATGCGCGGATGCTATATTCAGATGCAGCGCTTCAACCGCTTCATTTATAAGCATACACACTATACGGTCTGTTATATACTGCCCTAATGTAGTGTCTTTTTGAGGTTCAGGCATTTTTGCGTCGGAAGCATAATTGTAAAAGCCCCGGCCTGTTTTGCGTCCCAGCCAACCTGCCTCCAATAATCGTTTTTGCGAGAAAGATGGTTTGTAACGAGGGTCGTAAAAGAATGATTGAAAAACAGTTTCTGTTACTACATAATTTACATCGTGGCCTATATAGTCCATTAAAGTAAATGGGCCCATACGGAACCCTCCGATTTCTGTCATGGCCCAGTCGATAGTTGCCATATCTGCAATGCCTTCTTCATAGATCCTTATGGCTTCACCATAAAAAGGACGGGCGACCCTGTTTACTATAAAGCCCGGAGTATCTTTGGTGATAACCGGCGTTTTGCCCCAGCTTTCCATCAGCTTTTTAGCTTTTGGTATCAGCGCAGCATCAGTTTGAACAGCAGGTATTACTTCGACTAATGCCATCAATGGGGCGGGATTGAAAAAATGTAATCCCATAATACGTTCAGGTTTGCTACATGCGGCTGCTATAGAAGTGATAGATAATGAAGATGTATTGCTTGCCAACACACAATCAGCACTTACTATTTTCTCTACTGTGCTGAATACTTCTTTTTTTATTTCCAGCTTTTCTATTATGGCTTCTATGATCAATCCGCAATCTGCAAAAGCCTGCAGGTTATCAGCAAAGCTTACTTTTTGCAGTATTTCATTTGCATTAGCGATCTTCCCTTTTTCCTGGAGTTTTTGAAGTGTAGCAGCAAGACCTTTATTTGCTTTATCAAGCGCTCCGCTGTTATTATCGTACACAATAACTTTATGCCCAGCGGTAGCCGCCACCTGAGCTATTCCCGTACCCATTGCACCGGAGCCGATCACACCTACTGATATATTGCTATCTAACATCGATCTTAATTAATGTGCAATGATAAAAAAATTATAGCAAGCGCCTTACACTAATCAGAGATAAGTCCCTTTCAATACTATCATTGCAACACTGAAGTAAATAATTAAACCTGTAACGTCAACAAGTGTAGCTACGAATGGTGCTGAAGATGCTGCAGGGTCGAGTTTGAGTGATTTTAAAATGACAGGTATCATTGCCCCGCTAAGTGTTCCCCACATTACGATGCCGATAAGGCCAAAGAAAATAGTAATACCTACCAGTGGCCAGTGTGCCCCATAATTCCACCAACCAAATGTCTGCCATATAGCAATACGTATAAAACCTATTGTGCCGAGTATAATACCCAAAGTAAGGCCGGACGAGGCTTCACGGCGCATGATATACCACCAATCACGAGGTGATAATTCCTTCAATGCCATAGCACGGATGACGAGCGTAGCAGCCTGCGAACCGCTGTTGCCCCCACTTGACATAACGAGAGGAATAAACAACGCAAGCAATGTTACTTTCTGTATCACATCAGCAAAATGGCCCATAGCTGTAGCAGTCAACATTTCACTGAGGAACAAAATGATCAGCCAACCTGCACGTTTCCGTATCAGCGTGAAAAAGGGTGTTCTCACATACGGCATATCGAGGGATTCCATACCACCGAATTGTTGCATGTCTTTTGTATCCTGTTCTTCCGCTTCATCTATCACATCATCCACAGTTACCACGCCCATCAGCACATTGTGCTGGTTCGTAACCGGTAATGCGACCCTATCGTATTCTTTAAATTTTGTAATGGCATCCTCTATTTTATCCTGAATATTCAGCTTTACATAGGAGCCATCCATGATATCCTCAATGGTCTGCGTAGGTTCGTTCAGCACCAATCTTCTTATGGGTATGTCATCCACCAGATGCCCATCGCTATCTACAACATATATCATATTGGATGCCTCAGAATCGGTGTAATGATGCCGCAGGTGCCGCATGGCTTCAGTTATAGTCATTTCTTTCCGCACAGCTGTAAAGGCGGTATTAATAAGACGTGCTACGCTTTGTTCGGGATAGCCCAACAGGTCGAGAGTAGCACGTTTGTTTTTCTCATCAAGGAAACTAATGAATTCAGAAACATCCCATGCATTCAATGAATCAAAAAATGCCAGGCGGTCGTTCGACTCCAGGTTATTAAGAACAATAGCTGCCTTTATGCGCGGCAAATGATCCACTACTTTGCGCTGTAATACATTGTCGAGAAACGAAAATGTTTTTATCTGGGCAGCTTCAGGCAAGGCATTAAATGCCGTCAAACAGACGTCGTCGGGAAGCTCTTCAAAAAGTTTTGCTACTTCGGTAGGAAAATCTTCGTCATTGCTATGCAGCAATAACTCGCTAAGGTTTCCGTCAAGGACTTTTTCTTTCAGGTCTTCCAGTACCATTATCCGTAATTTTTAAGAATTAAACAATGGGATAAGGCATAAATGCCATTCTTAGTATTAACGCCTGCTTCCTACAAGGCGGGTAAATATGCTATCAATTCAGAATTGATCATCTCTTTAGCTTCATTACCATAGCTACAATCAATATACTATGGCACTGTAGCGTTGGTGATGGCTTTTATATAAAATTTTATATTCAACATATTTCCTTTAAGGTTACTATATTAAACATTCTATTTCTTAGTGCTTATTAAGAGGCGAAAATCATATTTATTTACCTATCATCATACGTGTTAACACAGAGATAATACCCTTTAGAAAGCGCAACAAATATTGTGCTCACGGCATTTTTTATTTTGCAGTCTTGAAGTATAGTTTTTATTATACTCTTTAAGCACAGTTGTTGTTATTTTTCCCACTGGGGGGACTGCTTAAAGAGCCCGAGTACAGTGGGGATTAATTATTCAGTTTCTCTCGACTCGGTACACTATCCATATAGCTTTTGTTTTAGTTTTTATACTAACGGTTCGCAAAGGTAAACCATAAATTTGAAAAAGCACTTCCGTATATTTATAAAATTTTCAGCAAAAAATTTTTTGATTGCATGGCCGGTGAAGCAGATAAAACAGTGCCCGAAATACATGATCATATAGCCCATACAGGCAAAAAGCACAGCCACGATACAGGTGATAATATCAATGAGGGGAAAACACTGCTGGTAGTGATAATTACCGCACTAGCCATGACCCTGGAGATAGGGTTCGGGTATCACACTAAATCTATGGCTCTACTTGCGGATGGCTATCATATGTCTTCACACGTGTTCGTTATAGGTTTAAGCTGGCTGGCCTATGTGGCAGCACGCAAATATGCCTCATCAGAAAAAATAAGCTTCAGGAAAGAAAAGTTGCTGGCACTAACTGGTTTTACAAGTGCGATTGTTTTGCAGATAGTAGCTATTATTATGGTTATAGAATCGGTGGACCGTATTGTGTACCCAGTACATATAAAATTTATGGAAGCCATTATTGTCGCTATTATAGGGCTTGTAGTAAATATTATAAGCGCCTTTCTGCTAAAGCACGATGATAAACATGGTGATTATAACATAAAAGCAGCCTATGTGCATGTAATATCCGATGCCATGACCAGCATAATAGCCATAGCAGCCTTACTGGCAGGAATGTATTCCAATATGTATTCCCTTGATGCCATTAGTGGGATAATAAGCGCACTGGTGATAACGCGATGGGCAGTAGCTATAATAAAGGATGCAGGAAAGGAGCTGATCGAGTTCAAGCGGAAATAAAATTGGCCTGATCTATAATAAAATAATTGTTAATTAAAATTGTATGCCAAATCCTTGTATTTTTACCTGGCTTAAAATCCCTTTATGAAGAAAACTATACTATTTTTAAGTGTTTTGTCAATTCTTGTGCTGCAACTTAGCTCATGTGTAGTGGAATCACGTGGCTACTATGGCCACAGATATTATGGTCATCATTGGAACCATGACAGGTATCATCACAGGTGGTAATCTTTTCAATGCTTTTACAATTTCTTTAAGATTTGATGGTGCATGATTTGCTACTATATAAGTAGCAACGTTTTTCTGCATCTCTAAAAAGAAATTGTATGAAAAAGCTCATTTTAATATTAGGTGCATTTATAGTATTAACAGCAGGACTTAGTTCCTGTGCTGTTGAAGCATACCCTGGTGGTTATGGCTATTATGATTATTACGGACCTTATTATGGACATCCCTGGTATGGACATTATTGGGGTGGCGGTTATTGGCATGGCGGAGGAGGATATCATTACGGGCCTCGTTACCATGGCGGGGGACACGGTTATCGCGGAGGCGGAGGCCATGGTTTTCACGGGAGATAAATATCAGAGTGGCTAAAATAGAAGTTTGGATTTAGATGTTTAAAGGCTGCATAACGCAGCCTTTACTTTTTATGAAGAATTATATAGACTTGCTTTAGCTTTTTAAGCTGCTTACGATCTCTTCAAACTTTTCTTTACTTAAAGGTTTGTTAGCAAAACCAGATACATTGGGGTCGGATTTGGCAGCGCTGATCTCGAATACATGTGCTGTAGAACTGATCACATAAATTATGATCTTCTTGGCAAGCGTCATTTTAATTAACTTAAACTTATCAAGAAATTCCAGTCCATCCATGATGGGCATATTAATATCGAGCAGTATAAGGTCGGGCAATACATCGGGATTAGAAATATTACTAGTCAAAAAATTATAAGCATGACTCGCATTTGTGAACGTAATTATCTCTAATGATGGATCCAAATCTTTTGCCAATCTTTTGATAGTAAAAGGAATTAGTGGTTCATCATCTATGACACAAACTATAGCTGATTTCATATTTGCAACTATATTATATTATTTCCCGAGCATATTTTATGCTGAATTATTAACATCCAATTTATTACATTTTAACCGGAATACAAATAAATATAATTCAAGTGCAATAAATTATGTCAATTTGAAATGGCCCGTACGTGCCTTCAATTATGTAATTTCGGCTAATCAGGGTTTAAACTTATTTATGAAATACAGCGCCTTTTACTGTTTTTTATTCTTTCTAACACCTTTTATTTCAACCGGACAATCAAAGAATTACACACTTAATGGATTGATCACTGTAGAAGACGGAGAGACTTTTACCTATAAGATCGTTTTTACAGATTCTGCAAATGTCATCAATGGCTACTCGCTAACCTATCTGCAAAAAAATAATGAAACAAAGGCGGCCATAGTAGGCACTATAGACCGCGAAAAACGTACACTTTCTTTCAGGGAAACAAACATCATCTACACACAGGGATACCAATCTAAAATGGTGATGTGCCTAATAGACGCAAAACTAAAGTATACACACTCCAACAATGGCAATGTGCTGACAGGATCGCTGGTAAGCAATGAAGCTGATAATACTGCCTGTGCAAAAGGTACTATTACTTTTTATGATGATAACGCATTAAGAGCAGTATTTGGGAAAGAAGAAAAAATGGATACTACGATAGTGGTAGGGAAACACCACAGCGATGATACAAAACCAATAATAGTAGCAGTACCCGCAGCCAAACCACTTGTAACTGACAAAGTAACTGCAGGCAAGGGAAAAGCATACGATTGGCATACAGACACTATAGTGATAGACATATGGGATGGCGGGCACATAGACGGCGATATGGTGACACTATTATATAACGAAAAACCTATACTCAACAACTATGTGCTTACAGCGCAAAAAAAACGCTTGTCTATTCCCATATCCGGTAGTGATATTAATACGCTCACAATTGTTGCAGAAAATGAAGGATCGGAACCATCGAATACTGCAAGCATGATGCTTATGGATGGGAATACAAAATATAGCATACTTGCCTATGACAAGGCAGGAGAAAGAGCGGTAATCAACATAAAAAAAGTCGCTGATAAATAAATCTGGCTTCGCATTTATATTGTGAGTCGCGTTTTATATTGCTATATTTACAATATAAACCACTTCACATTATGGCAAACTTTGATGATGCAATCCCATTTACTTTACAGGCGGAAGGAGGATATAATAACGACCCTGCCGATCCGGGAGGAGAAACTTATTGCGGCATTACCAAAACAGCCGATCCTGAATGGCAAGGCTGGGTAATAGTGGACGAGCATAAGCCATTGCATAGTGAACAAATAATAAACGATGCAGCTTTGCACGCAAGCGTGGTTGCATTTTACAAAACCAAATACTGGAACGCGATATCGGGAGATAATATTAATGACCAGAATGTAGCTGCTTTCTTTTTTGACTGGAGCGTTACTTCCGGTAAAGCCATAAAAAAAGTACAAGCATTAGTGGGTGTAAATGCAGACGGGACCGTAGGACCACAAACGATTGCAGCTATAAATAACTACAACGGCAATCTGCTGGACGATATGAAAAATGCCAGGGTAAATTATTATAAAAGTCTTGTGGTAAATAATTCTGCATTAAATAAATTTCTACAAGGATGGCTGAACAGGATAGATAATTTTTTTACGGCGCATGGACTGCAGACTTAAAAATTGGTCTTTTTAAGAGCAATATTTACAGTCTCTCCATTAGGTTTTTTGTAAACAAACGAGACAAAACCATAGCTATTATTAAATAGAAACTCACATTGATATTTTCCGAGCTCTTTTAAGTAATTAGTATTGCTTCCTTTTATCACAAAACAATCAAGTTTTTTGCCATTTAAAGTAAATTGTTTGTCACCTGCTAACACCCGATTCTGCATTAACATTTTTCCCAATGCAGGAGCAAACTCAGATTTGTAAACATTGGTTTTGATATCACTACTTACGCCGGTGATTAGGGGGAAAGAAACTGAAGGTGATGGCAGAACGATAGTAAATGCAAGATTACCTAACTCCGGTGATGGTATGGAAACCTCATCATTATCTTCCGATATACTTGTTGTAGTATAAAGTGCTTGATCACTACAATTATTGTACGTGTAAGCAAAGGTTAGATTTCTCTGACCGGAATTAGATGAATCCTGGCTCTCGGATTTAACATCCATTACCAACAAACAACTATCAATCAATTTCCCATTTGGGGCATTGAATGCAACATTAAAAACTCATTTTCTGCCTTTTTTATAAATGTTACGGGTACTATTTGATAAACAACTTTGGAAAACGGAAATCAGGAGAAGAACTGTTATGAAATAAATATTTCTCTTTATTCTGAGGGTATTGCACATACTTATAGGTTTTTAACGCAGGGCAAATATAAGTATGAATAAATAAGAGAGCTTCATAAAACAATTAATTGTCTATGAAGTTCTTCTATTATTTTAGATAATATTATTTACTAATCACAATTCAGTAGCCAGCGTGTACCAAATTTGTCGGTAACATGACCGTGTAATGCGGCAAAAAATTGTTTGTCTAAAGGCATAGTAATATTACCGCCATCTGCCAGCTTATTGAAAATACGTTTTGTCTCCTCCTGGTCTTTAAGACTAACTGATAATTTAATATTGCCTCCGTCGGTTTGTACAGGACGTCCCGGAAAAACATCACACGCCATTATAGTGTTGTTACCGAACGTGAGCACAGCGTGCAGGATCTTGTTTTTATAATTCTCGGGAGCTTTCATGGCAGGAATATCATAACGATTAACGATCTCAAGTTTGCCGTTGAATACATCTTTGTATAGATTCAATGCTTCTTCGCATGTGCCCTGGAAGCTGAGATAAGGAACCAATATTGATTGACTCATAACTAAATTTTTGACAAAAATAAAACGGTAGTCTTTTTAAAAATTGTACGATTTCGACATACGTTCTGCAAGTGCCGGCTGGATGACCTGGACTATTGTAAATTGTTCTTTTAAAAATTCTTTCGGGCTAAAATTCGTCAGTTGCCTGAACTCCCTGATAAAATGCGACTGGTCGTAATAGCCACATTCGTAAGCTATATTCGTTAAGGAATCGAAACGACAGGAATACATTAATAATACAGCATTATTAAAGCGATTGATCTTTATCAGCTCGGCGGGTGTTAACCCCATTATATTATTAAATCTGCGCTCCAATGTTTTGTAATTTGTATTGTACTGAACTGATAGCTCTTTTATATTGCTTGTAGCGCTATTGCGGATCTCGTGAATACATTTGCTGACCATTGAGTATTCGCCTGACAAATGCCGCAACTTTCGTAGTAGATATTTTTCAGTTATTGCAACTCTCGTTGTGTTGTCAAGTGCATCAAATAGTTGTTCTTCCAGTTCACGAAATTCATTTCCGAAAAGATCCTGCAGTGTGTAAAAGTCATTGGCGAAAAGATGCACAGGAATTTTGAAAAACGGATAAGTGCCTCCCAGCTTAAACCTGATACAGAAAAAGTTTTGTTTACCAGTTTGTGAAATAACTAACGACTGCCTGCGGATGCCAATGATGTGAGAGCCCTTTACTACAGATTTTTGCTCATCTTTTATTTGCGAATAATCTTCTCCAAAATTGAACATCAGCTCGATAGTACCGTCTGGTATCAGGCTTTCCTTTTCTCTGAATGGAGGTTTATCGGAATATGCTGACCAGTAGCACTCCACATAGAGAGATAGATGCTTGCATGGTTTGTATTCCTTGTATTCCATACACAAAAATATTAAGTATTGCTGCTATTGTTTCATAAAGTATAAGATAGTAGAATTTACAATCAACACTATTGCAAAAATAATAGCCAGCGTAGGTCGTCCTGATAAATATAGCAAAACTATAGACATGCCGAAAAGAATAGTTTTTAAAGATACATACAATGGAACGGGCAGTTTTATATTGGCTTTAGGAGCAAGGAATAACCCCCAGATAACTACTACCGCAACCGGCAGACCAACAGCGAGTAATGTGCGAGGCAGGATGCTCCCTTTAATATGAAATGCCCAATAACTATATGCGGCCAGCATACATAATTCAAGAAGGAAGGCGATAGCGAGATTCAGATATTTGAACATGGTAAGCATAATGTTGATGTTTTTGATAAGTCAAAATTCAACAAAAGGCGGTGAGATGCACTTGATAAAAATCAAGAAATTATGCAACCTGTTTTTTTCGCAAACGGCTGAGCGTTTCGGGTGTCATGCCCAGCATAGAAGCAATATATTGTAATGGCACCTGGTTAAATAATTCGGGTTGCTGTTCGAAAAGTATTTTATAGCGCTCTTCTGCCGATTGAGAAAGCAGGCTTGTTATCCTTGTCTCCATAAATAAAAAACAACCTGCAATAAAAAGCTTTTCCAATTCGTGCCATTTTGGAATAACGTGGCCAAGGTTATTGTAATCGCGCCCGCTTATGGAATACAATTCACAATCTGTAAGCGCCTGTATATGCCAGCGGGATGCCTGACCGAAGGTGAGACCTGCAAGGTCGGTAATAAAATAGCCGTTACCACCCATCCATTGTGTAACTTCTTTTTCGTCGGTTACCAGGAACACACGAACCAATCCAGAACGAATAAAACTAAGCTTATCACAAACGCGACCTGGTTTTAAAAAGAATTCTCCCTTCTGCAAAAAACCTTCGTGGAAAAAAGAAGTGATTGCGGCCATATCGTCTCTCGTCACCCCAAAGTATTTGGTAATATATTGTTCTAATTCCTGCATAGCTGTGGGCAAGGTAAGAATTATATAACAGCCTATTTAAAATTTATCTATTACTTTTGTCGACCTAAAAATCTGATAATAAGCCTAAAAGCAATTTTATGAAAAAGTTTTACCTATTGTTAATCCTCGCGCTGCCAATGCGCGCTCTTGCACAACCCATAATTCATAATTGTGATAATTACAGCGTTGGAGACGTGCTTACGTATGTAGATTGCGATGTAACTGGTATTGAGCCTGGTACTGGCGGCGCAAACCATACATGGGATCTATCATGGTTAGGAGCTTTCACAATAGACTCGCTTGAACGACAATACTTTTTACCAAATCCATCAGGTTCACCGTTTCCGCTAGCTAGCGTAGTTGATAGCGAATCATTTTTGGGAAACCTACTCTATATGAAAATAAATGCCGGACAAACTTCGGTGCTGGGTACATATGATGTAGGTTTTTCAGTAAATACAGAATACACAACCCCTCAAGCTCTCTCGCAGAGGCCCATTGCTTACAATGATTCTTTTCATACAACTTTTACAAGAAAGTCACCATTTCCAGAGGCAATAACAGGTTCAGGAACGGTTGATATAGTGGCAGATGGGTATGGAACACTTATACTGCCTAATGGTACAGATTCAAATGTATTGAGAGTAGTACATTATATTTCGGAAACTGACACTTCAGGAGGACACAGTTATACAACTCCACATATTGATTATTTTTGGTACGATGATAAGCATGTAGCACCTCTTTGCGTAATGTTGAGAGATAGCGTTCCTTCACTATTTATAACGTACGAAGTAATGTATCTGCAGAAAGAAACACCAGGGCTTGCCGTGAAAAATGTGGCGGCACAAAAATTTCCTGCTTTCAATGGTAACCTA
>Ga0134128_10001269_pt1 | contig 32803 bp, 30 predicted proteins | sample KB31754_FD_96462 | JGI IMG/M metagenome (GOLD analysis project Ga0134128, IMG submission 96462) | Terrestrial soil microbial communities with excess Nitrogen fertilizer from Kellogg Biological Station, Michigan, USA - KB3-175-4 | ecosystem: Environmental > Terrestrial > Soil > Unclassified ... | reverse complement strand
TGGGGACCTCGATATTAATTTGTCTTCAAGAATTCCACAAACTGGTTATCGGTGACATATTTCTTAAAAACCACCTTAACGTAGCTATATAAATCTTTAAGCTGTTGCCGAAGTTCGGCAGTAGTGAGGGGCAATTCGCCTCCGTGGGCAATCGCTGAACGGTTCGTATAGATGTCCGAAAGTTTCTTTTTCTGGCCGGACAGGTCCATGTTTGGCGCGTCGAAATATAGTAGAACCGTCAATTTAAGGATAAATTGCTTGTTGATACTATTCTCGATGTTCTTAGTGGCATCCGGGGCGTGAGTGAGCAAGAGTTCAAGGATGCTGACCAGTAAGATATATTTCACTTTTAGGTCATGGCTCTGGCTGTAGATGATACGTAGAAGATCTCCGACATACAGGATCCGGCTCTTTGGTTCGTTTTTCGCTTTCGTCCGTTGGGCGTTGGCACCTGCCTTTGTGTTACGCTGATCAGGAGGGTCGGCCGTCAATGACTTTTCTAATTGCTCGGACGCTTCAATCATCTTCTCCATGACACGTGGAAAATAGCGCCAGGAATATCCGTAATTGCTGGGATCATCCAGAATGTTTTGTTCAAATTGGCTGATCGCAATAGCAACGCTTCGTATGTTTTCAGTTTCGTTTGCGTCGAAGATGGCAAAAGGAGAAGGCAACAATGTCAACGGTTGCCCAAAAAACTCGTGGCTTTCGATAAGGAATAGTTGCAATAAATGACCGTAGCCAACGAGTTGGTTGTAGGTATTCACGAATGGTTCACCCTCATCAGTGGCTCCAAGGTCTATAAGTCGATTCAGATTCTTTCGAATAGTGTAAAATTCACCGTTGTCCTCATAACGCAAAATAACCCAGTTTCGGGCAAGTACTTCTCGCGGTTCGCCCTTTAATGCTTCAATCAAATGGTCTCCCTTGCCATAGTGCTCCTCTCGAATGCGGTTGAGGGTCAGTTCCCACGCGTGCCTTATCATGCCCATGTTGCGGCCACTCCCCATCGACAAGTTGATAGCGGGCTGGAGATATGCCAAAACCAAATCCATCTCCTCTTTCGTGCGAGGATTGTCCAACGAGTATCCGAGCGAACCGGACAGGACTATCTCTTTCTGAAGCGGGTATATATAGTGCGTAAACGTAAAGGCCATGTAATAAAAACGCCAAAGTTAAGGGATATTTTATGCGATCGAACGTCCTACCGCAAAGGTTTGCGATATTGGCGACTTAATTTATCTGGAGACGTGTCTCTAGGCGACCTGGCAGAGCGGCAGCGGTGATCGGGGCCGCTAAATTCGCTATTTAATGGTTGCATCAAAAGGTTATTTCTTGACTAACTTATCATTAAGGTCCCGCACGCCATGGACACCGTAGCAGCAGATACAACCATGTGGACGGGAACAATCGGCGTAAGGGATAGGTTGATTGACTAGAGCTTCGTCAAGTGGTGTTGCCATCCCATTGAATGCTTCAGCTGCGGTGCATCGGTTACCTCCGATAACAGTGACATACGTTTTATAGTCGGCCAATTCCGCCGCCTTCAACTCGTAGTAGTTGGCCAACTTCATATAGGTCGTTCCATCCTTTTCTTCAACAATTTGGAAACACCAAAGGACAAGGTAAAATGCCCGGAGCTGTTGGTATCGACGAATGGTATCGGGGTGTCTTTCAGCGAGGACAGTTGCCCAGTGTTCCAAAAAGTGCCAAAGGAACGCCTTCTCGGATTCCAGGGAGTGCCCTGCTTTCACAATCCAAGCGGTGTGCTGTTGATTGAAATCTTCTTCGGAGACTTCGTATTTTTCGACGAGCAGGGTTCGGTAACGGGCGAAATTGTACGGTCGTATCATGGACGTAATATGCTGATTCTTTTAACAAATCATTTGGTTGAACTCAAACTAGTTAGTACATATTGAGTTATGTTTTTTCACTGATCACTGTCCAGCTGTAAGTCCCGCCACTTTCGGTTTCGTACGTTCCGTTATCGAACCACGGTGTTTCTAAGTAAACCTTCTACTCCATGTCTTTCCGGCATTTTCATGACCGTCGGGATAATACCTGTTATAATAGGGAGGTTTGCCCTCAATGGGCTCTCCATTAACAACGCCATCGATTCTGACGACTTTCGCAACCCGGTCAAACCTCCATGATTCTCTTCTTACATAAAATCCAAGCTTGCGGCCATTAAGCATGTACATTTGGAAAAGGTTGTGCTTATTCATTATTATTAGTTAAAGTGGAAGACTGTGCTGAATTTTGCAGTTCAATTCTCAAGGGCTAGAAACGTTTTCATTTTCGCCTCTAACTTGTTTTACTATATAGGCGTTCAGGATGGTAATGGATTAGGACGTATATGCCGAAATAGGCAAAAGTAGAGCAGTGTCGCGCAAAAAAATTACCTTTATACCGACAAGCTCTTTCTCACCTCCGCCAAGAATCGTGTTTGCAAATTGTTTGCAAATGAAAAAAGGCAGCGAAAATGCTGCCTTCTTAATCGGTTGAAAACCAAGTGCCCAGAACAGGAATCGAACCTGCACATTGTTGCCAATACCAGATTTTGAGTCTGACGCGTCTACCAGTTCCGCCATCTGGGCGATGGATGTCGGCCGCCTGCCGCAGCAGTTCCGCCGCAAGGGCGGCGGGCGCTGGAAAAGCGGGACGCAATATTACGGATTTGGGACGGCCCAGCCAAATGGGAATAAAAATATTCTATCTTTATCCATAGCATGATCAAGATAGGCTTGTTACGCGAAGGCAAGATCCCCGCCGATAACCGGGTGGCGCTCACACCCGCTCAATGCAAATGGCTCCATAAGAATGCGCCCGATCTTCGGGTGGTGGCCCAATCCTCGCCGGACCGCTGTTTTTCGGACAGAGAATACCTGGCCGCAGGTGTCGAGGTGGCGGCCGACCTCCCGGATTGTGAGCTCCTTTTCGGCATCAAGGAGGTGCCGGTGGCGAACCTGCTGGCGGGAAAGACCTATCTCTTCTTCTCGCATACCCGCAAACAGCAGCCGGCCAACCGCGTTCTGTTCCAAACCATCCTCGAAAAAAAGATCACCCTCATTGATTACGAATGCCTGGAGCACGATGACGGTCAGCGCATCCTTGGTTTTGGCTTCTTCGCCGGCGTCGTAGGCGCGCACAACGGTATTCTATCCTATGGCCGCCGCACAGGGTTATATAACCTGGGCCGCGTCTACCAGCAAAAGAGTTTCCGCGAGTTGATCCATACCTATTTTGGACTCCGGCTGCCCGAGATCAAGGTCGTCGTCACCGGTTCGGGCCGGGTGGCCCACGGCGTGCTGGAGATCATGAACCTCCTGGAGATCGTGGAAGTCGAGCCCGATGAATTCCTCGAACGCAATTTTGCCTACCCCGTGTTTACCCAGCTAAAAGGGAGCGGATTATACGAACATCAGCAAACGCGAAGCTATCAACGCGAACATTTCCACCACCATCCGCAGGACTATCGTTGTAAATTCCTGCCCTATACCCATAAGGCAGACATCCTGATGAACGGCATCTACTGGGACAAAGGCATGCCGCGGCTTTTCGAATGGGCCGAGATGCTGCATCCCGAATTCCGGTTGAAGACCATCGCGGACATCACCGACGACCGGGAAGGCTCCGTGCCCTGCAACCTCGGCGACTCCGCGATGGAGGAACCCGTGTATGGGGTAGACCCGAGCACCCGTAAGATCACGGCGCCATATTTACCTGGCTCCATAGACGTCATGGCCGTGGGTAACCTGCCCAATGAGCTGCCGAGAGACGCGTCGCGTTACTTCGGCGAGCAGCTGATCAAACACGTGCTGGAACCTTTGCTTCGCGGCGGCTCGGCCATCATCGACCGCGCGACTATGGTGCGGGATGGGGAGCTCACGCCACCATTCGAATACCTGCGCGAATATGCTGGGCTTTAACCGGTTGGGACAACGATCGACTATAAGTATAGATAATAATCCCGCATCAGCTCGATAAAATCTTCGGAATAAACGCCATCGCTGTCCTGGATGGTCAGCTCCGTGGTGGGCGCAAATTTCTCGCGGTGGCGCGAGAAATACAGAATGCTTCGAAAGAAGTCGTGTCTGGGCGTCTGACGCACCAGCAGCTTTTCGCGGAGCGAGAAACCATAGGCCGTCGAGGCCTTCTCTTCGAACCATTGCGTCCGGTGATAGGGCAGCAGGATACCGAAAGAACCCTCCGGCGAGAGGTTGGCGTCGATGACCTCCAGCAGTTCCACTAGGGTGAGTTCCTTACTGTGCCGCGCAAGATTGGCGGCCGTGGCTGCCGCGGGCAGATCGCCCTCGTAGAACGGGGGATTGGTGATGATGAAATCGAATTTGCCGGGGAACGAAAAGGTGCGAACATCGCCTGGAAAAACACGTAGCATCTGCCGCCAGGGGCTCTGGCCTACATTGTCCTGCAACTGCCGGAAGGCTTCGAGATCGAGCTCGATGCCTTTGATCTCGCCCTTGTGTTTCTGCGCGAGCATCAGCATCAGCAGCCCCGTGCCGCTCCCGATGTCCAAGACACTCGACCAGGCGGGCGTCTTGTCGGCGAACCATGCCCCGAGGATACAGGCGTCGGTACAGACCTTCATGGCGCAGCGGTCCTGATGGATCGTGAAGCGTTTGAAGCGAAAATAGGAGTTAGGCATTGCCCTGAATTTTTTTTCGTCCTTACCATTCTGCCCGGGCGCTCGCACTTACCGACAACGGGGCAAATTCGCCGGCGAGATATTTATAGTGAGCCGTGATCGCGATCATCGCGGCGTTGTCCGTGCAATATTCGAATGCAGGGATAAACGTTCGCCAGCCTTCTTTTTCACCTATCTCTTTGAAGGCCTTGCGCAGACCGCTGTTGGCGGATACGCCGCCGGCGATACACAGATCGGTGACGCCGGTCTCCTTGGCGGCCTTCCGGTATTTGCTCAGCAGGATGGAGATGATGCGCCCCTGGATCGACGCACAGATATCGGGCAGGTTGCCTGTGATGAAACCCCCATCCTGGGCGGTTCGCTCTTGCAGGAAATAAAGGATCGCCGTTTTCAGCCCGCTAAAGCTGAAGTTGAGCCCGGGGATCTGCGGCTCGGGAAAAGCAAAACGTCTGGCATCGCCTTCCCGGGCATATTTATCGATCAGCGGGCCACCGGGGTAGGGGAGACCCAGCAGCTTGGCGGATTTGTCGAAGGCCTCGCCGGCGGCGTCATCGAGCGTTTCGCCGATGACCTCCATTTTCAGCGGGGAATGACAAAGCACGATCTGCGTATGGCCGCCGCTCACCGTGAGGCAGAGGAAAGGGAAATCTGGATGATTGTCATTAATCAGATTCGCCAGCACATGCGCCTGCATATGATGCACGGCAATCAGCGGAAGACCTTGCGCCTGGGCCAGCGATTTGGCGAATTGCGAACCTACCAGCAGCGAGCCGATGAGCCCGGGGCTTTGCGTAAAAGCGATAGCCGTCAGCTCCGTCAGCGTGCAGCCGGCCTTTTTCAGCGCCGCATCCACCACGGGGACGATATTCTGCATGTGCGCTCGGCTGGCGAGTTCGGGGACGACGCCGCCATATTGTTCGTGGACCGTCTGTCCCGCAATGATATTGGAAAGGATGATGCCGTCACGGCTGATCGCACAGCTCGTCTCATCACAGGAAGATTCGATGGCCAGGATCGTCACCGGACCCGTACTCGTTGATCGCATGGGCGCAAAATTACGACATCGGGCGATATGAATCGCGGCGGCCGCGGCCGGCCTATTTGGACCGTATCGCGACCACCGGGTCCATCCTCGCAGCCATGAAAGCAGGGATGATGCCGGCCAGGATGCCGGTCACAAGACAGATGCACACGGCAAGAATGATGATGTTAAAGGGGATGAAGACCTGGAAATGCAGGGCGGTGCCGATCACCAGGGTCAACAAAAAGACCAGCACCAGCCCGATGAGCCCGCCGATGATGCAAAGGAAGGCCGACTCCATTAAGAATTCGGTGAGGATGGTGCGTCGTTTGGCGCCGATGGCCTTCTTCAGCCCGATCTGGCTTGTACGTTCCCGAACGGTGACGAACATGATGTTGGCGACCCCGAACATGCCGACGATCAGCGAGAGCGCGGCGATCGCCCAGCCGCCGATGTTCAGGATGCGGAAGATGGGATCGAAGAATTTGGTGATGCTGTCGATGTCATTGAGGGCGAAATCATCATCCATGGTAGGGCTCAGTTTGCGGATCGACCGCATGGCCCCGCGGAGCTCGCCTTTCATGGCCTGCAGGCTCATGCTGGAACTCGCCTGGACCAGGATCTTGGGGTTCGCATACTCCTCGCGCACCAGCTGTTTCATAAAGTTATAGGTCAGCAGGATGCTGTTGTCGAATTCCCAGGTATCCAGCAGGCTTTGTCCTTGTTTTTCCATGACGCCAATGACGACCGCCGTTTTCCCGTCGCGTAACTTCACTGTTTGGCCCACGGCTTTATACGGCATGATAAAGAGCCGTTCGGCGATGCGATAGCCCAGTACGACATAGGGGGAGCCCCGGTCGAAATCGACTTGCTGAAAATAGCGCCCGGCGCCGATGTTCACGGTCTGCACCTTATCGAAGTCTTCGGTGTTGCCATAGTAATGCACGCCGGAAAGGACATTGTCGCTGTTCTCGACATTGTCGTCGGTCTGCAGCTCGAAGACCATATGTGCCGCATCGGGGACCTTGAGACGCAACAGCTGCATCTCCGCATATTTAGGAGTTGGACGTTTGACGTATTTCCACCAGGGATAATCGGGACCGCCGGAATACAACCATTTGTCGATATAGATCGCCTTGTTGCCGAGCTGCTTGAGATCGTTGTTGACCGCTACTTGCATGCTGGCCACGGTGGACAGGACGCTGATGATGCAGAAGATGCCGATGATGATGCCCAGCAGGGACAGGAAAGTTCGCAGCTTGTTGGAGCGAAACTCCTGCAACGCTACTTTAAAACTGCTCCAGATGATCCTGAAGGTGCGAAACATGTCCCGAAAGTACGTATTTTTAGCCCATGTTCATCATCGAAGACCAACAGCTCAGGATCAGCATCCATCCGAAAGGCGCAGAACTACAAAGCATTTTTCACAAAGGCCTTCAGACCGGGTATATGTGGAGCGGCGACCCTGCCTTCTGGGGCAAGCACTCGCCGCTGCTTTTTCCCATCGTGGGCACACTAAAGGAGAACACCTACTATTATAACGGCAAGCCCTACCAGCTCTCCCGTCATGGGTTTGCGCGCGATCGTGAATTTAGCGTAGAGCGCCAGACGGCCGACGCCATCACCTTCCTGCTCCGCAGCGACGAGGCCACGCTGAAGGTCTTCCCCTTCGCCTTCGAGCTGAGGGTGAGCTACCGGATCGCGGCGGGGACGCTCACGACGACCTACGACGTAACCAATCCGGATAAGACACCGCTGTATTTCTCGGTGGGCGGCCACCCCGCGTTCAAGGTTCCGCTGGCACCAGGCACTAACTATACCGACTACTATCTCGAATTCGATCGAACCGAGCAGGCGCCCCGCTGGCCGATATCTAAAGATGGGCTCATCGAAGGGGAACCGCAACCCTTGCTGAACGGCGCCCGGAAACTACCCTTGACCAAGGAACTTTTCGCCAGGGACGCGCTCGTGTTCAAAGGGCTGCATTCCACCAGCGTGACGCTTGGGTCGGCCAAAACCCAAAGAGGGCTAACGATGCAATTCCCCGGTTTTCCCTTCCTGGGTATCTGGGCCGCGCCCGGCGCCGATTTTGTGTGCATCGAACCGTGGTGCGGCATCGCCGACTCCGTGGACAGCAACCAGCAATTGACCGAAAAAGAAGGGATCAACCGGCTCGAAGGCGGCGGCCGCTTTGAGCGCAGCTGGACGCTGAACGTGTTTTAGGACGCGGATGACCGCTAATATTCCAACGTCTTTACGGAAGGATCGCGCAGCAACTCGTGGATCACATGCCGGTGGTTCTGTTCGGAACCCTGGACGATCCATTCGCCCGAGATCAGATTTTCCTGCGATTTACACTGGCGGGTGCGTTTGAATTTGAGGTGATGGGTCCTGAAGAGCGCCTCATACCGATGCAGGGTCTCATTCTCGAAGGGGCAAACGATCTTGTACCGGCGGATCTGGTTGACCCGGTCGATCCAGCCTTCCAGCAACGCAAAGATAAAAAGCACCGTGAGCGCGAATACCGCGGCAATCGTGGCGATCAGCAGATAACCGGCGCCAATGGCCATGCCCAGCGCGGCCGTGACCCAGATCATCGCGGCCGTCGTGATGCCGTTAACCCTGCCGAAAGTGTCGCTTTTGAAAATGACGCCCGCGCCGACAAAGCCGATGCCGGTGACGATATTCGAGGCGATGCGGTCGGGGTTACTGCCGGCGCCGATGACTTGAGAAAAGATCGTAAAGATCGTCGCGCCGAGACAGATCATGGTCAGCGTACGGAAACCGGCCGATTTACTCCGGTATTCGCGTTCCGCGCCGAGTGCGCCGCCGATGATCACGGCCACAATCAGTCTATTGATGATATCCCAGGTTATGTACATATTGTCAAGAAAAATAGCCGCTTTTGTAGGCTGTAAAAAATTCCTGATAGTCTTTGCTGACCTGGGCGGCGTATTTCCGGGCGTAGGCCAGCAAGGATTCCTGCCAGTGTGTATCCTGGCCGAACAGGATCAGATCGTCGGCTACTGCCGCGCCCTGCCGGCCCGCGCTGCGCAGTTGAGCACTGGCGGTTAAAAAGGCCATGTCTTCGACCACACACGCGATGTCCTTATACCGGTCCCGGACCGCCAGGAAATCGATCTTGTCGGCCGTAGGCTGCATTTCCTTGAGGACATAGCTGCGGCCCTGGAAATGCGTGGTGCTCAGCAGGGCGGGGCTGATGTTTTGCATCCGGTCCTGGACGGCGACGACCCGCTGGGCTTCGGAACCCCATTGGGGTTGGGTGACATCGACCCAGGGCCCGAGCGAAGAGGGCAGGGCCTCCTTCATGTCGATGAGCAGATGTCTTTTGGGTTCCTCGATATTGCGCAGCAGAAAAACATACCGCCGGCACCCCAGGCTTCCCGTCCCCGCGACGCGGAAACAGGCGTCGATCACCGTATATTCTTTCGTCAGGGGATGGCATTGCAGCCACTGCGTGACGTGTGCCTTGAGCGTCTTGCGCAGCTCTTTGTCGATGGGGAAAAAACGGATGTGATCGATCCGGAGCCGCAGCCGGCCACTCTTGCCTTCCTCCGTCCGCTGCCGGATCAGGTCCTTTTGTTTGCGTTCACAGATGCGTTCCATGAAAGTCCGGACGATGCCATTGGCGGTCTCCGTTTCCAGATAGCGTGACTTGCCTTTGGCCAGGGTGTTGCTGTACACGCGCAGGAACAGCTCGGCGACCTGCTCTGTCTCCTTATCGCGGATGCCCACGGACTGGCCGCCGATATAGATGCTTGTCACCATCCGCACCACTTCCCAGGCGGCCGGCGCCAGCACGGCTTCGTCGAAATCGTTGAGATCGAAATACACCAGCCGGTTATCTCCTTTATACGTGCCATAATTCTCCAGATGGAGGTCGCCGCAGACCCAGCCCACGGGTGAAGCGGGGAGTCCGTCCCTGCTATGCAGGTCTTCGTAAAAGAGATGACAGGTGCCGCGAAAGAACCGAAAAGCGTTCTCTGCCATGAGCTGGTATTTCAGCGCAGTATAGTCTGGTAACCGGGTGTGATTGAATGCTTTGATCCGTTCGGGGATAGTCGCCACTGGGAATCTTTCCAGAAAGGTAAGTAATATTTAAGAATTGGACCAAGCGCCTTATCTTGCAGCTATGCATGTATTTACCAGCAGGAATTGCCGTGGGTGGATCGCGCTGGCCGTGTTGGTCGGGCTGGCTACCGCTTGCCGGCAACCGGAGCCGCCGGAATATTTCGGATTCCAGGATATTCAGGTCATCAAGACCTCCGGATCTTCGCAGCCTACACTGGCTACCGTCGTCAAGCTGTATAATCCCAATCCTTTTTCCCTCGAACTGCGCCGGGCGGAGGTAGATGTGGCCATCAACGGCCGGCATGCCGGTCACTCCCTGCTGGACTCCACCATCCATATTCCCAAACGGGATACCTTCTATGTACCCGTGGCCATGCAGGTCGATCTCCAGAGTATCCTCAGCAATGCCCTCCAGAGTTTTTTCAGCAAGAAGGCGACGATCACCCTCGATGGCCGTGTCAAGATCAAAAAGGGCATGCTCATCTATAACCGTCCCTTCCATTACGAAGACCAGGAAGATATCCAGCAGCTGCTGCAAAATGGGATCGGATTATGAGCACCATCCGCAAGCAAGGGCTTATTTCGTCGGGCGTCGTTTACATCGGTTTCGCTTTGGGGGCTCTGAACAACCTGCTGTTCGCGCGCTGGTTGACTACGGACCAGAACGGTTTGGCGGGCATGTTCGTCGCCATCGGCAATATCATCTATCCACTCGCCAGCATCGGCATGCCTGCCTTTATCAACAAATTCTATCCGTACTACAAACATCATCTGGCGCCGGAGAAGAACGATATCATGGGGTTCGCGTTCCTCCTCTGCGGCGCGGCTTGCTTACTGGTGCTTTTGGGAGGTTTCGTCATTCGGCCACTGGTGAGCCAGAAATTTAGCAGCGATTCTCCGCTACTGGTCCACTATTACGCCTGGCTCTTTCCCTTTGGATTGGGATTAAGCTTTCTGTATGTGCTCGAAGCCTATGGCTGGCAGGTGAAGCGGTCGATACTCACAAATTTCCTGCGGGAGCTGCTATGGCGACTGCTAAATACCGTGCTGATCTTTTTGTTCTTCTTCGGCATCTTGGGTAGTTTCGACGGCTTCATCAAACTCTATTCACTCAACTATGCGGTTGTAGCCATCGTACTCTGCTTTTTTCTACTGCGGAAAAAAGAGTTGCATCTCGTGTTTAGCATCAGCCGGGTCACGAAGCGCTTTTTCTCCAGGATCCGTTCATTGGTCCTGCTGGCCTGGAGCGCCAATGTGCTGCTGAACCTGAGCATGTATTTCGCGCAGTTGGTGATCGCCGCTGTCGTGGCAGGAGGCCTCACCCCCGTGGCCGTCTTCACCATGGGACAGTTCGTCGCCAGCCTTATTACGGCGCCGCAGCGCGGCGTGGCTGCCGCAGCCATTGCTCCGTTGTCACAGGCCTGGCGGGACAAGAATCACGCCCGGATCGAACGCATCTATAGACGGTCCGCCACCAACCTGCTGATCTTTGGGGTCGGTATATTTGTTCTTATTGCCATCAATTTCCGCGATGGCATCCTGCTCTTCGGGCTGCCCAAGGCCTATCTGGCCGGCGAGTCGATCTTTTTGCTCATTGGGTTGAACCGCGTATTCGACATGGGAACAGGCCTCAATACCCAGATCATCGGCACGTCGGTCGCCTGGCGGTTCGACTTTTTTACCGGCATGGTCCTGGTGACGCTGACGATTCCGCTCAACTATATCCTGGCCAAACACTATGGCATCGTGGGGCCAGCGATCGCCGATCTGGCCACTTTCTCCATCTATAACACCATCCGCTGCATCTTCCTATACCGGAAGTATGGTTTTCAGCCTTTTGGTCGCGGGACGCTGTATACCGTGATAACCGGCGCCGTCCTGTACGCGGCTTGCCGCTGGCTATTTGGCGCGCATTCCGGCCTGTTGTGGATCAGCATCCGCTCCTGCTTTTTTGCGGTCTTGTACGGTGGCGCAGTGCTCGCCCTGCGTCTGTCGGAGGACGTAAATCCCGTTTGGCAAACCATCCGGAAAAGGTTGGGCCTGCGTAGCGACGGGACCCGTTAAATTTCGTACCTTTGCGGGCCATTTGTTTATGAAATATCACACTGAGATCACCAAACGCAGGACGTTTGCCATCATATCCCACCCTGATGCGGGTAAGACGACCCTGACCGAGAAATTCCTTCTTTTCGGTGGGGCCATCCAGACGGCCGGGGCCGTTAAAAGCAACAAAATTAAAAAACATGCTACCAGCGATTTCATGGAGATCGAGCGCCAGCGCGGAATCTCCGTGGCGACCTCTGTCATGAGCTTCGAATACCGGGGCATCCTGATCAATCTGCTGGACACCCCTGGTCATAAGGATTTTGCCGAAGACACCTATCGTACGCTTACGGCCGTAGACAGCGTCATCCTGGTGATCGACAGCGTCAATGGCGTCGAGGCTCAGACGCGCCGTCTTATGGAAGTCTGCCGGATGCGGTATACCCCCGTGATCGTGTTCGTCAACAAAATGGACCGGGATGGCAAGAACCGCTTCGACCTGCTGGAAGAAATAGAAAAAGAGCTGAACATACAGCTGCATCCGATGACCTGGCCCATCAACAGCGGGAAGGATTTTAAGGGAGTATACAACTTTTACGATAAGAATCTGGTCCTTTTTACGGCCAACACCAAGGCTACCGATGAAGATACCCTGCAGATCGACAACCTTAACGAAGACCTTTTGGACGACCGGTTGGGGGAAAAGGACGCAGCCCTTCTCCGCGAGGATGTAGAGCTGGTGGACGGCGTACATGGACAGCTCGATGTGGAGAATTATCTGGCGGGCAAGGTAGCGCCCGTTTTCTTTGGCAGCGCCATCAATAACTTCGGAGTGCGGGAGATGCTGGATACCTTTATCCGGATAGCGCCCATTCCCCGCGGCCGGGAAACATCTATCCGGCGGCTGGATGCCGAAGAAGAAAAGTTCAGCGGGTTCGTATTCAAGATCCACGCCAACCTCGATCCCAAACACCGGGACCGCATCGCCTTTCTGCGGGTGTGCAGCGGGAAGTTCGAACGCAACAAATATTTCCACCATGTGCGGCTGGATAAGGAGGTTCGGTTTAGCAATCCCTACACCTTTCTGGCCCGGGACAAGGATGTGATTGAGGCAGCCTATCCGGGTGATGTGGTAGGACTTTTCGATACCGGCAACTTCAAGATCGGCGATACGCTCACCGAGGGCGAAGACTTCTATTTCACCGGTATTCCTAGCTTTTCACCTGAGATATTTAAAGAGGTGATCAATAAAGATCCCCTGAAAACGAAGCAGTTGGAAAAGGGACTTTTGCAATTGACAGACGAAGGGGTTGCCCAGCTTTTTACGCAATACGGCGGCAATAAAAAGATCATTGGCTGCGTAGGCGAGCTCCAGTTCGAGGTGATCCAATACCGGCTGCTGCATGAATATGGGGCTTCGGTGCAGTTCAACGCGATGCCTTTTTACAAGGCGTGCTGGATTACGAGCAAAGACCCGAAAAAGCTCGAAGATTTCACCCGGTTCAAACATGCAAATATAGCCGACGATAAGGATGGTTACCTAGTCTACCTGGCTCAGAGTGAATGGTTTCTGAATACGGAACGGACCAATAACCCCGAGATCGAGTTCCATTTTACGTCGGAGATCCATAAGTAGTTCCTATTGCAAATGCGGGGTATAAGCGCTATGTTTATTCCGCAAAATGCAATCATCAATTCGATTCTATGAAAAAAAGTGTACTCTTTTGGGTGGCTTTCGCCAGCCTGCTATGCGTGGCAAGCTGTATCAAACGCGAGATCCCCATCCCTCCCCCCACAACTTCCGGCAATGATTCGACTGTTTCCGTAAATGACACCGATGCGATGCTGATCCTTCGTCCGGACAGCACAACGGGCCAGGACGCCTATGTCAGCAAGCTCGACAGCACCCCCGGCGACGGTGGTGTAAACCTCAACTGGACGCATGAGATCGTGATGTCACGCTGGTCCTTGTCGCAGTTCAACTACGATACCGCTACCCAGCGGAGCTATATCCGGTTCGACAGCCTGGCAAAGATCCCTTCCACGGCGACTGTTACCACCGCCGTCCTGTACTTCTATGGGGAATCCTCCTCCATCACTTTCCCAATGGGGAACAGCTACTATCCCTATTCGAACAACCCGCCGAATCCCGGGCTCGTACAACGGGTCGTTGGCGGAACATGGGATCAGACCACTATTACCTGGAACAATGCGCCGGCTCTTACCAGCGTGGGACAGGATACGATACCGGCTTCTACCAGCGAATGGAACTACAATGCTGTTGTCGATGTGACCAACCTGGTCAAAAAGATGGTAGCTTCACCCACGACGAACTATGGTTTTGGACTCCGGCTCGTCACCGAAAACATCTATCGCGATATGGTCTTCGGGAGCTGTGAGGTGGCGGATAGCGCCCTGCGACCCCGGCTGATCGTAAGATATCATTAAAGGGGAATCCCCGTGTAGTTGAAGGGCGTGATCTTTTTCAGCTCTTTCTTCAACGTAGCAGAAACTTTCAGGCCATCTATGAATTCGTGGATGGCCTGCTTGTCGATACCCTTACGTCCGCGCGTGAGCTCTTTCAACGCCTCATAGGGTTTTGGGTAATTCTCGCGGCGCAGAATGGTCTGGATCGCTTCGGCTACCACTGCCCAGTTGTTTTCCAGGTCCTGGACAAGTTTCTCTTTGTTCAGCACGAGCTTGTCGAGTCCTTTCTCGATGGATTTAAGCGCCAGCACCGTGTGCGCGAAAGGCACGCCGATATTGCGCAGCACGGTGGAATCCGTGAGGTCGCGTTGCAGCCGGGAAACGGGCAGCTTCGCAGAAAAGTGTTCGAAAAGGGCGTTTGCGATCCCCAGATTGCCTTCCGCATTTTCGAAGTCGATGGGATTGACCTTATGCGGCATGGCCGAAGAGCCGATCTCGCCCTTTTTGGTCTTCTGTTTGAAATAATCCATGGACACATAAGTCCAGATATCGCGGCACAAGTCGAGGAGGATCGTGTTGAGGCGTTTCATGGCGTCGAAATGCGCGGCCAGGTTATCGTAATGTTCGATTTGGGTAGTATACTGCTGCCGTTGCAGACCCAGCGTGCCCTCGACGAATTCATTTGCGAGTTTGATCCAGTCCTTGTTCGGGAAAGCGACATAATGCGCGTTGAAATTCCCCGTGGCGCCGCCGAATTTGGCGGAGAATGGCACCTGGATGAAGAGCTCGACCTGGTTCTCCAGGCGTTCGATAAAGACCAGGATCTCTTTGCCCAGTAGGGTGGGGCTGGCGGGCTGGCCATGTGTGCGGGCCAGCATAGGGGTGTCCTTCCAGTCACGCGCCAGCACTTCCAGCTGCCGTTTGAGATTCAGCAGACCCGGCAGGTATTCGAATTCAACGGCATGCTTCCAGAGCAGGGGGATGGCAGTGTTATTGATATCTTGTGAGGTCAGTCCTAAATGGATCCATTCGCTAATGTCTCGGTCTGTGGCCTCTTTGCCTTGTTCAGCAAGCCGGGATTTCAAAAAGTACTCCACCGCCTTGACATCATGGTTGGTGGTCTTTTCGGTCTCTTTGATCCATAGCGCATCCTCCAGGCTGAACTGCTCTGACGCCGCCTGTAAGCGTCGGCGGCTGGGGGCATCGAGGGCAAAAAAGCGTTTACGGGCGAGAAAAAGGAAATATTCCACTTCCACCAGCACCCGATACCGGATCAGGGCATATTCGGAGAAATAATCGTCAAGGTGTTGGACCTGATGACGATAACGACCGTCGATGGGCGAAATAGCAGTAAGTGAATTCAATTCCATGTAGCGTAATTAGTTGTAACTTCGCGGCAAAATTAACGCAAAGGAATTGGACCAAAAAATACGAGTAGGAGCTGTTAGTTATCTGAACACAAAGCCATTGCTCTATGGGATCGAACGATCGGCCATCCGGAAGGACATCGAATTGATCATTGATTATCCCGCCAGCATCGCCACGATGCTGCTCAACGACGAGATCGATATGGGGCTGGTGCCGGTGGCCATCATGCCCCGGATGGAAGAAGCCTATATCAACGGGGAATATTGCATCAGCAGCAACGGGAACGTGGCGTCGGTGTGTCTTTTCAGTGATGTCCCCATGGACCGCATCGAACGGGTCGTCCTGGACTATCAGAGCCGCACCTCGGTGGCGCTGGCCAGGGTCCTGCTAAAGGAATATTGGCGTATATCGCCGGAATTGATCGATGGCGGCAAAGACTTCCGGGCACAGATCAAAGGGACTACGGCCGGTGTCGTCATCGGCGACCGGGCATTCGAACAGCGAGCGATCTCGCCGTACGTATATGATCTGGCGGAGGCGTGGAAGGGGCTCACGGGGCTTCCTTTTGTATTCGCAGCCTGGATCAGCAACAAGCCGCTGGACCCGGAGTTCATAGCGGCATTTGACGAGGCCAACCGCCAGGGTGTTGCACATATCGACGACGTGGTTGCCGAGAATCCCTACACGCTCTTCGATCTCCACGACTATTTTACCAAACACCTGGACTACCGGTTGGATGCGTTCAAGCGCCGGGGGCTGGAAAAGTTTTTGCATTATCTTTACGCCAAAAGCCTATCATTTTAATAATCAGCTATTCATGAAAGTTGTCATTTTTGCTGGCGGTTTAGGTACACGGATCGCGGAGGAGACGGGCACCCGGCCCAAACCGATGGTGGAGATCGGTGGAAAACCGATCTTATGGCATATCATGAAGATGTATAGTCATTACGGCTTCAACGAGTTCATCATCTGTCTTGGCTACAAAGGTTTTTTGATCAAGGAATATTTCATGCAGTATTACCTCCACAACTCGGACATTACTATCGAGCTCGGTAGCAATAAGCTGGACGTTCATTATACCAACACCGATCCGTTCAAGGTCACGCTGATCGATACTGGCGTGAATACGAAGACCGCGGGCCGGTTGAAACGGGTTCAAAAGTACATCGGTGACGAGGATTTCATGCTCACCTATGGGGACGGCGTTTCGGACATCGATATTCCCGCCCTGCTCGGGTTCCATCGCAGCCATGGGAAGATCGCGACGGTAACGGCGATCCAGCCTGAGGCCCGTTTTGGCGGCATGGAGATCAGCGGCGACGGCAGCGTCCGGGTATTCAAGGAGAAACCCAAGGGTGACGGGAAATGGATCAACGGCGGGTTCTTCGTGCTACGGCCGGAAGTATTCCGTTATCTCGACAGCCCGATGGACGAGGTCATGTGGGAAGATTCCCCGATGGAACGTCTTTCCCGTGATGGGGAGCTCATGGCCTACCGCCATGGCGGTTTCTGGAAATGCATGGATGCCATGCGGGATAAGCTGGAACTGGAAGAGCTATGGTCAACTGATCAGGCAAAATGGAAACTATGGTAAGCTGGCGACAGATACAGGAGGCCTATGCTGGCAAACGTGTCTTCCTTACCGGCCATACGGGCTTCAAGGGCGGCTGGCTGATGGCCGCGCTGCATCTTGCGGGGGCGGAGATAAAAGGATATGCACTACCACCCGACTATCCCAACGGACTTTTTGAATTGTTATCCCCGCTGTCCGGCGTGGATTCCTGTATGGCGGATATCCGGGACAGGGAACGGCTCCGGAAGGAACTCGCGGCTTTCCGCCCCGACTATGTTTTCCATCTGGCGGCGCAGCCGCTGGTACGGCGTTCCTACGAGATCCCCGCCGAAACTTTCGATATCAATGTCACGGGCACGGCTAACCTCCTGGAGGCCGTGGCTGGGCTCAACGGAGCCTGCACCGTGGTGGTGATCACCACCGATAAGGTCTACGAAAATAAAGAAGCGGATATCCTTTACCGGGAGAATGACCGGCTGGGAGGCTATGACCCCTACAGCGCCAGCAAGGCGTGTACGGAGCTGGTGATCTCCTCTTTCCGCCGGAGTTTCTTCCATCCCGACAAGATCGGCACACATGGTAAAGCCATCGCCAGTGCCCGCGCCGGAAATGTCATCGGCGGCGGCGACTGGAGCCGTGACCGGATCGTGCCGGATATCGTGCGGGCCTTACAAAACAATCAGCCGATCGACGTTCGCAATCCGGCCTCCGTCCGGCCCTGGCAGCATGTGCTGGAGCCGATAAGCGGTTATCTGCAGTTGGCGGATCTGTTGCGTCGCTATCCGGAACGTTTCGGTGATGCCTATAACTTTGGCCCTCAGCCGGCGGACCACCTGTCCGTAAAAGTGCTGGTCGAGACGGCAATCGCAACGTGGGGCGAGGGCGAGTGGCGCAATCACCCTTCCGCGTCTGCCCCGCATGAAGCCGGTTTGCTGAAGCTGGATATCTCGAAGGCGGAGCGGGAGCTGGGCTGGGTGCCGAAATTGACGGCCCGCGAGGCGATCGAATGGTCGCTCCGGTGGTATCGTCAGCCCGCCGACCGCCAAAAGGCTTATGCATTTGAACAGATCAAATCCTATTTCTCCGCATGATCTTTAACGCCACACCACTGGCCGGGGCCTGGCTCATCGATCTGGAACCTTACAGCGACCAGCGGGGATGGTTTGCACGCTATTACTGCAAGAACGAATTCGAAAAGATCGGCCATACCAAAGAGTGGTTGCAGCTAAACCATTCGGCTTCGTATGCCAGGGGAACCCTCCGCGGCATGCATTTTCAGCTTCCGCCCTACCGGGAGATCAAGATGGTCCGCTGTATCGCGGGCGCGATCTTCGATGTCATCATCGATCTTCGCCGGGACTCGCCGACCTTTCTGCAATGGTTCGGCGCCGAACTTTCCGCATTGAACCGACGCATGCTCTACATCCCGGAAGGCTTTGCCCATGGCTTCCAGACGATGGAGCCCGATACGGAACTGTTGTACCATCATACGGAATTCTATACCCCGGGAGCCGAAGGCGGTTATCGCTATGACGACCCGGCCTTTTCGATCGTTTGGCCCTTACCCGTGGCCGTTATTTCGGACCGGGATCTGGCGCACTCGCTTATCGACAAAAACTTTAAAGGAATCTGACCATGCAATGTAGATTTTGCAAGACACCATTGGAACATGTCTTTATCGACCTGGTGAACTCTCCGGCGTCGAACTCCTTTCTCACCGCCGAACAGCTCAACGAGCCGGAGACCTTCTATCCCTTGAAGGTCTATACCTGCCATCGGTGTTTTTTGGTGCAGATCGACGAATACAAGAAGTCGGACGCCATTTTCAACAGCGATTACGTCTATTTTTCATCCTTTTCCACCAGCTGGCTCGAACACAGCCGGAAATATACCGAGGCGATGACGGAACGGTTTGGTTTCGACCGAAACTCGCTCGTCGTGGAGCTGGCTTCGAACGACGGCTATCTGTTGCAGTATTTCCGCAATAAGGATATCCCGGTGCTTGGGATCGAGCCTACGGCCAATACCGCCAGGGTAGCCATCGGCAAAGGGATCGATACGATCATCGATTTTTTCGGGGTACTTCTGGCAAAGAAGCTGGCGGCGGAAGGCCGGAAAGCGGATCTGCTGCTGGGGAATAACGTGCTGGCACATGTGCCCGATATCGTCGATTTTGTCGGCGGCATGAAGATACTGCTGAAGGACCGTGGCGTGATCACGATGGAATTCCCGCACCTGATGCAACTGGTTGATAACAATCAGTTCGATACCATCTATCACGAACATTTCTCTTATCTTTCGCTGCATACGGTACAGCAGATCTTTCGGTCACAGGGGCTGGATCTGTTCGATGTGGAGGAGCTTCCGACGCACGGCGGTTCGCTGCGCATTTACGCCCGGCATGTGGCCGACGAAAGCCAGCCGGTCTCTGCGCGGATGGCCGCAGTCCTGGCCAAAGAAGCGGGGAAGGGGATGCAGGGCCTGGCCTATTACGATGGGTTCCAGCAAAAGGCGCTGGGCGTCAAGCTGGCTCTCACGTCCTTTCTTATCGAACAAAAAAAGGCCGGCAAAAGGGTCGCTGCCTATGGCGCCGCGGCGAAAGGGAATACCCTGCTCAACTATTGCGGCATCAAAGCGGATCTGCTCGAATATGTCGTCGACGCCAATCCCAACAAACAAAACAAATATCTTCCGGCAAGCCATATACCCGTAGTGGCCGAGTCGCATTTAAAGGCCGACAAGCCCGATCTGGTCCTGATCCTTCCCTGGAATCTTCGCGACGAGATCACCAAACAGCTGAGCTATATCCGGCAGTGGGGCGGCCGTTTCGTCATCCCGATCCCTCACCTGGAAATAAGCTGATCCCATGGAAAGAATGCTGATCACCGGCGCCACGGGCTTTATCGGCGGGTATGTGATCGAAAAGGCCCGGGAGAGCGGTTTCGAAGTTATCGCAAGCTCCGCGCATCCCGAACACGCCCGCACGCAGCCCTGGTTCGGAGCCGTGGAGTATATCCCTTTCGACCTCGGACAATGGGACTCCGCTCCCGACTGCTTCCGGCTGCTGGGAAGCCCGGACAGGATGCTTCACCTGGCCTGGGAGGGATTGCCGAACTACAAAAATGCTTTTCACCTCGAGGAGAATCTGCCGCGGCAGGCCGCCTTTCTGCACAATATGGTGAGCCATGGGCTTCGGCATCTTACAGTGACAGGGACCTGTCTGGAATATGGGATGCAGGAAGGTTGTCTCACCGAAACACAGGCGGTACAGCCGGCCAATCCCTACGCCCAGGCCAAGGACATGTTGCGGCATAAGTTGGAGCAATGGCAGGAACAATTCGCATTCACCCTGAACTGGGCACGATTATTTTACCTCTACGGCAAAGGACAAAATCCTAATTCCTTATTTTCGCAGCTCGACAAGGCACTGGCCAATGGTGAAAAGGTATTCAATATGAGCGGGGGGGAACAGGTCCGTGATTATCTGCCGGTAGAGACGGCCGCGGACAATTTACTAAGGATAGCCGGCCAGGATCGGGTAGGTGGCGTCATCAACTGCTGCAGCGGAATACCTGTTGCCGTCCGGAAAATGGTGGAAGATTATTTGCAACGCCGCGGTGAGCACATTGCCCTCAATCTTGGCTACTATCCTTACCCGGACTATGAACCTTTCCGTTTCTGGGGCGACGTGTCAAAATTAAAAACTATTTTAGCGCATGAGTAATCCTGTTTTGCAGTTTAAAGAAGAACGCCGGCAACGGGTCGAGGGGAACGCCGCCAATACCGAGCTGCAGTCCGCTGCCGCCGCCTTCAATGAAGCCTCCAACAAGGCCCAATATTCCTATAATTTTTCCTGGATGGGCCGCCCCATCATTCAGTACCCTCAGGATATGATCGCCATGCAGGAGATCATCTGGGATGTCAGGCCCGACCTGATCATCGAGACCGGGATCGCCCACGGTGGCTCGCTCATCTATTATGCATCCCTGCTCGAGCTCATCGGTAAAGGAAAAGTGCTGGGCATCGACATCGATATCCGCGAGCACAACCGCAAGGAGATCGAAAAACACCCTATGTGCAAACGCATCGAGATGATCCAGGGATCTTCGGTGGCCAGCGAAACGGTGGAAAAAGTAAAGGCATTTGCCAAAGACTACAGCACCGTCATGGTCGTACTCGATTCCAACCATACCCACGACCACGTGTTACATGAACTGCAGGCTTATGCCCCGCTCGTATCCCAAGGCAGCTATCTGGTCGTATTCGATACCATCGTCGAATTCATGCCCAACGGGTATCTGCCCGGCCGGCCCTGGGGCAAAGGCGACAATCCCTGGAGCGCCGCACAGGTATTCCTTAAAGAACATCCCGAATTCCAGATTGACAAGGCCATCTCGGATAAATTGCTGATCAGTGTGGCTCCCGACGGATACCTCAAACGCGTTCGTTAACGAAGAAAGACTGTTATGCCCGATCTGAACAGTGGCACACCCTGGGTTAGCTTTTGTATGAGCACCTACCGGCGGCCGGAGATCTTAAAAAAAACGCTGGCCCTCATCGGCGCGCAAACCTTTGAGGATTTCGAAGTCGTGGTGTCGGACAATGATCCCGATAGGAGCGCGGAGGCTGTTATCCAAAACATGAACGATGCCCGGTTCCGCTATTTTCCTAACGAGACGAATTTGGGCATGGTTAAAAGCTTCAACAAAAGTATCGAGCGGGCTACAGGACAATTCATCGTGATGATCACCGATGACGATCCCGTGTATCCGGAGATGCTTGCGACCCTGCATGATCTTTGGCTTCATTATCCCGGCTATGGCGCCTATTTTGGCGGACACAACACCTTCTTCGGTGGTCTCATGCAGGCGCGGATGGCCAAGGCCCGGCCAGGCATCAACTCGAGCCTGCCGGCGGAATGGGAACTGGGTGCCATCAAAACCTATACCCCCGAAGCCTTTCCATTGGCTTATCTCAAAGGCGAGCTCGGCGGTTTGCTCTGGTCCACCGGAATAGTAAAGCGGTCTATCGCCCTTGAGGTGAATGGTTTTCCGGAATACGGCACTCCGCATCTGGCGGATTGCAGCTACCTGGTGCTGAGCGGCGCACGAAATGGTTTGGTTTATATCAATACGGCGTTGGGCCATAGGGCCATTCATGATGATAACTATAGCTACAACGCCGCCAATTACGAAAGCATCTACAAGGCGCCGGAAGGCTTCTACCGATGGACCATGGATCGTCTTCCACAAACGTTGATTACGCCGGAATTCGTAGCGGCGATGGATCATTATATCGGAAGAGACCTTACCGTCTTTGTCATCTCCATCAAAAAGATGCTGCTGGCCAAGGGCATAAAAATGCCGGAATTCGAAGCGTTTCGGGAACGTTTCTTCCGGCTGCGCTGGCTGAAAAGATGGCGGATGAAATATTATATCGGCGTTCACTATCCGAACCTGTTCGATCTGTACCTGGATTTCCGAAAAACCTTATTTCCTCCACCGATCAATGCCCCGGAAAAGTGAAGCCCCCGAAAGTCTCCGTGATAACCGTCGTTTACAACGGTGCTGCGACCCTCGAAGCGACTTTGCTCAGTGTCATGGAGCAGTCTTATCCGTATGTCGAATACATCCTGGTGGACGGTGGCTCGACCGATGGCACTCTTAGGCTCATCGAGCGCTACAAATCGCAAATCGCGGCCTGGGTCAGCGAACGAGATAAAGGGGTGTACGATGCCATGAACAAAGGGGTGCGCATGGCTACGGGCGACTGGGTCTATTTTCTGGGCAGCGACGACCGGCTTCAGGACAAAGAGGTGTTGAACGACATCTTCTCAGATCCTGCCAACCTCGATTGCGACCTCTTATACGGAGACGTCACAAGCCCCAGCTACCATGGATTATACGATGGACCTTTTACCTTCGGGAAGCTCCTTAGCCGCAACATTTCCCATCAGGCGATCTTTTATAAACGGAACCTATTCGACACCGTTGGTGGATATGAACTGCGTTTCCGAATGCATGCGGATTGGGACCTCAATATCCGCTGGTTCAAAACTCCGGGTATCCGGACGAAATATGTTAACCGCCATATCGCCGACTTCGGAGCGGAAGGTCTTAGCGCCGGACACGACGTGACACTGATCCGGGAAGTGTTGATCCGGGAAAGATTGCGCTGGTTACGACAGCAGGGAATAAAGAAATTGCACTCGTTTCAGCTGTACGATGAGTGGTGGCGAATGCTTCGGAACGCGGGTATCCGGGATCTGGATTCGCTGAAGACGGCCGCCGGCGGTGAAGAAATACCCAAAGCTGTCAAAAGCATGCTCACCTGGCAGCAAAAGCTGCCAACCGGGTTGCTCCGGAAAGGCGCATTTTCAAAATCTATGATGATAATCAACTATATTAGCAACTTTTAATCGCTTCATTAATTATGGCTTTGAGCATTGTTTTGGTGAATTTCAAATCTCCGCAGCTGCATATCGATTGTTTGACAGAGATCTATAAAGACAGTGTTGCTTCCACCTTCGAGATCATTGAAGTGGACAACAACTCGGGTGACGACAGCCGGGTGCGGATCACCAGCGCGTTTCCCAAGGTCAAATGGCTTCAGCTCGATTCCAACGCCGGGTTTTCCAGGGCCAATAACGCAGGCATGCGGATTGCCTCAGGCGATGTCATGCTACTGCTAAACGGGGATACGCTGCCCCGCGGAAGAGACATCGAAGAATGTTACCGGAGGCTTATGAGCTCGGATTATGTCGCCTGCGGTGTACAGCTGCTCAACGCCGATGGCAGTCACCAAATCACGGGTAACTATGTCATGAAAGGGGGCCTCAACTATTTGCTGCCCGTCCCCTACTTGGGCGACGTCGTCAAGTGGCTTGGCAATCTTGTCAAGGTAGATAAGCCGCACGTCCCTGAAAAGGTTGGCATCATAGAGGTGGACTGGATCAACGGAGCCTTTCTTATGGTCAAGAGATCGGCGATCGACAAGGCCGGAATGTTTGATGAGGATTTCTTTTTATATGCCGAAGAATCAGAATGGTGTGGCCGGATCCGAAAGGTAGGAAAGATCTGTCTCTACGGCGATCTGGAAGTCGTTCATCTCCAGGGGGTGACTGCTAACCTCGCCTTCGGCTCGGATGGCAAGGGTTATGTCAATATTTATGACCGCAAAGGGCTGCAGCTGATGCTAAGCAATTTCGTCCGCATCCGCAAGCAGTTCGGCATTGGCTGGTTCCTCCTGCAACTTCTATTCTATATCCTGGATATTCCCTTTTTCTTTGTTCTGATGTTGCTTTCGCGGCTCGTCGGAAAGGCGAGCTATACCTGGTCGCAGTTCCGGTCCTATTGTCGGAATATCGGCGTCGTACTGGCCAAGACTCCTTATATACTCCGCAATAAACCTTATTTTTATAAGGTAATATGATTGCGCGCCACCTCCTGACCAGTCTACTATCGCTTTGTCTCGCCCATTCCAGTTTTTCCCAGGAATTCAGCTATACGCATTACGATATTTCGGACGGGCTGGCGGGATCGGTTATCTATTGCATCACCCAGGATGCGGATGGCTTTATCTGGATGGGTACGGAGACGGGCGTAAGCCGTTTCGACGGGACCCATTTCCGTAATTTCAGCGGCACAGACGGCTTGCCGGACATAGAGATCCTGAACATGTTCGGTGACTCCAAAGGCCGGGTTTGGATGGCTCCTTTTCGCAAGACCATATGCTACTACTACAAAGACAGCATTCACAACGCAGATAACGACCCCATTCTTCGGCGCATCCGGCCCAGGACCAATATCGAAAATTTTGCCGAGGACGTTGCCGGCGACATTCTGATCCAGGAAAGAACGGCGTTGTATCTCCTCAAAGCGGACAATACCCTCATCGAATACGATTCGATCGGGGGCAGGCCGGTCACGGGTTGCGCGGCCGTATGCCGAAGCGCCTCTGGCCACTTCCTGGTTCAGCAGGGACTGGAGATTTTTACTTTCGACGGACAGCACTTCCGACCGTTTTGCGAAATTCCGCTACTGGACGTATCCCCCGCCTTTGTAGGTATGAATGCCCTGGGTGTCGTGTCCCGCGCTGACCTGCACCGAACCTTTTTCCGGAGCTTCAGGACGCAGAAGGCGATGTTCCTTCCATTCGAGCAGGAACACTTCAAGCACATGAGCTACTCGATGAGCGGCGATTCTATTATCTATTACAACGAGATCGCCGGCGTCACGGCCTACCACCTCCTCACTGGGGAAACCAGGCGGTTTCTGCCGGGTAAAGCCGTTTCACGAACCTTCCGGGACGCGGCTGGGAATCTCTGGTTCACAACGATGGGACAGGGCCTCTACCTCCTAAACTCCGATGAGTTCCAAACGATCCGGTTGAAAGCCCCCGGAATGGAAGAATCCTCTATCCACGCCATTGCCAAAATCGGCGACGAGCTGCTGGTCGGCGACGACCACAATTTTATCTTTCGGTTCTCGGAGCGTGACATGAAGTTGCGGCAAAAAGGTACTTTATCAGGGGGGTCCAAGAACAGGATACTTAGTATCGGCCTCATGCCCGACGAAAAGGAACTGTGGGTGGCCTCGGACCATGGCATGGAAACGGCTACGAAGGAATTGGTCCGTAAGGACACGAGCATATTTGTCCTCAAAGGCATCCAGCGAATGGATTCCGGCAGGGTCTTGATCAGCGCCAGCTGGGGAGCGGGTTTGTTCGATCTTCGGGGGTTCAGGTTTGTCGATACGTTTTGGCGCGACCGGACGACTTGTGTCTACTGCGCCGGAGATACGCTTTATATTGGCACCCTCAATGGCTTGTACAGTATGGCGGCTAACAGATCGACGCGTTTCTGTGGAGAGAGTGTGCCTTTCCTGAAAAAAAGAATATCCGCCATCACCCAATCGGCTGACAGCACCCTATGGATCTCGTCTTATGATGCAGGCCTTATTGGTTACCGGAATGGCCGTGTCGTCGTAGCCTTAGACAGGACTCGCGGGCTTAGCAGCGATATTTGCCGGACCCTGACGATCCAGGACAAAAACCTCTGGGTGGGCACGGACAAAGGGCTCAACCGGATCAGGCTGGATCAACCCGGTTATCCGATCACCCAGTTCAATTCAAAAGACGGACTCGGCTCCAATATGGTCAATACAGTATATGCCGATGGCGATATTATTTATGTGGGCACGCCGGCCGGTCTCAGTTATTTCAATGAGACCAGGGTGAACACTTCGGAAGGCTGCCACCTGCACCTACTTGCCTTTCAAAACGGCGGAAGGAACAGGATCGCGGATTCTGCGCATCTTCTCGTGCCGTATTCAGACAAACATGTTCGCCTGGAATTCGCGGCCATTTCTTACCGCAGCGTTGGCGGCATCGTCTATCGCCATCGGCTGGAGGGACTGGACACCGGCTGGCAGGAGACACATGACACCTATCTCGATTACCCAACCTTGCCGTCGGGAAAATACACCTTCCAGTTACAGGCGATCAATAAGTTCGGGGTCACGAGCGGTTTGTTGACGCTGCCCTTTGAAGTCGTCACGCCCTGGTGGCAAACCACCTGGTTTTATGGCCTTGCCGTATTGTTACTCCTGTCGCTCGCCTGGGCCATGGTCAATTTACGGATCAAACAGCTGCAAAAACGGCAGTCGGAACGGAAGGTGCTTAACCAGCGGCTGGCGGAAATGGAACATATGGCCTTACAGGCGCAGATGAATCCGCATTTTATTTTCAATTGTCTCAGCTCGATCCAGCAATACCTGTTCAATCAGAATCCGTTGGAGGCTAATAAATATCTTACCGGTTTTGCCCGGCTGATCCGGGCCACGCTCAACAATTCTTCCCGACCTTTTATCACACTGGCCGCCGAGATCGATTATTTGAGTACCTACTTGTCGCTGGAGAAATTACGCTTCAAAGAAAAAATGGATTATAGAGTACAGGTTGATCCTTCGATCGATATCGAGCAATGGATCATCCCGCCGATGCTGATCCAGCCATTCGTCGAAAATGCCATGCGGCACGGGCTTAGACATAAAACCGATGGTAAGGGGTATATTTATATCCGGTTCATGTCCGTCGGCGGCGATCTGGAGGTCTTGGTGGAAGACAACGGCATTGGCCGACAGCAGGCGGCGGCCTATAAGACCAGGGAGCACATCGAGTACCAATCCAGAGGCATGAACCTTACCGCCGATCGCATCCGGTTGATAAATGTGAAATACAACAACAGAATAGGCATAAAAGTAACGGATCTTACCAATGACTCCGGTTTGGGCACCGGAACGAGAGTCGTTATGCAGTTCCCGCTTTTCCATCTGACCAACCAAAATGAAACCCCATATGATCCGAACAGTAATCGTTGACGATGAGACGGACAGCAGAAATGTGCTGCGGAAACTGCTGGAAACCTATTGCACACAAGTGATTGTGGTAGGTATGGCCGCGGGCGTCGATACCGCATCGATCCTCATCCGTGAAACGAGTCCTGATCTCGTTTTTCTGGATATCGAGATGATCCATGGCAACGGATTTGACCTGCTTAATGGGCTCCTGCCCATGAGCTTTCAGGTGATCTTTGTCACGGCCTTCGAAGAATATGCTATCAAGGCCTTCAAATATAGCGCTGTGGACTACCTCCTGAAACCGGTAGACATCGAGGAGCTCCAGCGAGCGGTGGAAAAAGCATCGGCGCGGAAGCAGGATAAAGTCGATCTGACCCCAATACGTACCCTGCTGCAGAATGTGGGTGTCATGCAGCTGTCTCAACAAAAGATGGCGATCCCGACGATCAATGGGCTGAGCTTTATCGCCATGCAGGATATCATCCGTTTTGAAGCGCAGGGAAATTACACGGCGATCTACCTCACGAATGGCCAGACCCTGATGGCGACGAGGAACATTAAGGAATATGAGCTGCTGTTGCCTGAGGCGATCTTTTGCCGGATCCATAATTCGCATATCATCAATTTGCAAAAGATACAGAAATATCAAAAAGGCAGGGGAGGGCAGGTGATCATGGAGGATGGTACCGCCATCGAGGTGGCTATCCGGCGGCGTCAGGAATTCTTACAAAGAGTGGTCAAATAGGGTACAACCTAATTCATCTTATGAGCACACATACGTTTCAATATGGAATAGACCATCTCGACATCGCGACGGCGACGGGACTGGCGGAAGGAAGGATAGAGGGCATTTTTTCCGCAACTGCCGTCGAACGCGTGAGGGCCTGTGAAGAGCAAATCGGCACCATTGTTCGAATGGGCAAAACGGTCTATGGCGTCAATACCGGCTTCGGGGTGCTGGCCAACAGTCGAATCTCCGAAACGGACACGCAATTGCTACAGCATAAGATCCTGCAAAGTCACAGCGTTGGCGTGGGCGCGCCCGTACCCGCCGGGATAGCACGGCTCATGCTGGTTACCAAGATCCACGCCCTGGCGCAGGGGTATTCCGGCGTTCAGCTGACGACACTCGAACGAATGCTCTGGCATCTGCGCGAAGACATTGTTCCGGTGGTGCCCGAGCAAGGATCGGTTGGCGCCTCCGGCGACCTGGCACCCTTGGCTCATCTCTTTTTGCCGCTCATCGGTCTGGGCGAAGTCTACGACAAAGGCATCCGGCGCCCGGCGAAAGAGGCACTACGGGCATATGGCATTCCGCCGATTACGTTGGGACCCAAAGAGGGTCTGGCGCTTATCAACGGCACCCAATTCATCCTGGCCTATGCCGTAAAAGGTGTTCAACGGTTACATTATTGCCTGGAAGCTGCGGACATCATCGGCGCGATGAGCCTGGAAGCGCTTACGGGCACCAAGGCGCCTTTTGACGAACGGTTACACCGGCTGCGCCCCTTCCGCGGCAACCTGCTTGTGGCGCAGCGCTTACGGCTGCTGCTTCAGCAGAGCGCCATCATGCAGAGCCATATCGATTGCGGCAGAGTGCAGGATCCCTATTCGCTGCGTTGTATGCCGCAGGTACACGGGGCCTCGCGCAATGCCTGGTCGCATTTGCACCAGCTTACCGGTGTTGAGTTGGATGCCGTAACCGACAACCCGATCATACTGCCGGAAGGCGATACCATCAGCGGCGGCAATTTCCACGGCCAGCCGCTGGCCCTTCCCCTTGACTACGCCTGTCTGGCGGCGGCGGAGATCGGTAACATCTCGGATCGGCGCTGCTATTTGCTGCTTGAAGGCAAATGGGGTCTGCCACTCCTGCTGATGAAGAATGTTGGGCTCAACAGCGGTTTTATGATCCCCCAGTACACCACGGCAGCGCTCGTCTCGGAGAACAAGACCTTTTGCTTCCCGGCTAGCGCGGACAGCATCCCGACCTCGCTGGGACAGGAAGATCACGTGAGCATGGGCAGCATCAGCGGACGGAAGCTGGCCAAAGTGCTGGACAATCTCGAGCACATCCTGGCCATCGAATTGCTGTGTGCCTGCCAGGCGATCGAATTTCGCCGGCCCCTGAAAAGCAGCGAGATTCTGGAGGGGGCACACGATTTTGTCCGCAATTTTGTAGAATTCGCCAGTGAAGACCGCATCTTTGGTGAAGATATCAGCCGTCTGCACGGAATCATTCATAACTTTAGCTTTGTTCAACATTGTGATGCGATCTCCCGTAGCAAAGGGATCGTGTTGAACAAGGACTATGAGGAATTCTCGATCTAAAAATATACGACGATGAGCACCACTCACAACCCGGGTTACGACCCTATCAAATACAAAACGCCTACGGGCAATACCCTCTCCTGCAAAGGATGGATACAGGAAGCGGCCTTGCGCATGCTGCTCAATAACCTCGATCCAGCGGTGGCGGAACGCCCCGAAGAGCTGATCGTCTACGGAGGGAGAGGAAAAGCCGCCCGCAACTTCGAATCACTGGACCTGATCCTCCGGGCGCTCAGGGACCTGGGTTCTGATGAGACCCTGCTAATCCAAAGCGGGAAGCCCGTGGGCATCCTCAAGACCCATCCTGAAGCTCCGAGAATCCTGCTCTCCAACTCACAGTTAGTGCCCAAATGGGCAACCTGGGAACATTTCGACGAGCTCGAACGCAAAGGATTGATGATGTACGGTCAGATGACAGCGGGATCTTGGATCTATATCGGCTCGCAGGGCATCGTCCAGGGTACTTACGAGACCTATGCCGCGGCGGCCACCAAGCATTTCAACGGGAGCCTTAAAGGCACTCTCAACGTATCAGCCGGTCTCGGCGGGATGGGCGGGGCTCAGCCGCTTGCGATCACCATGAACGAAGGGGTGGCATTGATCGCCGAGGTAGAAGAACGGCGGATCGATAAACGCATGGAGACGCGTTATCTCGACCGCAAAATGGACGATATCGATACTGCCATCGACGCGGCACTTGCCGCCAAAAATAGCGGCACGGCCCTATCCATCGGGGTCCGCTGCAACGCGGTACATCTCCTCGAACGCCTGTTGCAACGGAGCTGTATACCCGATACCCTTACCGACCAGACATCTGCGCATGATCCGCTCATCGGTTATTGGCCACATGAGCTATCCTATGAACAGGCCAAAGTCGTGCGCCGGGATAACCCGCAGCAATATACCGAGTACGCCTATCGCTCGATGCGCAGACATGTGGAATGTATGCTGGAACTGCAACAGCGGGGCGCCATTACCTTCGATTACGGTAACAATCTTCGCGCGAGGGCGAAAGAGGCCGGCCTTGCCAGTGCCTTTGATTTCCCCGGTTTCGTCCCTGCCTATATCCGACCACTTTTCTGCGAGGGCAAAGGTCCGTTCCGCTGGGCTGCGCTCAGCGGCGATCCACGGGACATTTATACAACCGACAAACTGATCGCTTCGCTTTTTCCGGAAAACGCGTCTTTACAGCGCTGGCTGAAGCTCGCCAACGAACGAATCGCATTTCAGGGCCTTCCGGCCCGCATCTGCTGGCTGGGACAAGGGGAACGGGAAAAAGCAGGATTGGCTTTCAACGAGCTGGTGCGTACCGGGGCCGTAAAAGCGCCCATCGTCATTGGCCGGGATCACCTCGATACCGGCTCGGTGGCCTCCCCGAACCGTGAAACAGAGGCTATGGTGGATGGAAGCGACGCCGTTGCCGATTGGCCCCTTCTCAATGCACTGATCAATACAGCAGGCGGCGCCAGCTGGGTAAGCTTACATCACGGCGGCGGGGTAGGAATGGGTTACAGCATTCATGCCGGTATGGTCATTGTAGCGGACGGTACCCGCGAAGCCGCCGCGAGACTCGGCCGCGTCCTCCGAAATGATCCCGGAATGGGAGTAATCCGGCACGCGGACGCCGGCTATGAGAAAGCGATCGAAACAGCTGAAAAATTTGATCTTGACCTAAAAAAACGACTGGAGGCCTGATAAAAAAGTGATTACCGCCTGTACTATTGACACAGTTATAGCCCAAATGACGCGAATTTCCGGCCAAACAGCGCGTCCGTGAAGTCCTCTGGAGTAACTGGAAGGATTTATTATTTTTACCGCGCCTAAACTATTAACTATAATTATTTACAATCAAACCGTTTTATGAAATCTAAGCTCCTAATTCCCGCCCTTATGGCTTTGTGTGTTGGAACCATCGCCACATTTATTGGTTGCACTAAGAACACCAATCCTCAACCTCCCATCCATGATACCGTCACGGTAATCAAAAAGGACACCACCACTGACACGCTTTACGCTACCAAACCGGACAGCACCCTCAACCTGACCAAAGGCTTATTGGTTTATCTGCCTTTCTCCGGCAACATTGCCGATTCCAGCGGCAACAATAACCCGACCGTGGCTATCGGTAACGTTCTCACTTATGACGAACATGGCTGGGCCAACAACGCCTTCGGTTCATCCGGCACCAACGAAGTATTGGTTACCAACAATGGTTCTATCAAATTTGACACGGCATGGTCGCTCGCGATCGCCTTTATGGTCAACGTCAACAGCCAGGCTGCGACCTTTGTCAGCATGATCGATCCTCAAACTGGTTATGCTCCTACTTTTAACTTCGGACAAACCCTTGCCAGCGCGCCCTACTATATAGCTTGCGGATCGGGCGACGTCACCCAACAATGCAACACCTTTGCCGTGGTGAATAACTACAATATCACCGATACCACCAGTTTCCTGCCCAACCCCGGTTCCTGGTACAAAGCTGTGGTGATCTACCACAAGGGTACGCTCCAGACCTATATCAACGGCGTGCTGATCTCAACCAAGGTAGGTCAGGGCACAGAGGCTGCCTTATGCCCCAACTCTAAGATCATCATCGGTAACTGGTGGAACGGCGGTTCCCAGGGCATCAACGGTAAGCTGGATAACTTCCGCTTGTATAACCGCGTGCTGACGGCGCATGAGATTGCCGCCCTTTCGACGAACTATCTGGTTACATCCAACAACGTAAAAGCCACGCCTAAAACGGCGCACTAAGATATTCCCGACTTACTTATCCTCGGCCCTCCTTATGGAGGGCCTTTTTGTGTGCCAGGCATGTTCATTAGCTCTAGGGTGGAAGTCCCGAACGAGCGAGGTAGTACGAATCGTTAGCCCAAGGCAAGGGTGTCCATCGCGAGGTGGAATCTGAAGGAAGCCGGCGG
>Ga0134128_10001267_pt1 | contig 32834 bp, 25 predicted proteins | sample KB31754_FD_96462 | JGI IMG/M metagenome (GOLD analysis project Ga0134128, IMG submission 96462) | Terrestrial soil microbial communities with excess Nitrogen fertilizer from Kellogg Biological Station, Michigan, USA - KB3-175-4 | ecosystem: Environmental > Terrestrial > Soil > Unclassified ... | reverse complement strand
GAATTCCACCTCGATATTGCCTGCTTCCAGATAGAGGCGATTGACGTCGGTGATCTCCAGTTCGCCCCGCGCCGAAGGCTTCAGCGATTTCGCGAAACCGACCACCCGCTCGTCGTAGAAATAAAGGCCGGTAACCGCCCAATGCGATTTGGGCTTTGCCGGCTTTTCCTCGATGGCGTCCGCCTTGCCGGAAGCATCGAACGAGATCACGCCATAGGCCTCAGGATTGGAGACCTGATAGGCGAACACCGTGGCGCCGGCTTTGCGGCGGTTGGCACGGTCCAGGAAGACGCCTAAGCCCTGGCCATAGAAGACATTGTCACCCAGGATCAGCGCCGATGGATGGCCAGCGAGAAACTTCTCGCCGATCAGGAAGGCCTGCGCCAACCCGCCGGGCGATGGCTGGATCGCATATTCGAGACGGATGCCCCATTGCGAGCCGTTGCCCAGAAGATCGTAGAAGGCATCGCGGTCGCGCGGTGTGGTGATGATGAGAATTTCGCGGATGCCCGCCAGCATCAGCGTGGACAAGGGATAATAGATCATCGGCTTGTCATAGACCGGCATCAGCTGCTTGCTGATGCTATGGGTCAGGGGATAGAGCCGGCTGCCCGATCCGCCCGCCAGGATGATGCCGCGCCGCTCCATATCCTTTGACTGCTCCATTGTTCGCTGGACCCTTATCACCTTGGCATGGAACGGTTGAAGGGGATAGCGGGTTCCTACTGAGCTATCATATTTTGCTAAATAGAATCAATGAGTTGTGGCGAAATTGGGTCGACCTTACCGAAGCGGATAGCAGGCCCCAACGTCAACCAATAACAAGACATCCGTGACATTATTCGGGCAACCATAACGGAGGCTTCGCTGTTCTTTTCTGTTTCTAAGGTTTTCTGGTTGCTCTTTGCGCCCAGCCACATCCTGGTCTGGGTCACGAGTGCCGCACTTGTTGCGCTGGTTTCGGGAAGGCGCCGCATAGGCACGCTGCTTATCGCGCTTTCAGTCCTGATCCTGATTACGGTGGGCATCGTACCCTCGGCAATCTGGTTGCTCAGGCCGTTGGAATTTCAGTACGGCCGCCCAGGAAAGCACTTAAACGACGTGAAGGGCATATTAGTCTTGGGCGGGGGGGATACTACACCGATGCGCGTGATGCGCGCTTATGTTCTGGCACGCGAGTATCCCGAAGCTATCGTAGTCTATTCGGGAGGTTCGAACCGCTTAGTCGGCCCACAGAACGACATTGGTGCACAGCGCGTAAGGTCCGTATTGCTTACATTGGGGCTGGCGCCCGAGCGCCTATTCGTTGAAGGAAAATCGCGCAATACTTGGGAAAATATCCTTTTTTCCCGGAATATGGTTAAACCGAAATTGGGCGAAACCTGGATGTTGGCCACTTCGGCAGTCCAGTTGCCGCGCGCCATGGGCGTGGCGCGTGTTCTCAGCTGGCAGTTAGTCGCTTGGCCAACGGATTGGAACACTGGACAGCACGTTTTTTCGGGTTACTTTCTGGTACCGCAGAATCTCGGCCTTTTTGATGAAGCGGTACGCGAATGGATCGGACTTTTCGCTTATCGGATGACCGGCAAGGCGAAATGATTAGGTGACTGCAAGGAAGCGGTCGTTGCAATGATTTTGAGTGCTTCGCACCCTTTTGTGACGGCGGCGATATTGCTCCTGGCCATGGCGCTCGGCGCGATCATTGCCCTGATCGCGGTTGAACTGCGGATGCGCAGACGAAGAACTAGCTCCGTGACCCGACTTCAGTCGAGCGCGAGCCAACTTAGCGAGGCAGAGAGGATACGCCGCCAGGACGTCGTCGGCCGCCTGATGGCTCTTTATAGCGGGGTACATTCTGCGGATGCACTTTCAGACTTCCTAAACGGGGAACTGGAGAGACGGCACGAAGTGTGGCGCGTTCGCGTTCCCGTCGATGGGCCAGGTGAAATTTATGACCTGGACCCGGTTTAAAAAGGTCATTTTAATGATTGCGGCAAGGATTTGCGTCCGGCACACTGTTTAACGCCCAGCGTGATAGCAAAAATCGAGGAAATAATTCGTCCTCCGACCGTTTCACCGGCTGATGGGAAAGGGTTCACTTGCTTCCCCTATAGTTCAGTCAATATTCTTTGGAGCTGAGCCTAATAGCCCGGCTTATTGAGATCCGATGGCGACAAGCGACGTAGAGCAATCAGGATTGCGCTGGCGCATTTGGCCTTGGCGAAAGCGCAAGTCAGCTGAAGTCCTTTTGCCCGCGCTTGCGGAATATCGCTCTTTGGACCGGCATCCTCTGAGGAATTTCTTAGGGGCCAGCGCCCTGATGCTATTCCTTCTTCTTTACGGTTTCTTCTTTTCGGCCTTCGTGCCGAGCTACTTTGCTTTTTTTATGATGCCCTTGATCGCGCTAGGTCTTCTGGTGATCTGGGCTTTGCCGAACGTGGATTGGGCACCCACGAGATCACTGGAAATATTTTTCTACGCTCTATTTGTCGGGCTAATTGTGTGGCCGAATTATCTAGCGCTCTCATTGCCCGGTTTACCCTGGATTACCCTAATTCGGCTAACCAGCTTCCCCCTCAATTTGATACTGCTTGCTTGTCTGTCTATGTCCGCCGAATTTCGCGCTGTGTTAATGCGATCATTGCGCTCAATCCCTGCAATCCCAATTCTACTGGCGATTTTTGTATTGATACAATTCCTATCGATCGGAATTTCGAAGACACCTTCGGACTCAATTCAGAAATTTATCGTCGCTCAAACGACTTGGACAGCACTATTCTTCGTCAGCGCTTATGTGTTTCGGCGGCCTAACCAGTTCAAGCGTTGGGCCATGATTATGTGGGCAATGGCAATATTCGTGAGCTTTATCGCAATTGTGGAGGCCCGTGTTGGCCACGTTCTCTGGCTGGGTCATATACCAGCCATTCTCAAAATCAATGATGATGCCGTTCAAGCGATATTGGCCGGAAACATGCGCGCGTACACCGACATTTATCGCTCGCAAGCAACTTTTAGCACGTCCTTGGGATTGGCGGAATATCTTGCGTTGACGTTGCCTTTTATCTTGCACTTCGTAACTAGACAGTTTTCATCGCGGATCCGGATCGCGGCATTGATGTCGTTGCCAGTAGTTTTGTATGCATGCGTTTTGACTAACTCTAAATTGGGCACCATTGGGTCACTTGTCGGCATTTTGCTGTATATTTTCGGTGCGTCATTTCGCAACTGGAGGCGTAATAAGCATAGTCTGATTTCAGCTTCGTTCTTGCTCTCTTACCCGCTCCTTCTAGGACTCGTTGGTGCGGCGATGCTTTTTTCCCACCGCGTCTCCGTTCTCATTCTCGGCAATGATGGATCTCACGCTGCCAGTACACAGGCTCGAATTGAGCAATACACAATTGGCTGGCATAAATTCTTACAATGGCCGTTTGGTTACGGCATCGGGATGGCCGCAACTACTCTGGGCTTCGGAGAAGACCGCGGCGGCCTCACGATCGACACCTATTATTTGTCAGTTTTGCTGGAGTATGGAATTGCCGGCTTTATTGTTTACTACGGCATGTTTGCGATTGCCATTTTTGAAGCTGGGCGCAGAAGTCTCTTCGGCACATTGGAAACTGAAGATCGGACGTTTATGCTACCGATTGCGGTTTCTTTAGTGGTTTTCATAATCATCAAATCGGTTTTCAGCCAACAGGACAATCATCCCGTGGTTTTTATGATGCTAGGAGGGCTGATGGCTCTTGCTGCATCCCATCGACGCGCCCCAAATCGCGCTAGGGTGGCGGCCAAGCCGGCAACAGGTCTACAGCGATTATCACAAACTAAGACATTCGCGATTGCCGGTAGATGACAGCAGATACGCCACTAACGGCAAAAACATCGGCAGGGCAAATGTCCCCGCGCGTGTCGCGCCGTGTTCCGGACGGAAAAAGACTGCCGAAGCGGATTGCTCTGGTTCTTAGAACCTTTCTGCTCCGACTGCGCACAAAACATCTGCGGTCTCTGGGAATGGACATCCATCCAGATACACAGATTTCGCTGAAAGCAAACCTTGACCGCACCAATCCTCGGGGTATTCACATCGATCAAGGCACACTTGTGGCATTTGGCTCGGTCATTCTGGCGCACGATCTGTCCCGCGTTCTACACACAGATACGTATATTGGAAGAAATTGCTTCATTGGCGCTCACGCCATCATTCTGCCGGGCATCCGCATCGGAGATGGGTCCATCGTTGCCGCTGGATCGGTCGTGACGCGCGACGTCGAGCCGAACTGCATCGTTGCGGGAAATCCCGCACGCACGATAAAAACGGGCATTCGAACCCAAAGATGGGGCGTTCTCGAAGAATCCTATCGTGAAGCGCTGACTTTGCAGATCACCCGTGACTCCACAATGCGACCATGAATGAGTTGTACCTCCTGGCTTCTCCCAAGGGTATGGCCTTCGCAACGAGGTTGGGCGTACCCGCCCGTCTCCACTTCGAGATTATTGGGAGCAAGGTTGCTCTACTCTCGAACTGTCGCCCTATGCCGAAATCTCAAGCTAAGCATCGGTTTTTCAATCAAGTACCAACTTGGTATTGCGATGAACGTGGCAAATAACGCCGTCAAACCGGTTAATACGATCGGCCCAACCGTCAAATGGTCTTTTTGACCTTCCACTATAATTAAAGACGCGACGGGCCATGCGTATAGATAGATACCATAAGAGAAATCGTACTTGTTATTTATGGACTGTAAAATACGAGACTTTAGACTGATCGCTGCCCATAACAGCACGTACACCCCCGCCATGCCGGCCGCCAAAATTGGAAATGGCTGAGGCAATAACAAGACCGCAACAGCAAATATCGCGAAGGCCGCTCCTAAAAACGAAGGCCTGAAATTTAATTTCTCCCGGTAAAGGCGGGCGCACACGCCGCTCATGAAGATCGCCGTAAGATATGAAGCCTCGAAAGGCGCGCCTATTGCATTAAACACAATTTGATGAATGACGCCCGGGGGAATGACGGGGCTGCCGAACGCCACTACCCAAATTACGATGCAATATAGGGCTGCTGTGATGCCTAAGGCCACTGTGCGGCGCTCGAGGATTCCGACGAGGCCGAGTGCAGCCACGAGCATATAACATCGGAATTCATACCGTATAGTCCACATGGACCCATCAAGTGCAGGGAAAGCTAAACCCCGAAACGTGCCGGGAACACTTGGGGCACCTAGAGAAAAGGTTTTGACAATTTCAACGAGCCATCCCCTAGGACTGACAGCGGTGAGATCTCCGCCCGCTATCGGCGCTACAACAAATAAGCAAACAACGGACGCCACCAGAAAAGCAGGATAGATGCGGAGCATTCGATTTGTCATGAATTTTCTAAGGGAATGACTCGAAAGGTAGCTGCTCGCAATCAAATAGCCACTGATTGCAAAAAAACCCTCTACCGCCAATCCTCCGATAGTCTCAGCTGATCCGAGCGCGCTGAGAGGCTCGCGCATAGAATTCCCGTCCAACATTTGTGGTGAATGCGAAACGATAACCGCGTACGCCAATACAAGACGAAGGACTCCGAAATTGTTTTGGTGGCGGTTCTGGTTGTTAGGCATAAAAAAAGAAGGCCCCTAATCACTGCGCGTTCGAAGATGGGGTACGGTTGAGATATATCCAGTGTTCCTAGGCCGAAATGGCCGCACCGCTACGCCATTGCCACAATTGTACTATTGTGCCGAAGACCTTACCATTCCGCCATCGACATCAACTTCGAGCGATGGAACCCCCGCTGATGTTAGCCAGTTTATAGGTCAGGGCTCAATTCGTGGCGGCCGAAGTTTCTAACCAAAACAACATCGTGGAGCATTCAATGAGAAATTCGCTCTATATTTTGGGTTTGCTAACGATATCCTGGACCACTCCGGCATTGGCGACGGATCCGACTGTCGCGGATTATTTTTCCAACTGCGCAAGGCCGTCAGATTCGGGCGGGCGTGTTTTGACGGTTGATCCGAACCGGCATGGCGTTGGGTCCTATTCCGATATAGCTGGTGCGCTACAGGTGGCAAAGCCTGGCGACACAATATCCTTGATGACCGGCGACTACGGCAATCTGGCGCTCAACGGAATTAATCAAGGTGCCTTTATCAGTATTGTTGGAGCGAAGGGGCAAACTCCAAAATTCACAAATATCTTCATCGGAGGATTCAAACCCGCATCACGCTGGCGACTAAGCCACTTGACTATTTCCGGCTTCGTGCCGTCGGCTGATAAGAAGGCGCAAGCGACGCTAATCGTGATGGCCAATAGCGACAACATCGTTATCGACGATAGCGATTTGTATGCTCAGGATGGCGTGATCGACTGGCAGGCACTGGTCCCCGCAAAGTCACCAACAAACGGTGTGCCCAATGGTATCAGCGCTCGACAATCAAGCTGCGTTACCATCGTGAACAACCGTCTTCGTAATATATTCAATGGAATAGATTTCGGTGGCGATCAAATCGATAACCACGGCCAATATTTTTTAATCGGCGGCAATAGCATCGACAACTTTGCGGGCGACGGGATCGACCACTACGCTAGTCATGTTCGTATTGAGGAAAACCGCATTACTAACGGGCATGACATCTGCAACAACACTTGCGTGCATAACGATGGCATTCAAGGGTGGAATTACAATCGCCTTCCGGTGTTGAACTCTGATGTCACGATTGAGAGCAACGTTATCGTAGCGCAGACCAGACCAGATCTGGAGTTACCCGTGGACACTCTTCAAGGCATTACAATTTTTGACGGAAAATGGGCTGACGTCAAAATTTTAAATAACTTAGTTGTGGCCAATGCCTGGCATGGAATTTCCCTTTACGGCGTCGACAATGCTGCCGTGATAAACAACACAGTGGCCCCTACAAACCCTTCACGCAACACTTGGATAATGATGCATGCCGCAAAAGGAGAGCCGGCTGGAACAGCTCATAGCGCGGTATTTCGCAACAATATCTTTCCAGGCGTGATTAATCCTCGTGCACCGAAGCCGCCGGGCCTGATATCGGATCACAATCTTGCGCTAAGGACAGCGGACGACTTCAAGGACGCATTCGTGAAGTTCGACCCAGAGCATTTTTCATATGACCTGCACCTGGCGAAAGGTTCAGATGCTATTGGAGAGGGTTCGTCCGAAGAGGCGCCCAAGGTCGATATTGAAGGCCATCTCCGCGAGGCTCCCTTCGACATTGGCGCTTACGCGCATCAAAAAAAATGACGCACTCCAATCGCCCGAGGATTTAGCCCTGCGAATTGAAATTTGGATGATAGCGGCGCCCTAGGCGCCATAATGTTGCGCGCATGTACGAGGAGGAGAATACGGAAGTCATAAGCAACAAGCTACCTGCAATCGCCACGTAGCCGATTAACGCCAACCTCCCATGTGGCCAAGGGATAATCCAGGATACAATCCAGCACATGAGTGTTGTCGGTACTACAATTGATAAAATATCTTTGAGTAGCCAATCCCAATGCCGCCCGGGTAAAAAGCGAGCGTGCACGATCGGGACCCAGAAGAAAAAGTAGGAACAACCGACGATCGCAGCTATTGCTCCTGTCCCAATTCCACCGTAGTGAGTACCGCCCCAAATAAAGCCTGGGATTAACAGGCCCACCAAAATCAGATTTCCGATAAAGTGCAGGCGCAAATTGCCTCTGGCAAATTGGATATAATAGGCAAACAGGCTGAGCACACCCGCGCCATTTCCAACAGCGTATAAGCGCAAAATGGGGGCCGCATGGTGCGCAATATCTGCATGCCCGGTCCACGCACGTAAAATTGGTTCGGCTAGAAATGCCAAAGCCACCACACCCGGGCAAATCAACACGGTCACAGTTTGTGTAGCTACACCATAGAGGCGATAGGCGGCCTCTTCTTGTTTTTCTGCAAACAGTTTAGTTAGACGCGGTAACAGTGCCTGGCTTATCGGGCTGCCAGCAATATTGACTACGCTTGCCGCAGCGACCGCTAGAGAAAAGATGCCAAACATGGCTAAGGGCAGATATTTTGAAAGTACTAGTTTATCGCTTTGGCTAAAAAGAACTCCCGCAGTCTGGACAAACGCTATCGTAAGAGAGAAAGCAGCTCTTTTTCGTAAAGGCTCCCAAGTGAACGTTTCACGGGCGCTTCGCTCATGACCAATGAGGTGATGCGACATGATAAAAACGCCAAGAAGATCGAAGGCACTTACGACGAACTGATAGCCAAAAAAATATTTTACGTTCGCGCCAAAAAGGGCAAAGACCCCAAGCACGCCGACGAACCTTAGAGTAGCAAGCAGAATGTTGTATCCTGCGAGCCAAGTCATACGCTCAAACCCTATTAATACACCTCGATAAAGGCCACCAACCCACCTCAATGGAACGAGCAGCCCCATAATGCCAACAGAGATCTGTACGTCGATGATTGGCAAGCTACTGACTTTTAGCCAATGTGTGGCGATTTCATGGGATAGAAATACAATAGCAGATGCAGCCGCTATCGAAATAATTCCAAACACGATTTCTAAGCCGCGAACGAATAAGCGAAGTTCTCCTGTAGAAATCTCGCCACCTCGTCGAAGTGCCGTTTCGCGTACGACGGTTGAGGTAAGGCCCATATCCAAAAGCTGAAACCAACCAGTCAGCATCGTGAAAAAGCCGATAAGCCCATAAGCTTCGGTGCCCATATACGACAAGTAAACGGGCGCCATGATGACCGAAATAACAACGGCGTATATCTGGCCAACATAGCTGGCTGCTACATTTCGCTTAATGGAAATATTTTCTTTCATCGACGTCCGCGAGACGCCATCGAAACAAAAAAGCGTGATATATGCTCGCGAGCATTTGATTTCAAAACCTCAACCATGCCTGCGGAGGTTCGCATTAAGCGTTTGTCCACTCTTGCGCTCCGATTTTTAAACGACCCCCGCAACTAAGGCTCCAACCAAGGTGTGTAATAGCTCGCCGGATTTACCAGATACTCAACAGTTACTGCTTCCACGTGTTCGACGCGGTGGCGGCGGCTGATGCGCCAGACAAGCTCCCAGTCTTCTCCGGGCAAAGTTTTGCGAGTGCGCGGCAAGCGACTAAATAGGGGGCACTTCGATCTACGCAAGACGATTGCATTAGTATCAACCCAAGCAGATTCATTCGAAAAACGGCGTCGATCAAATGGCTTTGACAGAATATCGAGTTGAGATCCGTCCGATTTGAGACGTTGCACGGCGGTGTATATCAAATCAGCACCACCTCCGAGGCCACGAATTGCCAGGGTCAGATGTTGAGGCTTCCAAATATTATCATCGTCAAGAAAGGCAATAAATTCCGAATCACAGAGGCGGATACCGACATTCCGTACCAGACCCGCAACACCACAATTTCGAGATAAGGAAACTGGAAAGATACGCGGATCGTTCGGCAGATCAGGTAATCCTCCTCCATCGTCGATGACCATAATGACAAACTCTTGGCAATCCTGCGCAAGAATCGATCTTACGGCCCTCAGAAGACGCTCTGGACGCTTGAAAGTAGGAATTATGCAAGCAATCCGGGCAGCGGGGATTACACCCAGTTGGGAACGTAATCGAGCTACTTCTTGATTTTCGAACAAAGTGAGCCCAGGAAGAGCCAGGCTCATAGTTGCCAAATTCCGCAACTCCATCGCTGGCCAAAGGCCAATTTCCGCTCGGATAAATTCCTTTATGCTTTTAACTATTCCCATTAACCGGAAAGTCCCTTCCACAGCCCGGGAGATCCGTGGCCAAACGTATCGCTATGGCCTTGTTAAAGGCTAAATTTGCCTGTCGAGTTCCTGAGAGATTTTTATTTCCGATTAACACACACCTACCCTTGACCCCGAGCTATATACTTGGTTCCAAACAATCCGCATACCAAGGCTCCGGCAAATTTCGTCTTCGTCGCCGCGACAGGATTTTTGAATGTCCTCGATTGTACCTCCCATTACCATCAGCGCGGTGATTCCAACATATAATCGGCGCAAATACGTGGTCCGCGCCATAGATAGCGTGATATCCCAACAATCGCCACCCAACGAAATAATTGTGATTGATGATGGATCAACGGATGGAACTGCTGAGCTGTTGCACAGTACTTTTGGAAATTCTCTCAAGATAATTTATCAGGAAAACGCTGGGGTTTCTGCCGCGCGGCGGCGCGGAATCGTGGCAGCTTCGGGCGAATGGATTGCATTCCTGGATAGCGATGATGAATGGACCAGCGGTCGACTGGACGTATTTCGCCAGGCGATAAGCCAAACTAAGGCCGAGTTGGCATGGATCTTCGGCGATACGCAGATCATCCAAGATGATGATACGGGGGATAGTCTATTTGCGCTCTACGATTTGGATTTGATCGGGTATCCGACTATCTTTGATAATCCTCTACGAACACAGTTTCCATTTCAATTCTCGATTCTTCAGAGCAGCCTAATTAAACGCTCGTTGCTTATTGAACTTGGCGCGTTCTTGGAAGATTTGCGCTCAAGCGAAGATTTCTTGATCAGTTTTAGAGCCGCTCTGCGCGGGACATTCGGGGCGGTGCCGCAAGTCGTGACCCGGCTTTATCGAACCAGCGAATTGGCGGAGTCCTCTTTAGACAGAGTTGGCAAAGGCAGCTCCGATTATTTTCGCGCGCGAGTCATAGCCTTTGACGAGGCTGCCGCTCGGTATGGCGACCCTTGGCGGCGTTTGCACGAGGAGGCGGTAAGAGGTCTTTGCTGGGCCCTTGCCGAAGAGGGTAGGATGGCGCGCGCATTGTCGCTGCAGCAATTTCGACACGGGATTTCGGCAAAGGCAATTGCTTTCTCGCTTGTTTCGCTTTTTTTGGGGACCCAACTTCTACGCACGTCACGCCGTCTCAAGCATCGACTTACACGAAAGGAGCGCAATCAGCGCACAATTTAATTCGTTGATTTAAATAGTCCAGAAATAGACAGATGATTAGATCGCTGTCTTCAAGTCGGCCGGCTGAAAAACGGCGTTACGTGTAGCGTCCATCATACGCCGCCCAAAAATTGCGTCCGGCTCAATGATGTTGCCTTCCGCCCATTCATTCCAAGCTTTCAGAAACAAGATGCGTTCCTCCTTTGGGTGATCTCGTAGACGTGAGATCGCTAGATCCATATGAATTTTGAACAGTTCCGGCGTAAATCCCTCATAAACCCATCCACGGCGCGACGATCGAGGTGTGTTATCCCAGCCAGATAAAACGGATGGCAGATATCGGGCGCCCTGGGGCATATCATCATATGCTTGGGCAAGAACGTCAGAATACGAAACTCTGTTGGGGCCAGTACGTATCTTGGGCCGCAACGCCTTGATTCGCTGGGGTATCAGTCCTTTTATTTTGGTAACTAACGGCCGAGTAACAGCGCGATGATGCCTGGCAAGGTAATCGTGAGGGCCTAGCAGTGTAACTGCGTCGAATGGATCGAGATACGGAGCATGATAGCGCTCGCCAGGTGGTTCGAAGCTGTCCCAAATACCGACAAAATAGATTCCGGGATAGCCAGCCCTGTGAGCAAGCTCCCGCCAATGTTCAATAAAATTTCTTGTTGATGGCAAGTTACTGGGGGAAAGGACCACAAAGACGGGCTTGCCATAGACCTTACTATACCTGGGATCCTCGAACGCTCTCTGAGCCCACCGGAAATGAGCTTCTTCGTCGGCCTTTCCTGGATAAGTCTGCTCGACAAGTGTTTTACCGGAAAGCCCGTGCCAAACTCCCGTCCATGAAACGTTCGCCCATGCTAGACAGAATGGAAAATCTGGCTTTCCGCTCGCCAATACTTCCTCAAAGGGCCGCTCCAATATTCGACGCCCGTTTCCGAACCAATAATGCCAGTAGCAAAATGATTCAATGCCTGCCTTCCGCGCCAGGCCGGCCTGTAGCTCACGCACTTCGGGCACTCTCAGGTCATAGAAGCCAAGATCGGCCGGCAATCTGGGCTGAACATGTCCGGCATAAAGAGGTTTCGCCTTGGCAACATTCGTCCACTCCGTGAAGCCAGCACCCCACCATTCATCGTTTTCAGGAATGGGATGAAACTGCGGAAGATAAAACGCCAAAACTCTGGCGCGCGCCACGTTTGTAGCTCCAGAAGAAGCCGCCGTCAGATCAATCTGCAAGAATTAGACATCCTATATTCAGCTAGGCGTGCCGGCACCGAATCCTAATGCGCGGTAAAAGCTAACTACCCCCGCATTGAAGTCAACTTGAAAGGCTCTATCACAGTTTTCAGCTCCAAGGTGCACCTTGATCGACTTTTGTGTTTGAGACTAGGGATTAAGAACCGAGGCGCATTGGTTTTGCCACGACCGCGAGCTGAAAAAAGGGCATCCAGTAGAAGAAGCCGGGCGCCATTGCGAAAACTGCGCGATAAAACCATTTTGGTCGCATCGGGTTTATTCCGACCACTCGCTCCACCTTGAAGCCGTTTTGTTCAAGAAGCCTCACCGCGCTTTTTGCAGTGTAGAAACGAAAGTGCGTACGATCCAAAATTCCGGAATCCTGATATTCCCACTCGTTCCTCTTAACGAGATCAAGAACATTAAGAAGAAATTGCACATTTGGAAGCGAAACAATGAGCACCCCTTCGTCGCTAAGGATTCGCCTAACAGCGGTTAGCGCCGTGGTCGGCCAAGCAATGTGTTCCAAGACATCATTCATCGTTACTACATCAAAATGGGCGATAGGAAGTTCGCTCGAATCTTCCAACGAAGAGCAGAGCACGTAATCATTTCGCAAAGCCGCTCTTTCAGCCACAGCCGCGACCGGCTCAATTCCCCATGTCTCGCAAGCCGGAAAACGTTTCTTAACTGCCTCGCCGAAAAATCCTTCCCCGCATCCGATATCGATCAAACGCGTGGGACTCGTTGGGAGAAAACGCAACATCTCCAGACGATCATTCTTGTAGTACTTTGAAGCTTGAGCTGCTGCCTGCGCTTCTGCCGGACGCCGCACTCTCGCGTCCCTTAGAACCTGCATGCTCATGCGATCGGGTAGTGAATGTTTCAACAATGGGATTCACCGAATATGTAAATTCTCTCCAGGAGAGAAAGCCGGGTCGAGCTTGGCAGTTCCATGGATCCGAAATTAGCCAGCATTTAATGAAATGAGTTGCGGCAAAACTGCCTTATGTTGGGATACTCAATTTCTGGGGAACCATTCGGTTGCTGCCAAGCCAAAATTTTTGCAAATTTTGCCTAGAGTGTGGACTCAATGGCACGGGCGGAATATTCTGCGTGCCCCACTCTGTTTAACTTTCGTCGTGGACCCTAATCCTTCCGGCTCCGATAGTTTATATCCTATTGCCGAAGCTGCAGCCGGCCGGTAAGTTATTGATTTTAAGAGAATTGCGACACAAACCATGCGAAGCGCTCCTCTACCAAAGGGCGGAATGCGGGCAATCTTTGCAGATATTCACATCGTGCCGTCTGCTTCGCAGTGGAAAGTTGCACGCGTCTAATGGCGAAGGATGCCTTGGATTACGATAAAGAAATTCAGAGAAGAAGACTGACCTGGCCAGAAATTATCGGCATAGGAGTGGCGATACTGTTGGTAATTTTTCTATTCGCCATTCCTATGCTCTTCGGCTGGGATGCGCCAAATACCTGATAGCAAAGACATAGAGTGGTCGCACCGGATTTCGCGCGGAATTGCGAATGTTGCAAGTGGTTTGCGCTTGAGTCACGGTTATTGCGGGACACTTTCAACGCTCAATGCTGCCAGTATCGACGGGACAATTATCTGCGCTATCACAGCGGGTAGCGGATGGGCCCCATCTGGAATTAGTCGACGTATGTCGGCGGCGCTGAACCTACGCCATTTGGGGCGGTGATCAATGAAGCCAACATTGAGTTCTCTAGCAATGATTTCTTGCTGGTTGTAGTAGCGCTCTAGCTGCGGACGTATCAGCGATCGGCGTCCCCAAAAAGGGCTCATGGCCATTAGAAAGATAATGGCCCCAGGCAAGGCGTTCTGAATTCGGGTAACTAATTCTACAGTATTTTGCTCGCTTTCGCGCAATGATATCAAATGCAGGATGGATGCGTCGTTGACGGTGAACTCAATCAGAACCAGATCCGGTGACCGTGCGATAACTCTATCAACGTTAGCTAGGGCCCATCGGGAATCTCGACCTGCCTCGGCGACAGTTTCGACCTCTACATGGTGTCCATAAGCATTAGCGAGCGACAATGATAAGGCATTTTGCCAGCCACCGAGTGCGGTGAGACTTGTACCGAACGTCACCAAACGCCGAATGTCGGCAACTCGGATACGGGATTGAATCCCTTTATGACCCCCGCTTGCCATGGACAAAATATAGCACAACGGATGCCGCAAATAGGGCAAGTCCGACGGCTAATACGCCATCATAGGTAAGGCCCAACGCGCGGGTGACATAAATCGTCCCTTGTTGTTGAATTGCATAAATCCGCCCGCTCGCAGGGTCCGGGCGAAGACTTGCTGTCCAGCGGCAGACAGGCCATAGACCAAACTCCGCAGCAAAGGCTAATCCCGCCGCATAACCCAGATAAATCCAGCCTTGATTTTGTATCACCCTTTCCATCGAGCAATAATCAACTGATACAGTTCATGCTGGAAAACTTCGCCTGGTCGTGAGCATTTGACGTCGCCGGGTATCCTTGTTGCACGCTATTTCCTGGACCATGCCTATAACGCGGAAAATTTCTTCTGTATCCGCACGCCCCGCGCCATGGGCGGGTCGACAAGGTTTTTTTGATCGCGGGCGAAAATTTGCTGATATTGGGCGTAAAGTTCCCTGGTCGAAATGCGCTGTTCGGGCCTGTCTCCGGATATCGTCTCTGCAAGGGGCAGAAATCCAGCGCCTTCGAGCACAGACCGGCGGAGAATTCAGGCCCGGCTTTAAAAAAAGTCCCTGAAAGAGAGGGTGGGCGCGTTTTCTGGGTTATCACCGCCCACCGCGTTGGCCGAAGGCCCGCGGGGCTAGGCAGCCGGGATGCGTACTCACGCCATCGATTATGAGTAGCGGTGTTGGACTCGAACCTACGCTTTACGACCCTTGCCATGTTGGCTACGCTCCACAAAGTTGGCCCACCAACACATCATCTTTCTTCGGCCGGCTAACCATTGGGCGGCATTGTAAATGCCGCGAATGCTCCCATCAGAATGGGGCCAGCTGAACTTCTATCCAATCCCTGTTGAACTGAGCTTCGTTCAGAACCGTTGAGGCAGTCGACCGGAATCCATGCGCCGTCGCCCGACTATGGTAACCCATCCTGTATATAGCGTAGATCAAAGTGTTTTCTGAGATGACCCCCGAAATCGTGTTTGCCGGAAACAGGAGTGGGCCTTTGCCTGTTGCTCTGTATAAAGCCTTAAGGAGCTTAACGACCTGAGGCGCTAGAGGAACCAGGTGGTCGCGGCGCATCTTCATTCTCTCAGCTGGAATACGCCACAATGGCGCTCGCCCATCCAGATCTTCGAATTCGGACCAACGCGCGAGACGGACTTCTGAGGTCCTCACGAACGTCAATATCACCAACTTCATCGCAGTTTTTGTGAGGATACTGCCTTCATAGTTCTCGAGGTCGTTTAGAAATCCTGGAAGTTCTTTTGCGGCAAGTGAACTTCTGTGCTTCACATTTTGGGAGGGCTTTAGGGCGCTGCGCAAGTCCGCACTTATGTCTCGTTCACAACGGCCTGTTGCTACCCCATAGCGGAACACGCACCCTGCCATTTGCAGCACTCGCTTTGCGGTCTCGACCGCTCCGCGCTTCTCGATGGCTCTAATAGCAGCTAATAAGTCGAGGGCAGTTATCCCGGATATGTCCCGAGTACCTAGTCGCGCGACGAGATCTTCTTCCAGTCGGCTCTTTAGACGAGTGGCGTACGAAGGGACCCATCGGGTAGCGCAGTTGTCGAACCATTCGCGGGCCACACCCGCAAAGCTTTTATCTTTGGGGCTTTTAGCCCACCTAATAGTTTCGGATGCCGACGTACTCCGGTTAATTGTTCGATTCAGAGAAAAGAGATCTTGGCGTGCGCTATCGAGAGCTAAAGCACGAGTTTTGGCGAGCAAATGATAGCCGGGGCGCCACAACTTTGAATCGGTTGGCGGCATCAAAATGTAACAACCCCCTCGTTGCTGGGCGATATCTGTCAATTCGTTTGCGACAAGATTTTTAATTTTGGCTCGGGAAATATGCTGTGCCATGGCGATTGTGGCGCTCCTCAGATCAGCCGACGGACGCTCCATTCCTTGCCAATGTCCAGTCTGAATCGATGTCGCGGTGCGACATGCCTATCATTGCGGCTATAGCAGGGCCCTACTTGCCTCAGCGCCCGGAATTTCAGCGATTCTACGGCTTAGGTTGCCAGCACAGTTGGGTTGATATCCGCTCGGGATGCGGCGGAATGACCGACCATTCCTTTGGGCCCAGGTGACCGAGCTTTCATGGTCTTCATCGGTCCCTGTTACGCCAGGAATTTTCCCTGTTATTGCCAGTTTTTTCCCTGTTAGGTCTGATTACTTTCCCTGATATTTCGGATACTTCGGAACGCACAATGCCCGAATTATGCCGATATTCATTGAATTTTACGTTCTGCGTGGCCGCCGAACGTCCTTCAAAATAGAATTATCCCTGTATTTTTCCCTGTTATTCCGCGATTTTTGGGTGGCCGATTGGGACTCGAACCTGCGTCACTCTTTGAGAGTGGTGGGTGATGCAGGAATCGAACCTGCGACCCGCTGATTAAGAGTCAGCTGCTCTACCAACTGAGCTAATCACCCACGCCCGCCGGCTCTTACGGGGCCAGCAAGGAGGGGCCTCATACCAGAGGGGTACCCCCCTGTCCAGAAAAGCTCTTTGCCCGTCCACATGCTCGGGAAAGCGAGAATTTTCGCTGGAAACCCACGCCGTCAGGGCAGAGCACCTTGGTTCAGGCCCGCCTCCCCTGCGCGCGCGTAGCGCGCTGGCGGGGAGCTGCCCGACCATAGCGGCAGCGTAGGTACGGCCTCGGGCCGGCGAAGGCCGAGGGGCTTTAGATAATTCCACCACTATGGCGGGGAATCTCGACTTGCCGGTGCACATGCACGCTCATCAGCAGGCCGAACCCGAACATCACGGTCAGCATGGCGGTTCCGCCATAAGACAGAAGCGGCATGGGAATACCCACTACGGGGATCAACCCCATCACCATCAGCCCATTGATCATGATGTAGAAGAAGAAATTGAGCGTGATGCCCATGGCCAGCAAGCGGGAAAACTGGCTCCTGGCGCTCAGCGAAATCTGCAGCCCGTAGAAGATCACCACCGCGAACAGGATCAGCAGCGCCACGCTGCCGACAAAGCCGAATTCCTCGCCGAAATTGGTGAAGATGAAATCGGTCTGCTTTTCCGGCAGAAAGTTGAGCCGGCTCTGGGTGCCGTTGAGGAACCCCTTCCCCGACAGCCCGCCCGAGCCGATGGCGATCTTGGCCTGCGTGATGTTCCAGCCGGCGCCCAGCGCATCGGCCTCGGGATCGAGGAAAGTCATTACCCGCGCCTTCTGATAGTCATGCAGCACAAAGCGCCAGGCCAGCGGCACGGCGGTGGCGACCGCGGCCAGCGCCGGCGCGATCCAATACCAGGAAAGCCCCGCCAGGAAGAGCAACGAGCAGCCATCGGCCAGAATGATCAGGGTGGTGCCCAGATTGGGTTCCACCACCACAAAAAAAGCGGGAAGCCCGATCATGGCCAGCGCAATGCCCAGATTGAGCGGCTTGGAAATATCCTCAACGCTCTTGCCGTGCAGGAAGCGGGCAAGCGCCAGCACCAGCGAAATCTTCATCAGCTCAGACGGCTGAAGTTCCAGCGGCCCCAGCATGATCCAACGTTGCGCGCCCAGCCCGACATGGCCCGCCACGTCCACCGCGATCAGAAGCACCATGGCAAGCGCGTAAGCCGGATAGGCCAAGCTCATCCACACCCTGACATCGATCGAGGCAGCGATCACCATGATCACCAGCCCCACCAGGAATTTGGAAAGCTGCGACAGCGCCCAAGGGTGAAAATGCCCGCCTGCCACCGAATAAAGCATGGCGACGCCGCCCCCAGCGATCAGGGTGATCAGCAGCACCAGCCCCCAATTCACGTCTAGAAGCTTTTCGCCGATGCCCAAGGTTCGCTTGGCGGCGGCATAAGGGCGGGAGATCACAGCGAGCCCCCATCATATGTGCGGGAGATCATCTGACCACCTGCCCCGGCAAGGATGCCGCCTTGATGGGATAGGCCGTGGGCATGTTCAGCGGATCGCGCTTCTGGGTGAACAGAAGAATGTCACGCGCCATCAACACTTGGGGATGGCCGTCGGATCCATGTTCGACGATACAGGCGCAGGCATATTTGGGCTGGCCGACCGGGGCAAAGGCGATGAACAAGCCATGGTCGCGCAGCTTCCAGTCCAGGGCGGAATTCTTGGTCACGCCATGGAGATGTTCTTCGGCGCTGTAGGCGCGCACCTGGGCGGTGCCGGTCTTGCCCGCCATCTCGAAACCCGGTTCGGGGATGCGGAAGGCATAGGCCGTGCCGCCCGGCACATTGGCCACCTGGTTCATGCCTTCGCGCACTCGCGCTAGCCCTTCCGGGGACAGATCGAGCGGGGGCGCCTCCTCGCGATGGTTCATGGCGTTGCCCACCATATGCACCAGGCGCGGGCTCACCTTCTTGCCCGATGCGATGCGGGTGACCTCGAGCGCCAACTGCAGTGGTGTGGCGGTGACATAGCCCTGGCCGATGCCGCACGACAGCGTGTCGCCCTGTTGCCAGGCGACGCCATAACGTTTTTGCTTCCAGGCGCGGCTGGGAATGAAGCCGGATTTCTCGCCCGGCAATTCGATGCCGGTCGGCGCGCCCAGCCCCAGCTTCAGCGCCACTTCCTGGATCTTGTCGATGCCCAGCCGCCGCGCCGTCTCATAGAAGAACACGTCGCAGCTGTTCTTGATGCCACCTTCCAGATCCAGCGAGCCATGGCCGCCTTTTTTCCAGCAATGGAAAGTGTGATTGCCCAGCGTCAACTGGCCGTTGCAGGAGACGCGATAATCCGGCGTCGCAAGGCCAGCTTCCACCGCCGCCATCGCCACCACCGGCTTGAAGGTCGAGCCCGGCGGATAGACGCCGTCCATAACCTTGTTCAAAAGCGGCTTGTGATCGTCCTCGGTCAGGCCGCGCCATTGGTCGGGCGAAATGCCGACATTGAACAGATTGGGGTCGTAACCCGGCGTCGAGGCCATGGCGATGATGTCGCCCGTCTCGACATCGGTGACGATGCAGGCGGCGCTTTCATTGCCCAGCCGCTGAGAGACATATTGCTGCACTTCGCGGTCGATGGTGAGCCAGATGTCCTGCCCGGGCGTGCCCGCTTCATGGCCCAATTCGCGGATGACGCGGCCATAGGCATTGACTTCCACCCGCGAAGCGCCCGCCGAACCGCGCAGCACCGCATCATATTGCCGTTCGATGCCCCGCTTGCCGATGCGATAGCCGGGAATATCGAGCAGCGTGTCCTCGTCGCCCTTCTTGTCCTCGGGCGACACGGCGGCGACATAGCCCAGGATATGCACCAGCTCGTCATTGAAGGGATAATCGCGGGTCTCGCCCACATCCGGCTGCACGCCCGGCAGATAAGGCAGATGCATATTGATCCGAGAAAATTCTTCCCAAGAGAGATTCTCCACCACCGGCACCGGCACGAATTTCTTGTTCTGGGCCAAGGTCACCATCACGCGCTTCTTTTGAGCGTCGGTGAGCGCGATCACTTTGCCGATCGTGTCCAGCGCTTCCTGCACGCCTTGGGTGGCCTGCTCCGCCACCAGCAGCACGCGGTAATTGCGCCGGTTGTTGGCCAACTCCACCCCGAAACGGTCGAAGATGCGGCCGCGCGGCGGGGCCAGAAGCCGCTCATTGATGCGGTTGTCTTCCGCTTCGGTCATATACTGGTCGCCGTCGCGGATCTGAAGCTGATAGAGCCGTCCCGTCAGGATGGCGAACACCAGGGTCATGCCACCGCCCATCCCCAGCGAGCGGCGGGTGAAAGTGGCGTAGCGGGATTTGTCCTTCTTATCGAACAGCGGCATCAGGGTTCGCTCCGAAGCGGACCGACCAGGCGCCGGTGGATGATGCCGATGAGATAAACACCAGGGATGTAGAACAACACGGTCATGGCAAGTTCCGCCACGATGGTGCCGATGGGCGGAAAGCTGTAGAGCGCGGCTGTAATGGCATAGGCGACGACGCAGGTGATCAAGGCCGCCGTGGCAAAGCCCAATACCGCGCCCAACCCCGCCAGGCCCGCGAAAGAGTCACGCTGGCGATCGATCACGCCATAGGTGACCACAAAGGCAAGCGTCCACACGCCGGGAGGCCCGCCCGCCATCATGTCTTCCACGATCCCAATGACGAACACGGCCGCCGGCGTCATCAGGTCCGGTCGGACCAGACACCAGAAATAGACCGGCACCAGGCCCAAGAGCGGCGCCGGCACCAAGCCATTGGTGAGCGACAGCGGCAGGTTGGAAATCAGCACGGCCAGGAGGCCACACAACAGCGGCAGGAGCCCGGAGAGAATTCGCCCACTCATCATCAGTCCTGCGCGCTCGGCGGTGCCCATGATGGCCTCATCGCTCATCATCGGCATCATCCGCCGGCGGGCTGGTGGGCTGGGCGGGCGCGGCGGCCGGCTTTTGAACCGGCGTCACCGGCTTCGATTGGGCAGGCGCCTGGGCCGTCTGGGGGCCAGGCTGAGCCGCAGGCGGCGCGGCGGTGGCGGGCGGAAGGCCGGCCGCAACGGCGGGAAGTTCCGGGGTCGCCGGCGGCTGTTCCGGCGGCTGGCGAAAGGCCAGGACCTCCACATCCTCGCTGGAACCGGCATCGGCCAGAAGCGCCACCCGATAGCGGCCACCCTGCTCCACCACGGTTCCAATCGGCAGGCCGGGCGGCAGAAGACCGCCATCGCCGGACGACACGACTTGGTCTCCCGCTTTCAGCGTCACGATCTGGGACAGGGTGTCCAGGGACGGCATCGGCGTATTGTCGCCCACCAAAATTGCCTGACGGTTACCAGGCGCGATGGTGACCGGGATGCGGCTGTTGAGGTCGGTCAAGAGGATCACCCAACTGGTCCGGTTTCCGGCCAGATAGATGCGCCCGATCATGCCGCGCGCGTCCACCACCGCTTGGCCGGGCTTGACGTCATGAGAAGCGCCCGCACCCAGGATCATGGTCTCCAGGAAAGGCCGATTGGCGCGCCCGATCACCCGGGCCAGCACCGAATGAAGACCTGGATCGGGCACCGCGTGCAGCAGCGCCTGATAGCGGTTGACCCGGTCCTGCATCACCACTGCCACATTGCGCCATTGGCGCAGGCGGGCATTCTCGTCCTTCAGCCGCAGATTTTCCTGATAGACGGTGAATAGCTCGTCGAAGGAGCCGACAAAGCGGTTGAAACGCACGATGGGCTCATGCGCCGCCGCCAGGACCGGGCGCATACCGTCGGTCATGGCCATGCGAGCACGATCGAACAGAGCGGGCTCCGCCTTGCCCAGAAGCACCAGGACAAGCGCCAGCGCGGTGACGATGATCAGGGGAAGCTGAGCATTGCCGCGCCGTGCGATCTTCCAGGTGACGTTGGCCATGGCGGCGGGCCCCTTCTAGCCCCTGTGTTCAGAATGCGGTCGAGAGGACGTGACGCATGCCTTTGGTGTTTTCCAAAACCCGGCCGGTGCCCAAGGCGACGCAGGACAAGGGATCGTCGGCAATGGAAACCGGAAGGCCGGTTTCGTTGCGCAGCACCGAATCCAGGTTGGCCAGCAGCGAACCGCCGCCGGTCAAGACAATGCCCTTGTCCACGATGTCGGCGGCCAATTCGGGCGGGGTGGCTTCCAGAGCCACCTTCACGGCCTCGACGATCGCGCCAACCGGTTCGGCCAAGGCTTCGGCGACATGACGCTGGGTGATGGTAATTTCCTTTGGCACCCCGTTCAGTAGATCGCGGCCCTTGATTTCCATGGTGATGCCGCTGCCGCCTTCGGGCGCCGCGGCCGAGCCGATCTCTTTCTTGATGCGTTCCGACGAGGCTTCGCCGATCAGCAGGTTTTGGTGGCGGCGGATATAGGCGATGATCGCCTCATCCATCTTGTCGCCGCCCACCCGCACCGAGCGGGAATAGACAATGCCGCCCAGCGACAACACCGCCACTTCGGTGGTGCCGCCGCCGATATCGACCACCATCGAGCCGGTGGGTTCGGAAACCGGAAGCCCCGCGCCGATCGCCGCCGCCATCGGTTCTTCGATCAAAAAGACGCGCCGCGCGCCAGCCGACAGAGCTGATTCCTGAATGGCGCGGCGTTCCACCGCCGTCGAGCCGGACGGCACGCAGACGATAATCATGGGATTGGCGAAGGAGCGGCGGTTATGCACCTTGCGGATGAAGTGCTTGATCATCTCTTCCGCCACTTCGAAATCGGCGATCACGCCATCGCGCATGGGGCGGATGGCTTCGATATTGCCGGGGGTTCGCCCCAGCATCATCTTGGCGTCGTTGCCCACCGCGCGGACCGACTTCTTGCCGCCCCGCGTGGTGATGGTGGCGACCACAGAGGGCTCGTTGAGCACGATGCCGCGGCCCTTGACATAGACAAGCGTGTTCGCCGTCCCAAGATCGATGGCCATGTCGCTCGATAGAGCGCCAAGAAGACTGCCGAACATCAATTACCTGCCCGTTTCTGACCTAAGCGACACATGCCCCTTGCAAATCCCCTTTTGCCGATGAAGCCCCGGCCCTGGCGGCCGGGACTTGCCTCATCGTGCCACGGTCAGTGCTTCCGGCGCCTGCTTTTCGCGTTTCACCAACAATTTGTTCAGCGCATTGACATAGGCGTAAGCCGCCGCCACCAGCGTGTCGGTGTCGGAAGCCTTGCCTGTGACCGTGCGCCCATTTTCTTCCAGCCGCACATTGACCGTGGCCTGGGCATCGGTGCCTTCGGTCACGGCATTGATCTGGAACAGCTGTAACGTCGCGGCATGGGGATAGAGTTCTCGGATGGCGCGAAACACCGCGTCCACCGGACCATCACCATGGATCGCGGTATTTCTGTCTTCGTCATGCACCGACAAGGTCATGGTGGCGTGCGGCTTGATGCCCGTGCCTGTTTCCACCCGCACATATTTGACTTTGATGGCGTCCTGGCCGCGCACGATGCCGTCATCGACCAAGGCTGCGATGTCCTCGTCGAAGACATGCTTTTTCTTGTCGGCCAGTTCCTTGAAGCGGCGGAAAGCGTCTTCGAAAGCAGCGTCTTCCATCTGATAGCCCATACTGTCCAGCTTGTCGCGGAAGGCGTGGCGTCCCGACAGCTTGCCCAGCATCAGGGAGGTGGAATTCACACCCACATCCTCGGGCCGCATGATCTCATAGGTCTCGACATTCTTGAGCATGCCGTCCTGGTGGATGCCGCTTTCATGGCTGAAAGCGTTCTTGCCCACGATGGCCTTGTTGTACTGGACCGGGAAGCCGGTGACGTTGGAGACCAGCTTGGAGGCCTTGGCCAATAATGTGGTGTTGATGTTGGTGCCGAAAGGCATGATGTCCTTCCTCACCTTCAGCGCCATCACGATCTCTTCCAGCGCGGCATTGCCGGCGCGTTCGCCGATGCCGTTGATGGTGCATTCCACCTGGCCCGCACCCGCCAGCACACCGGCCAGTGAATTGGCCACCGCCAGGCCCAGATCATTGTGGCAATGGGTGGAGAAGATCACTTTGTCGGCATTGGGCACGCGGTTGCGCAGCATGGTGACGATATCGAAATATTCCTGCGGCGTGGTGTAGCCCACCGTGTCGGGAATATTGATGGTGGTGGCGCCGGAATGGATCGCCACTTCCACGCAGCGGCAGAGAAAATCCGGCACGGTGCGGGTCGCGTCTTCCGCCGACCATTGTACATCCGACGTGAAATTGCGGGCCCGCGTCACCGAGGCGCCCACCGCTTCCAGCACAGCATTTTCGCCCATATTGAGCTTGTGCTTCATATGCACGGGACTGGTGGAGATGAAGGTATGGATGCGCGGGCGTTGCGCGCCCTTCAGCGCTTCGCCGGCGCGGTCGATATCCTTGAAGCCGGCGCGCGCCAACCCGCACACGGATGCGCGCTTGACGATCTTGGTGATCTCGCTCACCGCTTTGAAATCGCCGGGCGAGGAAATCGGAAAGCCCGCTTCGATGACGTCGACACCCATCTCGTCGAGCAATTCGGCGATGCGCAGCTTTTCTTCATGAGTCATCGCCGCGCCGGGCGATTGTTCGCCGTCGCGCAGGGTGGTGTCGAAAATCTTGATCTTTTTCAGTTCGGTCTGGCTGGTCTGGTTGGTCATGACATAAGTCCTTCTGTTCGCCGTCTGGCGCTTCTTTTTCTGCTCCGCGGTGATCCCCTAAACACCCGCGCGCGACCATTCGCGCGCCAGAAGGCGCCTAGGGGCAGCTAAGAAGAAGAAGCGCGTACGAAGAACCGAGGGAAGGACGGGCTTTCGAATGGGAGCGCACGGCCGCGCAGGGCGAAAACACCCCTGACGCCTTTCTGCCGTGTAAGCCCTTCGTCATGAACCGTCAGCCGTTCCGCCCGCCGCTTTCGCAGTTTTAACCACGAGGGCTTAAGCGGCGGTAAAATCACCGTTTTTTTCCCTCGTTGCGGCGGTTTTACGCTGAATTTGCGCGGGAGAGCAAGGGCGCGCAGGATGGGCGTCCCCAAAAAAGCACGCCAGTTCCTTGATAGAAATCGTTAATCTTTCCAAGGCCTATGCCGGCTCCGGGGCGCAAGCCATCCAAGGCTTGAGCCTGTCGGTGGCCCAGGGCGAATTCCTGGTCCTGATTGGCCCCTCCGGCTCGGGCAAGACCACGACCCTCAATATGGTCAACCGCTTGGTCGAGCCGGACGGCGGCGAGATCCGCATCGATGGCCGCAATATCCTGGATGGCGATCCGGTCCAGCTGCGCCGGGGCATCGGCTATGTCTTTCAGGAAGCTGGGCTTTTTCCCCACATGACGGTGGCGGAGAATATCGCCATCACCCCCCGGCTGCTGGGCTGGGAGAAGACCCGGATCGAGGCCCGAATCCATGAACTTCTGGCCCTGGTGCGGCTGGAGCAAGGCGCTTTCGGCCCACGCCTGCCCGCGGAATTGTCCGGTGGCCAACGCCAGCGGGTGGCGTTGGCCCGGGCCTTGGCGGCCAAGCCCAAGATCCTGCTTTTGGACGAGCCGTTCGGGGCGCTCGATCCCGTCACCCGCGAAGCCGTAGCTGCCGATGTGCGCGACATTCATCAGCGCTTAAGCCTCACCACCCTGATGGTGACCCATGACATGACCGAGGCGCTGCTCCTGGCCGACCGAATTGCGGTGATGCGGGCCGGTCATCTGGTTCAAGTGGCGAGCCCCCGCGAATTGGTGGCGCATCCCGCCGACGCTTTCGTGGCCGAGCTGATAGAAACCCCGCGCCGTCAGGCCCGCGCCTTGGCTGGAGCCCTAAGTACATGACTAGCGCATGAACAGCAGCTTCACGGAAGCCTGGGTGCTTCTTCCCGATTATCTCGGCCAGCATGTGATCTTGAGCGTCTCCGCCCTCGTCCTGGGCGTGGCGATCAGCCTGCCCTTGGGAATTCTCGCCGCCCGCAATGGCCGCTTCGGCGCGCCGCTCTTGGCGGTGGTGAGCGTGGTCCAGACTATTCCCGGCCTCGCACTCTTGGCGCTGTTCTATCCGCTGCTTCTGGCGCTCTCGGCGCTGAGCCAAGACTTGTTCGGCCTATCGTTCCGGGCGCTGGGCTTTTTGCCAGCGCTCTGCGCACTGACGCTTTACGCCATGCTGCCGATCCTCAGGAACGTGGTGACGGCGCTGCAGGGTCTGGATGCGGCGGTGCTGATGGCGGCCAAGGGCGTGGGCATGACACCGCGCCAGTCTTTGTTCCAGGTGGAACTGCCGCTGGCGGCGCCGACCATCCTGGCGGGCATCCGCACCGCCACGGTCTGGGTGGTGGGCATCACCACGCTCTCAACGCCCATCGGTCAGACCAGCCTGGGCAATTATATCTTCACCGGGCTTCAGATCGAGAATTGGGTCTTTGTGCTGTTCGGCTGCGTGGCGGCGGCGGCGCTGGCGATGGTGCTGGATCTGCTTTGGGCCATGGTCGGCGCGGGCCTTGCGGTGCACTCGCGCCCGCGCCTGGTGTTGGCCGCGCTGGGTCTGATCGCGGTGATCGGCGCGGCGCTGGCGCCCGAACTCATCTCATCGCCCCGCCATGGTGTGGTGATCGGCGCCAAGAATTTCGACGAACAATATATCCTGGCCAAGCTGATGGGATCGCGCCTGACCGGCGCAGGTTTCAGCGTCGACGAAAAGGACGATCTGGGTTCGACCATCGCATTCCGCGCCCTGACCGCGGGCGACATCGACGCCTATGTCGATTATTCGGGCACGCTGTGGGGCAGCATCCTGCATCGCACCGACATGCCAGGCCGCGACGCCATGCAGAAAACACTTTCGGCCTGGATGCGCGAGCATTACGGAATTTCAACCCTGGGCTCGCTGGGCTTCGAGAATGCTTACATCTTCGCCATGCGGCCGGACCGGGCGCGCGCGCTTCACATCCAGAGCCTGGCCGATCTGGCGGCCCATCCCGAACTCACCATTGGCGGCGATTTCGAGATCTTCTCGCGGCCGGAATGGCGGGCGGTGGCCGCCGCCTATGGCCTGTCGGAGCTGAAGCGTCGGCAATACCAGCCCGATTTTCTTTATCGCGCCGTGGTCAGCGGCGATGCCGATGTGGTCTCGGCCTTTTCCAGCGACGGCCGTCTGGCGCGCTATGGCTTGGTCATATTGGCCGATCCCAAACAGGCCTTGCCGCCCTATGACGCGCTTCTTCTTATCGGGCCCCGGCATGCAGGCGATGCGCGTTTCATGGCGGCGCTGAAGCCACTGATCGGAGGCATTTCCTTAACCCTGATGCAGCAAGCCAATCTGATGGTCGATCGCGATCAGGACAAACAGACCCCGGCCCAGGCGGCGGCCTGGCTGGACCAGCGTCTTGCGCATTGACTTGCGGATTGACTTAGGCGCTTCGCGCGACAATAGAACACCAGGGATTGTCACACGGCCTTCACGCGCACGCGTGATGTGCTGGTTTCGACCCAATCGCTGAGACCATTCGCTTTTCGTTTTAGGGCTGCCCGGCATGAAAATATTGCCGCCCGTTTCAATCGAGGCACGCCGCCTCCTGCCCAGCCGCTGGGACATGCTGGCCGCCATCCTGGTGGTCGGCTTCCTGGTCGCGTTCGCCGATGTCAGCCGCTTCCTGGTGCATCCCTTAAGTTCGATCTCCGGCGATTATCTGAAACTGAATCCCGCGGACTTGCCCGGCTTTGCGCTTCGCACCGGCCTTCGCATGCTGATCGCCATGGCGGTGTCGCTGGTCTTCACTTTCACCTATGCCACCTGGGCCGCTAAGAATCCCCGCGCCGGCAACCTTCTGGTGCCGTTGCTGGATATTCTTCAGTCGGTGCCGATTCTGTCCTTTCTTTCTCTCACCATTGTCTGGTTCCTGTCGCTATCGCCGGGCCGCGTCCTGGGCGCCGAACTGGCCTGCGTCTTCGTGATCTTCACCGGCCAGGCCTGGAACATGGCCTTCAGCTTTTATCAGTCGCTGCGCACCGTGCCGCCGGAACTCGAGGAGGCCGGCCGCATGTTCGGGCTGAATGGCTGGGCGCGCTTCTGGCGCATCGAAGCGCCCTTCGCCATGCCATCGCTCATCTGGAACATGATGATGAGCATGTCAGGCGGCTGGTTCTTTGTCACCGCGTCAGAAGCCATCAGCGTGGGCAAGACCAATATCGCACTGCCCGGCGTGGGCTCCTGGATCGCGGTCGCTATCGCGCAGAAAAATCTGCCCGCCATCTTTGAGGCCATTTTAGCGATGTTGGTGGTGATCCTGATCTATGACCAGCTTCTGTTCCGGCCCCTGGTGGCCTGGGCCGATCGTTTCCGCGTCTCCAGCGAGCCTTCGGAGGAGGCCCCCCAATCCTGGGCGCTCACCGTTTACCGCCGTTCCAGATTGCTGGATCTGATGACCACGCCTTTCGAGCAGATGATGCGCTGGTCCTATCACTGGCAGCCGCCCAGCTTCGGCATCAAAGCCGCAGTACCCGAAGTCGATACCAGGACTTCCAATATTATCTGGTACGCGTTCTTGGCGTTGCTTGGTGCTTTTGCCGCCTGGCGCATCGCAATCTTCTTCGCACAGGCCAATTTCAGCTGGAACGATGTTGGGATCGCCATCAGCTATGGCTTCATCACGCTCGGGCGAGTGATGGTGCTGATTGCGTTGGCAAGCCTGGTGTGGACCCCGATCGGGATCTATGTGGGCCTCAGGCCAAAGCTCACCGCCATCGTGCAGCCAGTGGCGCAATTCCTGGCGGCCTTCCCTCAGAATTTACTATACCCGTTGGTCGTGTCGCTGATCTTGTTCTGGAATGTCAGCCCCGACATCTGGCTGTCGCCGCTGATCATCTTGGGCACCCAATGGTACATTCTGTTTAACGTGATCGCCGGAGCTAGCACTGTGCCGCAAGAATTGCGTGACGCTGCTGAAAATTTCGGCGTCAGGGGCTGGTTGTGGTGGACCAAGGTCACCCTGCCCGCCGTGTTTCCCTTCTATGTCACCGGCGCCATTACCGCATCGGGTGGCGCCTGGAATGCCAGCGTCCTGGCCGAGGTGGCCAGTTGGGGTAAGACCACCCTGCGTGCCCATGGTTTGGGTGCCTATATTTCCGATGCCATGACAGCGGGCGATTTCCACCATGTGTTGCTGGGCACCATCGTGATGAGCTTCTTTGTGGTGGTGGTGAACCGCATCCTTTGGCGGCCTCTCTATTGGTACGCCGAAAGAAAGTTCAGACTTACGTGAGGTGACGGCCATGGCAGAGCTTCTGAACGTCGAACATGTCCGCCGGACCTTTCCGCGCGGCGGCGGCGAGGAATTACTGGTGCTGGACGACGTCAATCTCGCCCTGAAGCAGGGCGAGATTGTTGGGCTGCTGGGCCGCTCGGGTTCCGGCAAATCCACACTGCTGCGCCTGATCGCGGGCCTGTCGCAGCCGCAGGGCGGTCAGCTGTCTTATATGGGCTCACCCATACATGGGCCTGTGCAGGGTGTGGCGATGGTGTTCCAGAGCTTCGCGCTGTTTCCCTGGCTCACGGTGCTGGAGAATGTGCAGTTGGGTCTTGAGGCTTTGAACCTGCCGCCCAAGGAGATGCGCGAGCGCGCACTGGCCGCGATCGATCTCATCGGCCTTGACGGCTATGAGAGCGCTTATCCCCGCGAATTGTCCGGCGGCATGCGCCAGCGCGTGGGTTTTGCCCGCGCCGTGGTGGTGCATCCCAACATTCTTCTGATGGACGAACCCTTCAGCGCTCTCGACGTGTTGACGGCGGAAAATCTGCGCACCGACCTGGTCGAGCTGTGGGGCAATGGCAAGCTGCCGATCAAAGGCATCATCCTGGTGACCCACAATATCGAGGAGGCGGTCTTGATGTGCGACCGCGTGCTGCTGTTCTCGTCCAATCCCGGCCGCGTCAGTTCGGAGATCAAGATCGATCTGCCGCAGCCGCGCAACCGCACCTCGCCCCAGTTCGAGCATTATGTCGATCAGATTTATGTCGAAATGACCGCACGGCGGGTCGAGCGCATGCGTCAGCAGCAAACGCAGGGGCCGACGATCGAAATGCCGCTGCATCATGTCTCGCCCAACCAGATCTCCGGCCTGATCGAGGCGCTGGCGGCAGCGCCCTATGAAGGCAAGGCCGACCTGCCCGACATCGCCTATGAGCAGGAACTGGAAGTGGACGAGCTGTTTCCCGTGGCCGAGGCGATGCAGCTGCTGCGCCTGGCCGACGTCGAAGGCGGTGACATCAAGCTCACCCATATGGGCAAGCGCTTCGCCGATGCGGATCTCAACGAGCGCAAGGAAATCTTCTCCCGCGCTTTGATGACCAATGTCCCGCTGGCCGCCCACATCAAGAAGGTTCTGGACGAACGCGCCAGCCATTCGGCGCCCAGGACCCGCTTCCTGGACGAGTTGGAGGATCACATGGCCGAGGACGCGGCGGAGGATTCGCTTAAGACGGTGATCAGTTGGGCGCGGTTTGGAGAGCTGTTTTCCTACGACGACGATGCAGCGTCCTTCAGCTTGGAAAATCCAACCTGACGCCATCCAGCCGCTCGCTCGTGCTCGCGGCGTTTTGGGCCTCTCGCATGTCCCCCCGGACATGCTCGCGCGCTTCGCGCCGGCCCAAAACCCCACGACGACGACGCAGCATCCTTTAGCTTAGAAAACCCGACTTGATGCCCTCCGGCCGCTCGCTTGTGCTCGCGCGAAAGAGGCGGAGGGGGTGAAAATAGCTACTTCGTTCTTGTGCAGGTGGTGACCCGCTTGGTCGCGGTCTCGCGCACAGTGCAGCTTTCGTCGGCCTGTGCCACCCGGTTGGAATGATGACGGCGGCTGGCAGAGCGATTCCAGGCCGGCTCGCCGAAATTGATCGTATCGGAGCTGGTGAGGATGCCGATGGCTGCGCCGCCCAGGCCGCCGATCAAGGCGCCCGTGCCGGCCGAACCGGCCATCGCGCCGATGGCGGCACCTGTGCCCGCTCCCAGCAGCCCGCCCGAAAGGCCGCGATCGCCCGGCGTGGTGCCGCATCCCGCCAGCGCCAGGCTCAAGACTGTCACCGGCACAAAGATCAGAGTGTGTGCACGCATTTTACCGATCCTTCTCCCGAATCCGGCGAAAGCTTGGGAGCGGAATCCGGCCGCAATGTGCGGGAAAAAAGGCGTCAATGGGGCGGTAAGCTGTGTCGTTTCAGATCGCCGCCGTCATCTGGCGTTGTGCCACGCAGGAAGCCGGAAACACCAGCCGCGCCGTGGTCCCCAGATTGAGAGCGCTCTCGAGCTGAAGTTCTCCGCCGTGGCTTTCCATTAGGGCTTTCGCTAGCGAAAGGCCCAGCCCTGTGCCTTCCGCATTGCGAGCGAAGGGCGAGGAAATCTGACGGAAGGGCTCCAGCGCCACCTGGATCATGTCGGCGGCGATGCCGATGCCGGTATCCGATACCGCGATCAGCGTTCGGCCCAACCCATCTCTTTCGACGCTGACACGGATCGCGCCGCCGGGCGGGGTGAATTTGATCGCATTGGAAAGAAGATTGAGCAGGATCTGCTTCAGGCGCAGCCGGTCAACCAGAAGATGGGGCACGGTGTCGTTGGCGTCTTGGGTCAGGGTAAGCTTGGCGGCGACTGCGCGGCCCCGCATCAGTTTCAGGCATTCCGCGATCAATTCGCCTGGCACGACCTCTTCGCAATGGAGATCGAACTTGCCGGCCTCGGCCTTGGACAGATCCAGAATATCGTTGATCAACGCCAGCAGGTGGCGGCCGGCGCCATGAATGTCGTGCGCATATTCGCGATAGCGGGGGCTCCCCAAGGCACCGAACATCTCCTCTCCCAGCACTTCTGAAAAGCCGATGATGGCGTTGAGCGGCGTGCGCAATTCGTGGCTCATCAAGGCGAGAAAGTTGCTCTTGGCGCGGCTGGCCTCGTTGGCGGCGGCAAGCGCGCGGCTCAGCTCGGCTTCGCGCGCCTGCAGCAACACCAACTTGCAGCGCAGCAATGCTTCGCCGGTAACGATGCCCCGGTAACGGCCGCGCGAGGTCACCACAAAACATTCGATCAGCGCGTCGGGATTCTCCACCAGGAGCGTGGCGCCCAGATCGGCGAACTGGACATGCTCGTCGATGAGGAGCGGAGTGAGCGTGGCGAGCTTGAGAATGGATTTGCGGCTATAAAGCTCTGGCGCATATTGCCTGGCATAGCGCGCCAGGAAGATCAGCCGGTTCACCAGTCCGGCGACGCGGCGTTCCTTGTCCAGAATCGCGACGGCCGGCACGGTGGGGTGTTCCAGAAGCCAAGTGAAGACCTCGCCGCAGGTCACGGTCTGCGGCAGCGCTTCGGCGGGGTCGGCCAGCGCGCCCGCAGTCTGCGGCCCGGCCACAAGGGTCTTTGTCTGGCTGTTGCTCATGGCGCGGCGTTGTGTTTGCACGGCCGGAATCCTAGCGAGCGCCGGTTTTTTGCCGGTTAATCGGGTTCCGAAAGCGTTGACGCTTTTGTGAAGTTCTTGTGACAGCCCGCGACTTCGGATCGCGTAAAGACAAACGCCGCCATCGGTGAAGACGGCGGCGTCTGTCGATCCAGATTAATTGGCGATCAGTTTTTCGCAGTATCCACGAGCTTGTTTTTGGCTATCCACGGCATCATGCCGCGCAACTTCTTGCCCACCTCTTCGATAGGATGGGCGTCGCCACGGGCGCGGGTGGCCTTGAACGATGTCTGGCCAGCCTTGTTCTCCAGCACCCAGTCGCGGGCGAATTTACCGGCCTGAATGTCGTTCAGCACCCGCTTCATCTCGGCCTTGGTCTCAGACGTGATGATGCGCGGGCCGGTGACATACTCGCCATACTCGGCCGTGTTGGAGATGGAGTAGTTCATGTTGGCGATGCCGCCTTCATAGATCAGATCCACGATTAGCTTCACTTCGTGCAGGCATTCGAAATAGGCCATTTCGGGCGCGTAGCCGGCTTCCACCAGGGTTTCGAAGCCGCCCCGGATCAATTCCACCAGACCGCCGCAGAGGACCACCTGTTCGCCGAACAGGTCGGTCTCGCATTCCTCGCGGAAATTGGTCTCGAT
>Ga0134128_10001265_pt1 | contig 32862 bp, 25 predicted proteins | sample KB31754_FD_96462 | JGI IMG/M metagenome (GOLD analysis project Ga0134128, IMG submission 96462) | Terrestrial soil microbial communities with excess Nitrogen fertilizer from Kellogg Biological Station, Michigan, USA - KB3-175-4 | ecosystem: Environmental > Terrestrial > Soil > Unclassified ... | reverse complement strand
CCAGGTTTTCCAAAAATTATTTTATTCAGACTAACTTTTTCTATTTTTCTTCCTTTTTCAACCTCTTTTTATCCCAGTCAAAAAGCTCATCTCTTCGATATCCCTTCGATATCCCTTCGATACCGCTTCGATACCGCGTCGTTTTTGAGATCGAAGTACTTCCGCAATAAATCCGTAGATATTTCGTTATTTATTATAAGCAATTAGCGAACATTATTCATTATTTATTATTTTAAAAGAAATAAACTTATGGCTACTTCGTTTTGGGCAAGATATTACCGGCAGCCTTAGCATCTAATGATGAAGAGAATGCCATTACCAGCATTAACAGGAAGAATTCTAATTATTTCGGAGAAAAGAAAATTGAGATAAACTTTTTACTACAAACATATTTCGACAGTAAGATTGAGAAAAATTTTATTAGTAAAAGTGAACTATATCTTCAGAAAATCCTTTCTGTTTTAATCCTTTGTGCCGGAGCCGCTTCTTTCATTCAACCCTGGATTATTACTGTTTAGAACAAACTTCCACTCTCCATCTTTTTCTTTTTTCCAGATGTTTACATACGTTCCTCTAAAAACTGTGTCAGGTAATTTTAATTCATAAATACCATAAGTGTAGCCTATATCTCCAGACTTTGACATTTCTGCTTTCACAGGTTTCCATGAGAGCGTGTATCCGGTGTCGCTTAGAGCACTGATATAATCTATAGCATCGGCGCCAACAAGAGGCAGATGATCCGGCCTTAATAGTGTTCCTTCATTGTCAATATATTGTAGAAAAGCTTTTTTCATTCCCAGCTGCCGGCTCATATCCGAAAAAGCAATGTCGGCATTGAGTATTTCATAATCTGATGATGGGGGACTTTGTTTTGCTTCTGGTTGGCAGGAAAAATTAATAGTGATCAAAATAAGAATGATCAAAATTTTATTTTGCCTGGTAACTGTCATAAAATTTCTTTTAAAAAAAATGGCGAAAGCATTTTGCAATACCCTCGCCATGAAGCAGGAAATATCACCTGCATTGATAGGTTATTACACCTTCAAAATTATATATGCAATTTATCCTTTTTTGCTAACAATTCCTCAACTGTTTCCCGATACATTTCGTCAGGAATGCAACAATCTACCGGGCAAACGGCCGCACATTGAGGCTCTTCGTGAAATCCCTGGCATTCGGTGCATTTATCGGGAACAATATAATAAGTGTCAACAGAAATTGGCGTATTTCTTTGTGAAGCATCCATAAGACTTCCATTCATCAATGCCACATCACCTTTTACTGTAGTACCATCTTCAATCGCCCATTCTACGCCACCTTCATAGATTGCATTGTTCGGACATTCAGGTTCGCAGGCGCCACAATTAATACATTCATCAGTTATTTTTATTGCCATTTTATTTATGTTTTAAGCAGTTCCACAAGGTCAAAATTATTTCCGAATTTTGCCTGTTTTAATCAGCACAAATATAAACAGATAATTTTACCTACATGAATTTAGCAGAAAGAATTACCTTAATGGTAAACCTTGGAAAATATTTAATGGAAGATGGTGAAGAGCTAAAACTTGTGAAACAAAAGGCCTATGAAAAAAATAAATGGTTTACCGAAGAATTTATAAATTATGCTTTCAGGAATATTTCGACTCATTACCTGGAGCAGGAGAAATTAGAAAAATGGGTTCATCATTATCATATTGATGACAATATTCATCCTCAGAAAATAGGAATTGTAATGGCGGGAAATATTCCGCTGGTTGGCTTCCACGATTTTTTATGTGTTTTTATTACCGGCCATCATCAAATGATCAAGCTTTCGGATAAAGATGAAGTTTTAATGACACACCTGATCGAAAAACTGGAACAGTGGAACCCGAAAGTAAAATCTGTAGTAAAAACTGCTGAACTACTGAAAGATTGTGATGCTTATATCGCTACAGGAAGTAATAATTCTGCAAGGTATTTTCATCTTTACTTTGGAAAATATCCTTCCATTATCCGCGGAAATAAAACCTCTGTAGCTATTTTGAATGGCAATGAAACTTTTGGTGATCTCTCCTGCCTTGCGGATGATGTTTATATTTATTTTGGTTTAGGCTGTAGAAATGTGACCAAGATATTTGTACCCGTAAATTACAGTTTTGAAACACTGCTGAACGCGTTTAAAAAATACGATTACTTTGCTGACATTCCCAAATACCGGAATAATTATGACTATAATCTTGCTTTGCTCATTATGAATAATAAGTTCTACATGACCAACGACAGCATTATTCTTTATGAAAATGAAAATATTTTTTCGCCGGCCAGCGTCCTTCATTATTCCTTTTATGAAAATGAAAAATCCACTTTGGATGATTTATTAAACAATGAGAATGTTCAATGCATTGTTGGCGCAGGACAAGTTCCTTTTGGAAAATCACAGGAACCGGGATTATTTGATTATGCGGATGGAGTTGATACAATTCAATTTTTATTGACTCTGTAAATATTTACTGACATCATTAAATGTCCCTGATTAACCATTACACAAAAAGATGCGGATAAAAAAGTTCACATTTCTTTTATACAAAAACACATGCCAAATATCATTGTTGTGAAAATTTTTACTTTTTTCTGAAGTAAATTTACACAGAAGCCAAAAAGCAATTTAAACAGTTGACAACCTTTTTTAATTTATTGTTAAAGGTAATTGAGTGGTAAAAAAAATGATACTCCTTCAATTAATTTTATGGCGGGGCATATATTTTGATACTCGTTTACCTGAATAGTTGCTTCTAATTCAACCGTAAATTTTTTATTACCAATAAAAATTTTTAAATAAATGAAAACAAAGAATATCTTTTTTACTGTACTCATAAGTGCAGTTACTACTTTAGGGGTTATTTTCGGATACAATGCATTTACGCATAACTCAAACAATCCTAATTTTCAATCAGTTCTTCCTTCCAATTACAAATATGCCGGTTTTCTCGACAGTGGAAACGGGCCGACAGGTGCACCCATTGATTTTACACAAGCTGCTTCAGCTGCAATTCCGGCAGTAGTTCATATTAAAACGCTGACCAACGCAAAAACTGTAAATAATAATTTACCTCAGCAAAATCCATTTTCCGATTTGTTCGGTGATGATCTGCTGAACCAATTATTTGGTCAGGGTGGCGGTGGACGCCAAAGAATGTTACCTGAAAGAGCTTCGGGCTCCGGTGTTATTATCAGTGACGACGGGTATATTGTTACCAATAATCACGTAGTAGCAGGTGCAGATAAAGTAACGGTTACGATGAGCGACAGAAAAACTTATACTGCAAAAGTAATTGCAGCTGATCCTGCATATGATCTGGCTGTGGTAAAAGTAGATGCTAAGAATTTACCTTTCTTACTTTATGGAAATTCAAAAGATACCAAAATTGGTCAATGGGTTTTAGCAATTGGTTATCCGCTTTATTTAGATGCGACAGTAACCGCTGGAATTATCAGTGCCAAATCACGCTATTTAGGATTGAACCATGATAAAAAAGGGGGGCAGGAAATGGCAGTAGAATCTTATTTGCAGACTGATGCTGCGGTAAATCCGGGAAACAGTGGTGGTGCTTTGATCAATACCAGCGGCCAGTTGATTGGTATTAATTCTGCCATCGCTTCTCCTACAGGATATTACAGCGGTTATTCTTATGCAATTCCTGTTGACATTGTGAAAAAAGTGGTCAACGATCTTATTAAATATGGCAGCGTTCAAAGAGGATTTTTAGGAGCAAGGTTTATTGATGCCAGCAAGTTGACCGATGAGGATAAAAAGAAAGTAAATATTCCTGGTTCTGCTGATGGAATTTATATTACTGATTTGGTAGCTGAAGGCGCTGCCAAACAAGCAGGCATGCAGGTTGGTGATGAGATCACAAAAATCAACGGTGTTGCTGTTTCTTCAGGTTCTGAATTGCAGGAACAATTGAGCAGTTACAAACCCGGCGATAAAATCACTGTAACAGTTTTGCGCAATGGTACTGAAAAAAACCTGAATGTTACTTTGAAAAATAATGCCGGCAATTACGATATCGTAAAGCCTACCACTATGCTGGATAAACTTGGCGCGGATCTGCAAACCCTTGATCCTAAAAGAGCGAAAGAATTGGGGTTAGCCGGAGGTGTGGTAGTAAGAAAAATCAATGAAGGCGCTCTGAATGATCAGACAAGAATGAGAGATGGATTTATCATTACAAAAGTGAATGGTAAAGAAGTGAAAACATTGGATGATTTGAAAAACCTGATTGGTAATCAAACTGATATAACCATCACAGGAGTTTACCCAGGTTACAATGAACCTTTTGAATATCCTTTAACTCTGGATGATTCTCCGGAATAATCCGGCATAAAATTATAAAAATAACGGCCACTGATCAGTGGCCGTTTTACTTTTTATAAAACCGTTTTTTAGTAACCGGATGAGTTGGCCTTTTTTAAAACCTTCTTCCTCCCCTGCCCTCTCTCGGATCTCTTGAAAATTTGAATTCAAATTCTTTCGGATGTTTTTCGCCCATTAGATTTTGTACAAAATAATCCCAGCGGCGGCGCATCATATAAGTTGAAAACGGACCGTAGCCGTGACGGCTGTTTGGAAAAACGATCAGATCAAAATCTTTATTCGCTTTTTCTAAAGCTTCCACTACTAATAATGTGTTGGAAGGCGGTACATTGTCATCCAGCAGTCCATGAGCCAGCAACAATTTACCCTTTAAATTACCGGCATAAATTTCATTTGCCTGTGGTTCGTAATTTGAAACTCCATTTTCTCCTTTTTTCAAAAGTCCAATATATCTTTCACCCCAATCATCTTCATAATTTCGATTATCATGATTCCCGGATTCTGAAATGCCAACTTTGAAAAAATCAGGATAGCGAAACATAGCTGCAGCAGTTGCAAAACCACCACCTGAATGTCCCCAGATTCCAACGCGGCTTGTATCAATATATCCAAACTTTGCGGCGAGTTGCCGGATACCCGTAACCTGGTCGGGTAAAGTGTTTTCAGCCATATCACCGTAACACATGTCATGATAACTTTTAGATCGCAAAGGATTGCAGGTTCCTTCAATCAATACTACAATAAAGCCAAGTTCAGCTACTGATTGGTGATCGCCTCTTGAAGCGATAAATGACCAGTTTCCTACACTTCCGCCCTGAGGACCAGGGTAGATATAATCAATAACAGGATATTTTTTATTCGGATCAAGATTGGTTGGAGTAAACATCAATCCAAATAAATCCGTTTTGCCATCATGTGCTTTTACGGTAATTACTTTTGGTGGCTGCCATCCGATAGCTTTCAAACGCGAAACATCTGTTTTTTCTAAAGTAGTAATCAATTTTCCGTTTAAGTCGCGCAAAACCATTACTGGCGGAATATCAGGCTGTGAATAAGCATCCACAAAATACTTTGCATCCGGAGAAATTGAAATATTATGGTTACCTTTTTCGGGAGTAAGCAAAGTGAGATGTTTCCCATCAAAATCAACTTTAAGAAACTGTGTAAAATATGGATTTTCAGGCTCCCTTCCATCAGCGAGGAAATACAATTGACGGCTCTTTTCATCAACTTTCAATAATTGTGTAACTACAAAATCACCTTTGGTGATTTGATTTTTAAGTTTTCCTGTTTTCGCATCATACAAATATAAATGTCCCCAATTATCGCGCTCAGAATACCAGATAATTTCATTGGTTTTAGGAAGATAACGCCAGTTTATAGCACCTTGTCCTGATTCATATTGAGTAGGAACTGTTTCTTCAAAAGCTTCACGGACAGCACCTGTATTTGCATTGGCAATCCTGAATTTTTCCACTTTATGATCACGGGAAGTAGAAACAAAAGCAAGTTCATTATCGTTGGGATTCCAGTCCACATCATCAAAAGTGCCACTGCTGGCGATGTCATCACTTAAAGTTCCACGATGAAAATCCGGAGGAATTTGTAAGCGAATTACCTTTGGAGTATCTATGTTTATGATCACTCTTTGAATCATAATCACATTTGAATCTCCCGGCATCGGATATTTCCATTGTTGTAATTTAGGATGTCCGACATTTGTTGTTACCAAATACATATCTCCCACCTTTCTTTCATCCTGCTGAAAAGTGGCGATTTTCCTTGAATCAGGCGACCAGCGCAGAATCGGTCCATTGCTGTGTTTCCATCCTGCGTTATCTGTTGCATACCCAAAATTCTTTTCTCCGTCTGTGGTTAATTGGGTTTCTTTTCCTGAGGAAAGATCACGTACCCACAAATTATAATCGCGGATAAAAGCCGCTTTTGTACCATCAGGAGATACTACTTCATCCCTATTTTCGTCGTCCAATGGCTCTTGAAGAGAGGTACATTGATAATTACTCAAATTGCATTTCCATAATTTCCCATCTGCCTTAAAAAAGACGAAGTTTCCATCTTCAGATAAAAAGAAATCAGAAAAAGGCAACATTCCTGCCTTGTAATTTTTGCCGGAAGCGGAAGAAAGTGCAGTTGCTAATTTTTCCTGGTCAAATGCGGCAGATTTTTTTCCTGTTGCTGTATTTACCATGATAAATTCACTTCCGTTTGCATTCAAATCGCGATACCAAAATTTATTATCGGAAAGCCAATGCGGCTCTACTCTTGGATGATCAACATATTTCGAAGTGTTTGTAGAAAGAAAATTTGCAGCATGCTCATAATCTTTTACAGTAATAGAATCAGCTTGCTGAGCCATTGTATTGATAGAAAATACAATAGCCACGAGAGTAATAAGAAAATTTTTCATTATGATTTTAAAGTTCAGAAATAAAAAATGAAATTAAATGTTTGTCTACTACACAATTTAATCTTTTGCCGGAGTAATGATAATATTCCGATAGTCAACCGGGCCATGATCTCCCTGAAGAAGTATAGGACCTGGCTCTCCTTCATTGCTGTTAAGGGCGCCGCCGGTTATTCCCGGAATTTCGCGATTGCAAATGATTTCTTTGCCATTCGCAACTACTGTTACCATTCTGCCGGCTAAAGTAATATCAAATGATTGCCATTCACCAGGTGATTTTGCCACCATATCGCTTGGGGGCAAAAACCCATAAACACCTCCGAAAAGATGGCTTTCCGGTTCTTTTCCTTTGCTATCTTCCACCTGCACTTCATATCTGCCACGAAGATAAACGCCGCTATTACTTTCTGCAGGGTAGCGGAATTCGATGTGGAGTTTAAAATCGTTGAAAGTTTGATTGGTAACAATATTCGAACCTGAATGAGGACTTCGTAGCATTCCATTTTCCACAATCCATTGATTCTTCCCGGTCGCATGCCATTCATTCATATTTTTGCCATCAAAAAGATGAATCGGTTTTCCCCAAACCGGCGTTTTTTTCCGATGGAGAAACGGCGCTCTTTTCGCAGTCCAGTCATACGTTTTTCCATTACTAAAAGTCATTGATCCTGACAAGCTATCTCCCTGCAAAGTTCCTTCAACCTTTAGATCATTTGGCTCACTCTCCCATTGTGGCGGAATAGAAAAACTCATTTTGCCATCCTCTAAATAAATTCTTGAAATTGGCCTTGCACTACCACCAGTTCCTACAAACCGGCCAACGAGCGTTTTCAACCCTGAAAGACTTACTTCAAGCCAGGAGGGATACATTTTTCCATTAATATTAATCGTAATATCCCATCTGCCTATGATAGCCGTTGAATCTGATTCTTTCACAGGATTTGCTTTTGAAAATGCAGTGATGAGAAAAGTAAAACAAATCAGTAAACTTACTTGCCGGGAAATTCTTTTCATATATTTTCAGATTTTTAATTTTTAATCAAAGTACTGCTAAAAAATTAAATTCCTATGTAAATTTTTATGAGATGAGAAAATGGTTTTTCCCGGCATATTTTTTCGAACTCTTTTTAAAATTCCTGTAAAAAACCTGTATCCATTACATTTATGCATTATAATAAAAAAATATTATTGCAATAAATCAGTAAAAAATTGAAGAAATATTACCTACTTAATAGAATTTGATTTAATTTTCGCCCCAACTCATAAGCAGTTAGTTTTGGTAAAGTGCCCCTGTTCTCTACAGGGGCACTCTATATTTAGACAAAATAAAAATTTACTTATTACTTTGTTTGTTTATTCCGTCAAAATAAAACTTCGTTTAATAAAGTTCAGCTTGCATAATTTTCTTTGAAATTTCCAAACCTAAACTATCAGGAAGTGTTGAGGCGGCATCATCAATGGCGCGGATACGGCCAACCTCAGGATCCCAAACAAAAATATCCTCTTTACCGCCATTGTAACTTACCCTATAGCGTGTTTCGAGATTAAATTTAAACGGAACTACTTTTACAATATACGGTATCTCATCTATTTCAAATTCAAACTTCTGTTCTTCCATAATTTATTTTTTTAATTTTTATAAGTCACAAAAAGAATTCCAAAAAGAGTACTGCTCCTATTTTACTGTTAACTTATTTCTGCAAATTGAGCTGTTAATTTTATCCTTACTACCTTTGCCGTCCGAAAAAATTTTAAGAAAAATACAATGGCCGATTTAAGCAATTTTGATCCCGATTCAGTTGGAAATCCGAATAATGGAATTTTTGGACTTCCATTTACAGAAGAAGATGCAAAACTCATTTTACTGCCCGTTCCGTGGGAAGTAACAGTCAGCTATAAAGCAGGAACAGCAAGGGCTACGGAACGAATGTGCCGTGCAAGCCTTCAGGTTGATTTGATGGATGATGACAACGAACAAGGCTGGAAACAGGGAATTTATTTACGTGATGTAGATAAAAATGTAATGATGAAAAGTGATTATCTGCGAAAGGAAGCGGAATTGTATATCAATTTTATTACCGAAGGTGATTCGCTTGCAGATAATAAATTTATGCAGAAAGTTTTGCGCGAGATCAACGAAGGAAGCCAATTTTTAAATGAGTGGGTTTATGAGCAAACAAAAGAATTACTGGACCAGGGAAAACTTGTGGCGGTTTTAGGTGGCGATCATAGTTCACCTTTGGGCTTTTATAAAGCGATAGCTGAAAAGTACGGCGAGTTTGGAATTTTGCAAATTGATGCTCATTGTGACCTTCGTGAATCTTATGAAAACCTGAAATATTCTCATGCATCGATCATGTATAACGCTTTGCAGGAAATTCCCCAGCTTACAAAATTGCTTCAGGCCGGAACACGGGATTATTCTTCCGGGGAATTGCAATTTATTAAAAACAGTAAGGGCCGTGTGGTTACTTATTTTGATAAAGATCTGAAAGAACGTGGATATGAAGGAGAAACCTGGAAGCAAATTATAGAAGACATGATTACACATCTTCCACAAAAAGTTTACGTTAGTTTTGATATTGACGGATTAGATCCCAAATTGTGTCCTAACACCGGAACGCCTGTTCCAGGTGGTTTTGAAACACAACAGGTTTACTATTTGCTGAAAAAAATTATCGAAAGCGGAAGAAATATAATTGGTTTTGATTTAAACGAAGTGGGTGTAAGTTCCAACGAATGGGATGAAAATGTGGGTGCAAGAGTTTTATTTAAATTATGCAATCTGCTGATTGCTTCAAACGATAAATATGCAACAGTTTGAGATCACACTTCAGAATGAAAAAATAAAATCGTATCGTTCTATAGCATTCATCATCTTGCTTTTGAACCTTGCAGTTTTTATTTTTCTCTTATTTTATGATCAATACAGGTATGAGGCCGCATCAGCGATTCTGCTTATTGGTGTTTACATTTTCATGCGTTTATATTTTATCAGAAAATACAACCAGGGAAATTATCTTGACCAGGTAATGTTGTTTGTTTTGGCTGGTTGCTGGCTTGGCTTGGGAAATTATTTTATAGTAGCCTCGCTGGTAATCCTGGGAATTTTATACCATCTGGCTTTACAGAAATTGCAATTTGTTTTTACAAAAGAAAAAATAGTTAAGCTTAGCTTTCCTGTTAAAGAATTTGAATGGAACATGATGAATAATGTAATTTTAAAAGATCATATTCTTACACTTGATTTTAAAGACAACCGGCTGATACAGGCAGAAATTGAGCGATCACAAAATATTAATGAACAGCAATTTAATTTATTTGCGCAATCACAGCTTCAGTAAATGATTGACAATTTATAACAATGAAACACGCTCCATATCTTTTATATTCTGATGGCAAAGGAAACATTTTTGAAGACCGCTCACTTTATGTTTGCGGCCGCAGTGGATGGGATGCTTTGCCTGTTCCAAATGAAGAATGGATCGAGCTTCCTGGCGGCGGCCAGATGTATGAGCTGCCCAACCGGCGTGGTATTGGAATAGACGTATCCACAGGAGAAATGCGCTTATGTGAAAAAGGCTGGGCTGTTGCCGCTTTTATTCCGCCTGCTTTTACCGGAACTTACCTTTCTGCTTATGAAACTTTGCCTGGCGCAGAAACCCTTCCTTTATTTTGCTATACCGCAGCAGGATGGTACGACGAAAAATTTTATGTAACAGCTGTAAGAATTGAAAAAGATATTCGCCAGGAAAGTGCAGGTTTTGATGAAATAAAAATCGAAAGTGGTGTAAAGAAACTATTGGCTTCCTATAAGCACAACCGTTTGGTGCAACACCTGGCCAACAATTGTTGCCTGACGTATCATTGTCCTGCGGCAAGAAACTTTTTTATGGGAAGATGGGAATGTCCGGTTCCAAGTTCTCCTGCCTGCAATGCAAATTGCATTGGATGTATTTCATTTCAGCCACAGGAAGAATCGATTGTGTCAACTCAGGACCGGCTCACCTTTAAACCAACTGCAGAAGAGATTGTTGAATACACAGTCCCTCATTTAGAAACCGCGCCATTCCCTATTGTTAGTTTTGGCCAGGGATGCGAAGGCGAACCACTATTAATGTGGAAAACCATTAAAGAAGCAATCACAGAAATAAGAAAACATACTCAAAAAGGAAGCATCAATATCAACACCAACGGAAGCGATCCAAATGCGGTGAAAGCTTTATGTGAAGCAGGTCTAAACAGCATTAGGGTAAGCACCAATTCTGCCAGGGAAGGGATTTATACTCCATATTACAGGCCTAATAATTACGAATTCAAAGATATTATCGAGAGTCTGAAAATCGTAAACAGTTTTGGCGGCTGGACAAGTATTAATTATTTTGTTTTCCCTGGGATGACAGATAGTATTGAAGAATATGAAGCATTAAGAACGCTGATAAAAACCACAGGTTTAAAAATGATCCAGTGGAGAAATTTCAATATTGACCCTGATTGGTATTTGGCAAAAATTGGCGTAACTGAAACCGGTGAATGTATGGGCATTCGTCAAATGATGGAGTTATTAAGAGAAGAATTTCCAGGTCTAAAATTTGGATATTTTAATCCATCTATTGAAAGAATCAATGGAAATTTTGAAATGGATTTTGCACATTTGTAAGTAGAAAAATTCTTTTTCCGAAAGATTTAAGAAATAAATTCGAGTGAAAAATATCATTGTCATTTTTGTATTTTATCTATTCAATTTTTCTTTTGTTTCTGCTCAAACAACCATTGATTCTTTAGGAGAAATAAATTCAACTGCACATTTTCAACTAACCGTTATTTCTCAAAATCACTTTTCATTCAAATCGCTTTATAGTGGAAGAAATAGTTTATCAAACGATGATGAATGGGGCGCAACCAGCATCACTTCTACATTATTTCTTGGAAAAAAATTATGGAAAGACGCCGCATTTTATTTTGATCCCGAAATTTCTGGCGGAGAGGGATTGAGTGGTTCTGTGGGAGTTGCCGGCGCATTGAATGGAGAAACGTATCGGGTAGGAAGTTCAGCTCCTTCTGTTTTTATTGCCCGCGCTTATTTTCAACAGCAAATTCCATTGTCAACCTCTTATGAAAATGTAGATGATGATATCAATCAGATTAAAGGAAAAGCAGCGTCAGAGAGGATCGTGCTAAGTGCCGGAAAATTTGCCATCAGTGATTTTTTTGACAATAACGAATACAGCCATGATCCGCGAACACAATTTCTTAACTGGTCTTTGATGTCTGATGGCGCCTGGGATTATCCTGCAAATACAAGAGGTTATACGTTTGGAATTGTTGCGGAGTATTTCAAACAAAATTGGGCTTTCAGACTTTCAAGTGTTGCCGTTCCTTCCATTGCCAATTCTCCGAAAATGGAGTATGATTTTTCCAAAGCTCATTCTGAAACTTTTGAAATTGAGAAAAAAATATTTGTACATAAAATGCCGGGCACTCTTCGCTTTCTTTTCTCAGAAATGTTTTCAAGAGCGCCATCATATCAACAAGGTATTAAAGCTCTTCAATCTAATAACAACTATGTTTTAAATGTGATTTCAGGAGATACTGAAGGAAAAACTTATGGAGGTAAAAAATTTACCATGGGTTTTAGCGGTGACCAGCAATTGGGGAAATCTTTAGGAATTTTTATGCGTGCCGGATGGAATGATGGAAAGTATGCTACATGGGCATTTACAGAGATCGATGCAACAGCAAGTGCAGGAATTTCTATTAATGGAAATAAATGGAATCGGGCAAAAGATATTCTTGGAATCGCAGCTGTGGTAAATGGAATTTCATCCGATCACAGAAATTTTTTAAAAGCCGGAGGTTATGGTTTTATTATTGGAGATGGAAAATTAAACTATGCCCATGAAGGAATTCTGGAAGCTTATTATAACGCTCTTGTCACCAACTTTTTTTCACTCACACTGGATTATCAATTTGTAAATAATCCGGCATATAATAAAGACCGCGGACCAGTAAATGCATTTGCAATAAGAGGGCATGTAAGTTTTTAATCCGCAATTTTCCCAGCATTTTACCTGTTATTATGATACCAAAAAATAAGCGAAAAGATCAAAACAATTACAAATGCAATGGCTATAATGATATAAACTATCTTCATTTGCTTTTTTAAAGGCGGAATTCCCTGTTTCCTTAATTCCGGTGGTTCCGGATTATTCTCTTCTTCTTTTTTCGCATCCATGTTAAAATCATTTTCAATTTTTAAATAAATAACTATGCCAGAAAAACACAATTTTTTCTGCCAAAATTTTCTTTACAATAATCATTCTTATATTTAGCGCCTTAAACCATTTTTTACCTTTTCCTGAATTCTATTTACCAATGAGAAAGAAATTTTTGAGAGTGACTTTTCTATTTTTATTTGTTTTGAGCAGTATTACGCTGGCATTTGCGTGGGGGCAATGGGGGCACAAACATATCAGCCGTGCAGCCGTTTTTGCACTACCAGACAGTATGAGAACTTTCTTTTACAATCATATTGATTACATTACAGAAGCAGCCGTGGTACCGGATTTGCGAAGGGCAATCATCAATGATAAAAATGAATCACCAAGACATTTTTTGGATGTGGAGGATTTTAGAATCCCTTTAAGTGAATTCCCAAAAACAACGAAGGAAGCTTATCAAAAATATGACAGCTCATTCTTAAACAAATATGGCTCTTTGCCGTGGTACATTCAAAGTCTTACAGAAAAACTAACTGCCGCATTTAAGAAAAGAAATAAATCAGAAATACTTTTTGTAGCATCAGATCTTTCCCATTATATAGCTGATGCGAACCAGCCTTTGCATACCACTTCTAATTATGACGGACAGTTAACCCATCAAAAAGGTGTTCATTCTTTATGGGAATCTAATCTTCCGCAAACATTTGGCGGCTCTTATAATTTCAGAACGGCACCTGCAAAATATATTAATGATATTCCGGCTGAAACATGGAAAATTATTGAAGAATCTCATTCTTTGGTAGATACCATTTTGATGAAAGAAAAAGAAGTGCGTCAGCAATTTACTATTGATAATATGTATAAAAAAGACAGCAACGGCAAGACGGTCATGTTTTATAATTCGCCTGTTTTTTCTGATGAATATGCAAAAGCATTTAATACTGCTTTAGGAGGAATGATCGAAAAACAATTACGACTTTCTATTTATGAAGTGTCTTGTTTTTGGTACACAGCGTGGGTAAATGCCGGGAGCCCTGATCTTAATTCATTGGACGATCCGCATCTTACCAAACAAAACAAAAAGAATTACAAACGTGAATACAAAGCCTGGAAAAAAGGAAAACTTCTCAATCTTTCTTCAGGAAGACCTGAAGAATAAGTAACGGAGGTAAAGAATAAATGACCCGGTTTTTTATATTACTTCTAGCTCTTCAATACAAAATTAAAAAGTATTGTTCCGCTTTCAATATCGCTTTGAGCGGGTGGAAATTTTAATTGTTTTGCTTTTTCAATCGCTGTGTTTCTAAGATCCGGATTGGAAGTAGTTGTTCCTTTGGAAATGGTGGCGCTGGTTACAATTCCTGCAGCATTTACTTTTATATCTACATATACTTTCGCATTTTCATTGAAATCGCCCTGCATGTCAGGGAAATGGATTGGTCTTCTTCCTGAAAGTCCGCGAACTACGCTAAAACCGCTTTTTCCTCCGGGGGAATTCCCATAAGCGTCTGCTTTTCCGTCCGGGCTTCCGGCATCGCCATTTCCAGGCTTATACCCCTGGTTTCTGTAGCCATTATCTTCTGTTGCGCCGTTTCCTCCATTTCCCGTTCCTCCTTTATATAAAGGAATTTTTGGTTTTGGTGGAGCAGGATTTGGGTTAATAACAGGGGAAGGGTTAATATTTTTTGAAGGCTTCAAACTTGTTTCTTTATTTTCAATTTTTGCTTTCTCTACTTTCTTTTCAGTTTTTACAACCGGAGCAGCAGTAACATCATTATTATTTTCATCAGCTTTGATACTTTGAGAAGGTTCTTCAGCAACTTTATGAGTAGCAGTATGATGAGAAGCTACGCTTTGATTATCAGGAGCACGCTCGCCTTTTACCAACGGTTGAACATCGCCCATTCCTTCCTGTTCATTTCCAAGATTTACATCGATCAAATCCATGACAGTTGGAGTTGGTGGCACTTGCAACGGCCATGTATAGAAAATAGCGATCAATAAAAACAATCCAATAATGATGGCAGTATACATTAAAGCTTTCCTGTTTTTTTCTGCCTCAAATTCGTGATTCAGGTAATTTGCGTCAAGCATAATTTTTTACGTTGCTCAAATTTAACTATAAGATAAAAACATTTGTGTTTATAATTGTTAAAAGAATAAAGAAAATTTGCTGATCTGCCAATGTTTCTAAATCCTTTTCCCAAAAAGCAAACTTCCGATTCTCACCATGTTACTTCCTTCTTCAATAGCGATTTTATAATCAGCACTCATGCCCATTGAAAGAGTTTTTAGTTTGTCGTTTTTAGTTTGCAGTTGATCGAAAAGAGATTTTAAAAATTTAAATTCTTTTCTAACAATTTCTTTGTCATCAGTAAATGAAGCCATTCCCATCAATCCGTTTATGGAAATATTCGGAAATGGTTTCTCACTCTTTTCATTCGTGTAATTCGTGTCCAGAATTCGTGTTTGATCTTCTTTGGAATTTGAGTGATTATCAGTTAAAATATGAGTTATTAATTCATCAACTTCATCAGCAGCGAGGCCAAATTTAGATTCTTCTTTGGCGATAAAAACTTCCAGCAAACAATTAATGATCCGATTATTTTTTTTTGCTTCTTTATTAATTTCCTTTAATAATTTTTCGCTGTCAACACTTTGAATCAAATGAACAAATGGTGCTATTAGCTTTACTTTATTTGATTGAAGATGGCCGATAAAATGCCAGCGAATATCTTTGGGAAGTTGTTCATGTTTCTGAACAAGCTCCTGCACATAATTTTCTCCGAAATCTCTTTGTCCGAGGTGATATAATTCTAAAATCTCTTCAACAGATTTGGTTTTTGAAACTGCAATCAGCGTTACATTTTGTAGCTGAAGCGCAGAAGAAACTTCTTTATATAATTCTGTATTTACTGCCAATTTGATTTAATTATTTTCAAAGTATTTACAGTAGTTCCAATATTAACACATTAGCTAATTAAAATTATTTCAGAATCCCGCGGCTGATCACGATTCTCTGCACTTCGCTCGTGCCTTCGTAGATCTGTGTGATCTTGGCATCGCGCATCATTCTTTCCACATGATATTCTTTTACAAAACCATAGCCCCCATGGATCTGAACAGCTTCTGTTGTAGTCCACATCGCTGTTTCACTTGCAAATACTTTTGCCATCGCTGCACTTTCGGTATAATCCTGACCAGAATCTTTTTGCCATGCGGCATTAAGACAAAGCAAGCGTGCTGCATCAATTCTTGTTGCCATATCAGCGAGTTTAAATTGAATGATCTGATGATTTTTTATTTCCGTACCAAACGCTTTTCTTTCTTTGGAATAGGCAATGGATCTTTCCATGGCTCCGGAAGCAAGTCCAACAGCCTGTGAAGCGATTCCAATGCGGCCACCAGATAAAGTTTTCATTGCGAATTTGAAACCAAATCCATCTTCTCCTATCCTGTTTTCTTTCTGAACTTTTACATCAGTAAATGAGATGCTGTGCGTATCACTTCCGCGAATTCCCAACTTATTTTCTTTTGCGCCTACTTTCACGCCCGTCCAGTTTTTTTCTACAATAAAAACATTGATCCCACGGCTTCCTTTTTCAGCATGCGTTTGTGCAATTACTAAATAAACCGAAGCAGAATTTCCATTGGTGATCCAGTTTTTTACACCATTGATCACATAATGATCGCCTTTATCTTCAGCGGTGGTTCTTTGTGAAGTCGCGTCGCTGCCAGCTTCCGGCTCGCTTAATAAAAATGCACCTATGTATAACTCTCCATCTTTTTTTCCCTGTGCGAGAGGGGTTAAATATTTTTTCTTTTGTTCTTCTGTTCCAAAAGCTTCGAGTCCATAGCACACCAAACTATTGTTCACGCTCATACAAACGCTCACACTGGCGTCAACCTTACTGATCTCTTCCATCGCAAGAACATAGCTGACTGTATCCAATCCTGCACCACCATATTCCTGTGGAACCATCATTCCAAGAAAACCCAAATCGGCAAGTTTCATTACCTGCTCATAAGGAAATTTTTGGTGTTCATCCCGTTCAATTACTCCCGGTAAACATTCAGTAATGGCAAAATCACGTGCCGCCTGTCTGATCATCAATTGTTCTTCAGAAAAAGTAAAATCCATATTTGATTTTTAAGTGTTGCAAAAGTAAGTTAATTCCGTAATGAGGTATGTCCTAATAATGCTGCTATTCGAATGCACAAATGTGGGGGTAGCGTACGCCTTCGGCTGTTAGTTTTCATCACGGATAAAGCAGTGAGGATATTGGTGACAAGCTCAGATAAATTATTTTTGAAAATGAGCCAAAAAAGTGCACCGAAAAGCTAAAAGAGTGTATCTTCAAAAGCCGAATTTCATTCCTTTCAAACTAATTTTACAATAGACTTTAAAGTTTATTTTCCAATTTCCATAGGGCTTTTTGAGAAAGAGAAGTCCGGCACAACTCCGGTACAAGTCCGCAGCAAGTCCGGCGTAAGTCCGGCACCTGCTATAAGTTTGCATGGGAGTATCTACGGAGTAGCCAGGGCGTAGCTATAGAGTAGCCAGGGGGAATCCCATGTCAACTGTATTTCAACCGAAACATTAGCTAACCATGACGGCATCAACACATTAATGATCACAATTTTCACATTTTCACATGAGCAAATTAGCATATTGGCTGGCCGGCACGTAAACCAATTGCCGTAACTTCGCGCAAAATTTTTTAAACCCAGACATGCAGGCGGAAATAAATACAAAACTGGCCAACGAAATAAAGAAGCGCAGAACATTTGCCATCATTTCTCACCCGGATGCCGGAAAAACAACATTGACAGAAAAATTCCTGTTATTCGGTGGCGCTATTCAAACTGCGGGTGCTGTAAAAAGCAATAAAATTAAAAAACATGCTACCTCAGATTTTATGGACATCGAAAGGCAGCGTGGAATTTCTGTTGCTACTTCTGTAATGAGTTTTGAGTATAAAGATATTTTGGTAAACCTGCTGGATACTCCAGGACACAAAGATTTCGCAGAAGATACGTATCGGACATTAACCGCTGTAGATAGTGTTGTTTTGGTAATTGATTCTGTGAAAGGTGTGGAAGAGCAAACAAAGAGATTGGTGGAAGTATGCAGAATGCGTGATACTCCTGTAATTGTCTTCGTCAATAAATTAGATCGGGACGGAAAAAATCCATTTGACCTTCTGGATGAAATTGAATCAGAATTGAACATTCAATTACATCCATTAAGCTGGCCAATCGGAATGGGGAAAGAATTTAAAGGCGTTTACAATCTTTATGATAAAAGTCTTTTATTGTTTACTCCTAATCAAAAAATAACAGAAGAAGATTTGCCGATAGAAAATATCAATGATCCGGTTGTCTCCGAAAAATTAGGAGAGAAAGATGCTGCAAGATTAAGAGAAGATGTAGAGTTGATCGAAGGTGTTTATGGAGATTTTGAAAGGCAACCTTACCTGGAAGGAAAAATTGCGCCGGTATTTTTTGGAAGCGCCATCAACAACTTTGGTGTAAAAGAATTATTGGAAACATTTATACAAATTGCACCTTTGCCACAGGAAAGAGCAGTAACGACAAGGATTGTGGAGCCTGAGGAGAATAAATTCAGTGGCTTTGTTTTTAAAATTCATGCGAACCTTGATCCACGTCATCGTGATAGAATTGCGTTTTTAAGAGTGTGTGCGGGAAAGTTTGAGCGCAACAAATATTTTCATCATGTCCGGCTCGGCAAGAATGTAAGATTCAGCAATCCTTATACTTTTTTAGCAAGGGATAAAGACATTATTGAAAACGCGTATCCGGGTGATGTAGTTGGGTTATTTGACACAGGAAATTTTAAAATCGGGGATACGCTTACTGAAGGAGAAAATTTTTATTTTACAGGTATCCCCTCTTTTTCTCCGGAGATCTTTAAAGAAGTGGTAAATAAAGATCCGATGAAAACCAAACAACTTGAAAAAGGATTGTTGCAGTTGACCGATGAGGGTGTGGCACAATTATTTACCCAGTTTGGAGGCAATAAAAAGATCATCGGCTGTGTGGGAGAATTGCAATTTGAAGTAATCCAATATCGTCTTTTGCATGAATATGGCGCGTCGGTTCAGCTTAATTCGCTTCCTTATTACAAAGCCTGCTGGATCACCTCAAAAGATCCTAAAAAACTCGAAGAATTCATCAAATTCAAATCAGGAAATATTGCACGTGATAAAGATGGCTTACTGGTCTATCTTGCTCAAAGTGAATGGTTTTTAAACACTGAAAGGACTAATAACCCGGATATTGAATTTCATTTTACGAGTGAGATACATAAATGATAAAATGGCCTTCGACAAACAGGACAACCAATTTTTTACTTTTTATAAATCAGGAAACCCGGTATAATTAAATGGGCTTACTGCTTTCAGTTCTTTCTTTAATGATGCAGATATTTTTAAAGAATCAATAAAAGAATGAATTGCCTTTTTGTCAATTGAAGTTTTGCCTCTTGTTAATTCTTTCAATGCTTCATAAGGTTTTGGATAATTTTCTCTTCTCAAAATGGTTTGAATTGCTTCGGCCACTACAGCCCAGTTATTATCCAGATCTGCGTGTAATTTTTCTTCATTCAAAATTAATTTTCCGATTCCTTTTTTAACAGATAAAATGGAAAGAATCGTATGGGCAACCGGAACACCGATATTCCGGATAACAGTTGAATCTGTAAGATCTCTCTGCAGACGGGAAACCGGAAGTTTGGCCGAAAGGTGTTCCAACAGTGCATTTGCCAATCCCAAATTTCCTTCTGCATTTTCAAAATCAATCGGGTTTACTTTATGTGGCATTGCGCTGCTTCCGATTTCGCCTTGTTTTATCTTCTGCTTAAAATAATCCATACTGATATAAGTCCACATATCCCGGCACAAGTCAATCAGGATCGTGTTGATTCTTTTTATTGCATCAAAATGAGCAGCCAGTAAATCATAATGCTCAATTTGAGTAGTGTAGTGCTGACGTTGGATTCCTAACTTTTCTTCTAAAAACTGATTGGCAAAATCTATCCAGTTTGTTTTTGGATAAGCAACATGATGCGCATTAAAATTTCCAGTAGCGCCACCAAATTTTCCGGTGAAAGGAATGTAACTGAATTGCTGAATCTGATTGTCAATCCGTTCAACAAATACCATTATTTCTTTTCCAAGAACCGTTGGAGAAGCAGGCTGGCCATGCGTTCTGGCAAGCATAGGAACCTCTTTCCAATCTTCTGCAAGATCATGAAGCATGTGTTGGAGATTGATAACAGCAGGTAAATATTCATGTTCAATAGCATCTTTCCACATCATCGGAACTGCTGTGTTATTAATGTCTTGTGAGGTTAGACCAAAATGAATCCATTCCTGTAATTCTGTGCCACCAAAGGATTGTAACTTCTCTTTCAAAAAATATTCAACAGCTTTTACATCATGATTGGTGATTTTTTCTGTTGCTTTTATTTTCTCTGCATCAGCAATTGAAAAGTCTTTTTCAATACTGAGTATTTGCTTTTTCAATTGTGGAGAAACTTTAAAAAATTTTTTTTGTGAAAGAAACAGAAAATATTCTACCTCCACTTTGACACGATATTTTATCAAAGCAAATTCAGAAAAATATTCATCCAGATGTTGAAGCTGATTGCGATAACGTCCGTCTATAGGAGAAATGGCAGTAAGTGGTTGAAGTTGCATTGAAATGTCTAGTGTTTTATTGTTGTGATTTTGATTTCAAATATTCAGTAAATAAACAATATTGTGATTTTCTATTTTCTTCAATTCTCGATGAGCAATTGTCTATTGGCTGTTCACCCTTAAATTTGCGGCAAAATTAAAGTAAACAGTGCAGAAAAAAGTTAGGGTTGGCGCAGTAAGTTATTTGAACACGAAGCCTCTTATATATGGATTTGAACATGGATTAATGAGGGATCAAATAGAATTATGTATTGATTATCCATCGAAGATAGCGACGATGTTATTAGAAGATGAAATTGATGTAGGATTAGTTCCGGTTGCTATTATTCCTGAATTAAAAGAATCGCATCTTGTTTCGGATTATTGCATTGGAAGTATAGGCGAAGTTGCCAGTGTATGCCTTTTCAGCGAAGTTCCATTGAATGATATTCGCACAATTTTATTGGATTATCAAAGCCGGACCTCAGTAGCACTTTTAAAAATTCTGATTCAGGAATACTGGAAAATCAATGTAGCGTTTGAAGAAACTTCTGAAAATTATCAATCAAAAATTTCAGGAACTACAGCCGGACTTGTAATTGGTGACCGGGCTTTAATTCAACGAAAAGTTTCTCCTTATATTTTTGATTTAGGTGAAGAATGGAAAAATTTCACTGGACTACCTTTCGTATTTGCAGGCTGGATCAGTAATAAAAGACTTACAAAAGATTTTATAAAAGACTTTGATGAAGCGAATGCTTTTGGATTAAATCATATAGATGAAGTGGTAAAGGAAAATCCGTTTCAGACATTCAATCTCGAACATTATTATACAAATTGCATTAGTTTTAATCTGGACGAAAACAAGAAGAAGGGCTTAGAGTTATTTTTAGAAAAAATAAAAAAGAATCCTGCTAAAAAAATTGAACTAAATTTCAAAAATGGCCGGTAAAATTATCAATAGCTTTTTCAAAAAAGCAAAGCGTGCACTAACCAGCAAATATGCGAAGTTTAATATGAGCCTGGTGCAGGAAAAGTTTTACAAACATGCGGCCAATCACAAAAAGTATATTCATAAATATAAGAAAGGAATAAAGGTAGCTTTTACTGATCCGCTATCTTTTCTTCATGCGATTAAAGAAATTTTTGTTGATGAAATTTATTTGTTTGAAACAACAAATGCTACTCCTTTTATAATTGATTGTGGTGGCTATATTGGAATCAGTGCTTTATTTTTTAAATTAAATTACCCTCATTCAAAAATTATTGCCTTTGAACCTGATTCAGGGAATTTTAGTTTGGCCAAACAAAACATTGATTCATGGGGGTTTCAGGACATAGAATTGTTTAAAAAAGCGGTTTGGATCAATGACGGCGAGTTGGAATTCTATGAATCGAATAGTATGGCCAGCTCAGTCCACGCAATGAACACTGGAGGAAACCGAGTAAAGGTTTCTGCAGTTCGCCTAAAAGATTTTTTAGATCAAAAAGTTGATTTTTTAAAAATTGATATTGAAGGGGCAGAATATGAAGTTCTTCTTGATATTAAAAGCCGCTTGGTGAATGTAGAGAAAATGTTTGTTGAATATCATGGTTATTATGACGAAATGAATAAGCTGAATAGTATTCTAAATATATTAACAGAAGAGAATTTCAAATGGTATATAAAAGAAGCTGAAAATGTTTATTCACGGCCTTTTTATGATAAAAAAATGATTGATACTTACGATGTTCAATTAAATATTTTTGCATTCAAAAATGGAAATAAATAATCCTTTAGTTTCAATTTGTATTCCTGTTTACAATCATATTGATTATGTGAAGCGGTTATTTGATTCAATTATAATGCAGGATTATAAAAATATTGAGGTGATTGTATCAGATGATTCCAGTGAGTTTGAAATTGAGAATTTATGTGAGCAGTACAAGGATCATTTACTGATCCGTTATTTCAATCACAAACCTGCATTAAAAAGTCCTAAAAACTGGAACTTCGCTTTGGATCAGGCTTCCGGAGATTATCTTATGCTAATTCATCAGGATGATTATTTTGCAAAATCTTCATCTCTCAACAGATATTTGGACGAGTTTAGAAAAAACCAAAAAGTGGCTTTTGTTTTTTCGCGTAATACACCAATGTATGATAATGGAAAATTTGTTCCGAATGTTCCGCATGATAAAAAAATTATAAATAATCTTAAAAAAAACGTCGATTTTCTCATTGATGACTTCGTTATCGGGCCTCCAAGTAACGTGATGATTTCCAGAAAAATAAAAACCCGTTACGATGAAAGATTCATCTGGCTTGTTGATGTAGATTATTTTGTAAGGATAATTGAAACGGGAATTGAATATTCATATATTGATGAACACCTTGTTACTATCGGAATGCATGATAATCAAACAACAGTTTTTTGTTATGAAAATCCTCAGATCATGCTTAAAGAAAATATCCTTTACGCGCAAAAGAGGCCTTTAAAGGTTTTTAGAAAGCTTTTGGTGTTTGACTATTTTTGGAGACTGATCAGGAATCATAAAGTGAAGTCATTGAATGACCTTCAGAAAATTGGAATAAAATATGAAGAAATTAATTTGCCATTAAAGCATATAATTGAAGCACAGGAAAAATTTTCTTATAAAACATTAAAGAATGGCTTTGTCTCTAAACTTTTAATGCTTAAAACCTTATTGAGGCACCAGCATCAATACTCTTAGCTTCATTTATATCTTGCTGTCAATCTATTCACAATCATCTTTTTTATGTTTTGCCAGGAGATGCGTGATTCAGTATATAATACCTGCTTTTTAATAATTAATTCAGCAAGTTCTTTTTTATAGAGATTTAAATGTTTCTGAATAATGTAATGCACAATTTCCTTTTCGTTAGGAATTGTATCATTTTTCAAAGTTGATTTTTGGGTTTGGCGATAATAAAATAAAACTTCAGGAATAATTTTTATTAAATATCCGTTAGCAGTAACCCGAATAAAAAACTCCCAATCTTCATAGCCTAATCTCATCTGTTCATCAAATTTCCCAACCTCCAGCCAAACTGATTTTCTAAACATCGCACACATGGAGCATTGATTTGAAAATAAAAAGTTTTTAATAGTTCCTCCACGCGGTTTGAAAACTTTTTTATTCAATCCGAAATTCCTGATATAGCAAGAAACCACACCAATCTTATCCTCCTGATTAAGAATATTAAAGGCCTTCTGAAAAAATGTTTTGTCAAAATAATCATCCGCATCGAGCGTTACAATCAAATCGGCATTTGATCTTTCTATACCATAATTCCTTGCAGCAGACATTCGTTGATTTGGTATATGATAAACTGTTACTACTTCCTGTTGTTGTATCTTTTTTAATACCTCCAGTGTAAATTCATCATTAGATCCATCATTAACTATAATTATTTCAAAATCCCTGAAAGTTTGAAGCTTTAATTTTGAAATTGTTTCCCCGAGGTAGAGACCATCATTGAAACAAGGTATAATAACACTTATCGCGGGTTTCATTTTTTAATTTAAAAAATATGAGCAGCCGTAAAAATAATGTTTTTTAATATTGCAGGCAGTTCAGACGATTTAGTGCTGCAAATTAAAAAAACGATGCCTCAACTTTCCATCATCATTATCAATTACAAAAGTGCTCAACTAATTTGCGAATGTGTACAATCCATTTATGCGCAAAATTCTCTGTTGAATTTTGAAATAATTGTTGTTGATAATAATTCGTGTGATGGAAGCAAAGAGAAAATTCTGTCACTATTTCCTGAAATTGTCTGGATAGAAATGAATTATAATTCCGGCTTTGCAAGGGCTAATAATGAAGGAATCAGAAAATCCAACGCAAATGTGGTTTTACTGCTAAATGGTGATACAATTATTGAAAATAATGCGATTGAAAAATGCTTTGAACATTTCCAGTTTTCGGAATATGTTGCCTGCGGGGTGCAATTATTAAATGTGGATAGAACTCCTCAAATCTCCGGCAATTATGCCATGAACGGAGGCCTCAATTACCTGCTGCCCTTGCCCTTCCTTGGAAATCTCTTAAAATCATTTGCAAATATCTTTGGCGTAAAAAAACCAAATGTCCCGAATGCTTCAGGGATAACAGAAGTTGATTGGATCAATGGCGCTTTTTTAATGGTAAAAAAGCCTGCGATTCAAAAAGCAGGATTGATGGATGAAGATTTTTTTCTTTACGCAGAAGAAGCAGAATGGTGTAGCAGGCTCAAAAAAACCGGGAAATTATGCATATACGGAGATATCAATATTGTTCATTTGCAGGGCGAAACTTCCAATGAAACTTTTGGTTCTTCGGGAAAAGGCTATATGAATTTATTTGACAAAAAAGGAAGACAGATCATGTTATCCAATCTTGTGCGAATCAGAAAAGAATTTGGGATTGGCTGGTTTGTTTTTATACTTGCTATTTATACTCTCGAAATCCCGATCTTTTTTTTGGGCGTAATATTTTCCAAGATTTTTAGCTCGAAAAAATATTCCTTTTTACAAACAAAAAGTTATGCTGAAAATGTTTTTAGCATCATCAGGCTTTCTCCAAAAATCATTTCAAACCAGCCTTATTTTTATAAAGTTTTATAACAAATGCGCATCAGGCTTTTTCTTCCTTGCCGCATAATAAACAATTGTTGCAATAATTAATAATGCAACTAAAATATTCGCAATGATACTGATCAAACGGCCGGTGAAAAAGGATTTCGGCTCAAAGCGGAATTCAATATTATGATTTCCTGCAGGAATATACATGCCACGTAACACGTAATCAGTTTTTACATAATCAGCTTTCGTCCCATCAATAAATACATTCCAACCTTTTGGATAATACACTTCGCTAAACACGGCAAACTGTGGTGTTGGAGCAGAAAATCTATAATCAATCAAATCATTTTTATTTTCTACCAATTTTATATAGGCAACAGAATCATATTTTGGTTCCTGTGTGATTTGTGATTTAAATTTATTTTCAACAACAGCAGTGTCTTTCAAATTGGTATTATCAAGAGCAGCCATTTCCTGGTCTGCATTTTCAACAAATTTGATTCCTTTTACCAGCCAACAATTTCCGAAAGCATTTGGATTTAATTGTGCCACAGGCTTTCCGGTTTGGGGATCCTGAACAATAAAATATTTGGTATTCAACATATCAAATACCTCCATATTTCCTTTGCTTAGCTGGCGCGTAATAATGTCATTATACAAATCGAGTTTTGCAGGATGATAACCTCCGATAGCATTGAAATGATAAGGTGTAATACCATCACTGAATGGATCTCCACTTGTTTCATTAAATACCCTGAAGTTCGCATGATCGGGATCTTTCAGGATTTGAAGATCCGCTTGTGTGGGAATAAATGCCGATTCAAAGTCTTCAGGCTCTACAAATTTTTCTGAGTTTAAATATCGCATGGCAATGCCCAAAAGATCATAGGCAGAAAGCACAATTAAAGCACCAACAAGAATCTGCGCAGACACCTTTTTCTTTAAATAAAATGCCATCAAAAAAACTGCGACAGCAATCAAAATAAAAGAACGAAGTAAATCTCCTCCCATTAAACTTTTTCGATCTGATTGTAAAGCAGAAATAATTTCACGACTTGTTTGTTCAGCCTGTTGTTGCAATTCCGGTGGAGCTTGCTGACCAGCAGGAACATGCATCATATTCTGCTGAATCCCTTCTCTTAGTGATTTGTCATTGGGTCCGCTGAAAGAAGCAGTCAAATAAAAAGCAGCAAGAAAAACAAAAATAATTCCTGTAATAATTGAAGCAGTTTTTAATTTCTTCCATGCCTCTTCCACATTAATATCTTGTGAGATCAATTTCGTTAGTACAAGAACCGCCATCAATGGAAAACACAATTGAGGAATTACGAGCGCCATTGTCGGCGCACGAAACTTACTGTAAAATGGAAGATAGTCAAAGAGAAAATAATTAAATGTTTGAAAATTAGATCCCCAAGCGAGTAAAACGCCAAGAATGCTGGCGGCAATCAGCCACCATTTGTACCATGATTTTAGATAGACAATTCCAAAAATAAACAGAAGGCAAATGATCGCTCCAAAATAAACCGGGCCTGAAGTTGGTTGCTGATTGCCCCAATAAGAATAATGATCTTCGTATTGCACAGCCTGATCTTCAGGCACTCCGAGTTGAGAAAATTTCTCAACAAACTTTGATGAAGTATTGTATTCATCACCACCGTTACTACCGCCATACAATCCCGGAACAATGAAAGTAAACGTTTCTCCAAAGCCAAGGCTATAGCGAAAAGCATAATCTTTATCGAGTCCACCTTTTGTTTTATTTCCTTGTATATCAGAAGTAAGTTCAGATTTTCCACCGCGCATACTTTCTTTGGCATATTCATACGTCGGCATCATGGAAACTGCGCAACATGCGAGTCCGATGATTCCCGCCAAAAGACCGAATGCCGCTCTTTTCACAGCAGTTCCCATTTGTTTTTCACGATAACTTTTTATAAAAAAAGCAATCGTCATAATTACAGCGATGATCAAAGTGTAATAAACGATCTGAACATGATTTTGCGCTATGAGGAAGAAAGAAAACAATGCCGTTATCGTGAAACCAACCAAATATTTTCGTTGAAATAATAATAGCAAGCCTGCTAAAACTGCCGGAGCATAACCGATTGAAAACATCTGCGTATTGTGTCCGACGGAAATAATAACGGGATCAAAAGTGGAATAGGCGTAAGCTAATCCACCGAGAATACTGACCCACGGATTGGCTCCGGCGACGACACACAGAAAATAAAAACAGATACAGGCCAAAAAGAAAAAACTGATGGGAATCGGTAATCCTAAAGTGAGAACAGAAGTAAGGTATCCTACAGAGATTTTTGTTCTTGGGTCCAAAGCAATCTGAAACGCCGGCATGCCGCTGAACATACTGTTCGTCCATAAAGGGAAATGGCCATATTTATCTTTAAATTCAAATGATTGCTGTGCCATTCCGCGCCATCCTTGTATATCCGACTGTTGCACCACTTTTCCCTGCAAAGCCGGTTTGCAATAAATAACAGCAACAATAAAAAAAATGGCAACGGCAATTAAATGCGGAAGTATTTTTTTGAAATTAAAGTTCTTCATGAACAGGTTTTTCGTTTAAGCAGCAAAGTAAATGATAATTGAGGAAAAAGTGAATGCAATCATTGGCCAAAAGAGTTAACGAAAAAAATTATCTGAAAGCCTTTTATAAAAAATAAAGCCGGTAAACGAAGGAAATAAAAATGAATCGCAATTTTTTTAAAATGAATTATAATCATTGATATTCTTAATAACTTCTTCTTGTTTGGTAACAAAATTTTGCCAAATACTGTATCAAAAAAATTATCTTCGTTTCATGTCAACTTATAGAGAAATTTTATTAAAAAAATACCAGGACGAATACCAGAAACTAAACGAAAAGCAGCGGCTGGCAGTAGATACGATTGAAGGGCCAGTGATGGTAATTGCGGGACCCGGAACCGGGAAAACACAAATCCTGGCGGCGCGGATTGGCAAAATTTTGTTGGAAACTGATACTCTTCCACAAAATATTTTATGCCTCACTTATACTGATGCCGGAGCTATTGCCATGCGAAAAAGATTGCTCCAATTTATTGGCCCCGATTCTTATAAAGTCAACATTTATACTTTTCATGGCTTTTGTAATGACGTTATTCAACAAAATTTATCCCTGTTTGAAAAAACGGCATTGAACCCGGTTTCTGATCTGGAAAGAATTCAGCTTTACAAAACCCTCATTGATCAGTTACCAAAAAATAATCCATTAAAAAGATACCGCGGCGATGTTTATTACGAAATAAAAAATTTGCAGAAGCTCTTTTCTTCCATGAAAAGAGAAGGATGGACGCCACAATATATTGTGGAATGCATTGACCAGTATCTTGAAAAAATTAAAAACGATGAAAGCCTTAAATATAAAAAGCCCCAGGCAAAATCCGGAAAAAAAATTGGCGATTATAAACCTGAATATTATGCTGATGTGGAGCGAATGGAAAAATTGTGTGCAGCCGTAAATGAGTTTGATCATTTCCAGGAACTGATGAGACAACACAGCTTGTATGATTTTGACGACATGATCAATTGGGTGATACGCGTTTTTAAAGAAAATAAGAATGTGCTTGCAGGCTACCAGGAAAAATTTCAATACATTCTTGTGGATGAATACCAGGATACAAGCGGAACACAGAATGAAATTGTAAAATTATTGATTGACTTTTGGGATGAGCCAAATGTTTTTGTTGTTGGCGATGATGATCAAAGTATTTTTCGTTTCCAGGGCGCCAATATTGAGAACATGGAAAACTTTGCAGGAAGCTTTGATCAACTTTTAAAAATTGTTTTGTGTGATAATTATCGTTCTACAAAACCAATTCTTGATGTTTCAAAATCGTTGATTGACAATAACAAGGAAAGGCTGATCTATAAATTTCCCGGCTTAACCAAGGAATTGATTTGTTCAAAAGAAGAATTGAAAAATATCTCTTCGCTTCCTGTTGTTGTAGAATATAATACGATCAAAGATGAAATGGCAGATATTACCAACAAGGTAAAAATGCTTATTGAGCAAGGCATTCAGCCGGGAAAGATCGCCATCATTTATAAGGAAAATATTTATGGAGAACAACTGATGAAATATTTCAGGCTCAAAAATATTCCCGTTTATTCAAAAAGAAATATCAACATTCTTGATGATGCTTTTATAAGAAAAATAATTTCTATCCTGCGTTATCTTGCTGCTGAACATGATATTCCTTACGGTGGAGACGAAATTTTATTTGAAATTCTGCATTATGATTTTTACAAAATTCCTGCAATAGAAATTGCAAAATTAACTGTTGAAGCCAATGCAAAAAATTACAGTAATCAACATTGTTCAATCAGAAGCCTGTTGTGTGAAAAATCAAATGCTTTTGCAAAAGATCTTTTTGATGTCGGCATTCATCCTGCTTTGAAAAGCTTTTGTAAAATGATTGAAAAACTGATCACGGAAGTTTCCAATGTTACGCTTCAATCACTTTTTGAAAAAATAATTTCTGAGGCCGGAGTTCTTTCCTACATTATGAAAAGTGATGACAAAATCAGGCTGCTACAACTTCTTACGGCTTTTTTTGATTTTATAAAAGATGCTACTGCACGGAATCCTTCACTTGATTTGCAGGGATTGATCGACGTTATAGATCTGATGGAAAAAGAAAATATTCCTTTGCCATTGATTGAATTTTCCGGCAACAGTTTGGGCGTTAATTTATTGACGGCTCATGGTTCGAAAGGACTTGAATATGAATATGTTTTTATCACAGGGATGAATGCGCATTTATGGGAAAAGAAACAAAATAACAGTGACGGATATAAACTTCCTGATACATTATTTTCTTCACTTCCTTCCTCCAATCCTCTTGAAGAATTGCGTCGTTTATTTTATGTGGCGCTTACAAGGGCGGAAAAAGATCTTTCTGTTTCTTTTGTAAAAATTAAAGCAGACGGCAAAGAAGCAGAGCATTCGATGTTTGTGGCCGAAATTATTGAAGCAAATAATTTAGAAATAACTCCGGTAAATCTTACACAGGACGAATTGATGGAATTTGAAATTTTAAATTTCGTTCCGCAGGCTCCAGAACTGGAAAAAAGCGAAGCAGATTTTATCAATTCTGTTCTTGATAAATATGTGATGAATGTTACTTCGCTCAATAATTATCTTGATTGCCCGATTGGATTTTATTTTAAAAATATCATCCGGATTCCTGCCGGGAAATCGGAGAATCTTGAGTTTGGAAGCGCTGTGCATTACGCCTTGCAAAAGCTTTTTGAGGACATGCAAAAAGATGCCCAACAACAATTCCCTTCAAAAGAAAAAGTGTTGGAATATTTTAAATGGTATATGAAAAAGCATCGAGAAAATTTTACGAAAGAAGCTTTTGACAGAAGAATGGAACAGGGCGAAATCGTGTTGGCTGATTATTATGATGAGTACGTTGCCACATGCAATAAAATCGTTGCCGTTGAAAGGAATATAAAAAATGTGGTGAATGGAATTCCGATCAAAGGAAAAATTGATAAGATGGAATTTAATGGAAGAGACGTTAATGTGGTTGATTATAAAACCGGCAATGTAAACAGTGATTATACAAAGAAGAAATTGGTGGCCCCAAATCCTGATAATCCAAATGGCGGCGATTACTGGCGCCAGGCCGTGTTTTACAAAATTTTAATTGATAACGTGGACGACAAAAATTGGAAAGTGGTGAGTTCAGAATTTGATTTTGTAGAGCCTGACAAATCAAAAGGTTTTCAGAAACGGAAAATATATATTGAGCCACAGGATATTGATACAGTAAAGCAACAAATAACCGAAGTTTGGAGCAAGATCCAGGCAAGAGATTTTTATACAGGTTGCGGAAAAGAAGACTGTACCTGGTGTAATTTTGTAAAAGAAAATAAATTACATATCGCGCTGCATGATATTATTGAAGAAGAACAGGAGATTTAATTTTTATTTAGGAACAAGAAAAAACAATATCCATACAAAGAAATTAAGTTTGCTCTTCTTAAATGAAAATAAATAATTCGATAATCATTTTGGCGTTTGCCGCGTTCTGTTATCTTCTTTCTGTTGTTGGAAGCGGCTGTGCACAAATAGCCATGCCAACCGGTGGGCCAAAAGATACAATACCACCTGTTTTATTAAATTCCAATCCACCAAACAGAACGATTCATTTTGAAGGAAATAAAATCACTTTTACTTTTGATGAATATGTTCATTTGCAGGACTTACAGACGAATTTATTGGTTTCTCCGGTTCCAAAAATTATTCCGAATGTTACTTCAAAATTAAAGACCGTTTCAATAAAAATCCGGGATACACTTCAACCAAATACTACTTATAGTTTTCAGTTTGGAAACGCCATCCAGGATATTGATGAAAACAATCCCATCAAAAATTTTACCTACGTTTTTTCAACCGGTTCCTACATTGATTCATTAACTTTTAATGGAAATGTGGTGCTTGCAGAAACCGGCAAAGTTGACAGCACGCTGATTGTCTTGCTGTATAATAACCTGGGCGATTCGGCGGTTTATAAAGAGAAACCAAGATATATTGCAAGGCTTGATTCTTCGGGAAGATTTCAATTTAAATATCTTGCCGAGGACACTTATCATTTATTTGCCTTGAAGGATGAAAGCGGTCAGAAAATGTATAATAATCCTTCGCAACTTTTTGCGTTTGCAGACAGCGCTATTCATATTTCCAAAAGCGTAAAACCGGTAGAATTGTTTGCTTACTCTGAAGAAAAAAATGAAAAACCTGTGACCAATCCGGCACCTGTAAATAATAAGAAAAATGCTGAAAAAGGTTTGAAATTTACAACCACTCTTTCCAGCAATATCCAGGATTTGCTGACGCCTTTAAAAATTAATTTTACGGTACCATTAAAGAATTTTGATTCTTCAAAGATCAAGTTAACAGATACCTTATTTAATCCGGTTCAAACCGCTGTAATATCAATCGATACTACAAAAAAATCGATTACAGTAAGTAATAAATGGCCGGAAGACACTCATTATAAATTAACCATCGCTAAAGATTTTGCTGTTGATACATCAGGAAATGAATTATTAAAACCTGATACTATTGCTTTTAAAACAAAACGAGAAAATGAATATGGTAGTATCAAATTAAATTTTAGAAATCTTCAGAAATTTTCTCATCCTGTTTTGCAATTTGTGCAGAATGACAAAGTAGTCGATTCTTTCAAACTTTCTTCACCAACATTTACAGCAAAATTATTTAACCCCGGGGATTATGAATTACGGATTCTTGACGATGAAAATGACAATGGCACCTGGGATCCCGGAAATTATCACCTTAGAAAACAGCCGGAAAAAGTAACAGCAATCAGGAAAAAATTGAGTATTCGTGAAGATTGGGATAATGAGGCGGATATTGAACTTTAGTCAAAATATAAACAGCAATTGCTTGTATGTTCACACGGTTATTTGTTAATTGGTTTATTAATTAATTATGTTACCTGGTTTATTGGTTATTAGTTTATTGGTTAATTAGTTTATTGGTTAATTAGTTTATTGGTTAATTAGTT
>Ga0134128_10001264_pt1 | contig 32864 bp, 31 predicted proteins | sample KB31754_FD_96462 | JGI IMG/M metagenome (GOLD analysis project Ga0134128, IMG submission 96462) | Terrestrial soil microbial communities with excess Nitrogen fertilizer from Kellogg Biological Station, Michigan, USA - KB3-175-4 | ecosystem: Environmental > Terrestrial > Soil > Unclassified ... | reverse complement strand
GGTGAGGTCGGCCTGCCAGCCGTGCGCGCGCAGGCTCTGGCTCAGACGATCGAGCGATTCGGCATTCGGTGCGGCGAGCACCAGATGGAGCGCGCCGTCGCGGAACTGCAGCGCGCGGATCGCCGTGTCGCCCGCGCTCGCGCGCGCCTCGGCGAGCGCACCGAGTGCCGCCAACAATCCGTAGCTCTCCCCGCCGCGCAGACTCGCGAGCCGCTGCGCCATCCGGCGCTGTGCGTCGATGGCATTGTGCTCGCCCGGCATCGCGGCGCGAAAGGCCTGCTCGATGGCGACGTTCACCGAGCGCTCGGCCCGCGAGAGCGAATAGAGCTCCGTCGCACTGCCTGCGGCGTGCAGCGCGACGAGCGCGACGAGCAGCACCGCGGCGACACGCCACACGCGCCACCCGCTCGCGAGCGAGCTCGCGGGCGCGTAGGGGCCCTGCAATAAATTGATTGCTCCGCCCGCGGTCGCTGCCGTTACGCGCTGCGCGTAGAGCGGGAGCGGTCCCTCCGTGAGCAGCTGAACTTTGATGCCATCGAACCGATCGCGCAGCGATTCGACGATGCGCGCATGCCGATGCCATTCGGCCGCACCCGTGTAGAGCACGAGGCCGCGCCCGCCGGGGGGTTCGGCCGCGATCACCTCCCCATCGGCGGGTGAGGGTCGTGCGAGCTGCAGCGCCTCCGGGAGCGCTGCGATCGGCATCGTGACCGGCAGGGCGCCCGGTGCGCGCACGATCGCATCGTCCCCTTCGAGCACGGCGACCGCCTGGCCGGGGTTGATGGGTGCGAGCTCGCTCTCGGCGAAGACGGCCTCGGGTTTCAGACCTGCGGTTGCGAGCGCGCCGAGCCAGCCCTCGAGCAGCGTACGCGAGATCACCGCAACGGGCACTCGCGGACTGTCGGCGGTGCGCCGGCCGAGCGCGAAATGCAGACTCTCCACGTCGTCAGCGAGTTGCTCCTCGAGGGCGAACGGGACGACCTGCTGCGCCCTGATCCCGGACTTGAGCGGCACGTCGGCCTCCGTGAGCACCACGTCGGAGGCGGGCGCGACCGCGCACACTCGTCGGCCCGAAGCGAGCGCGCTCGCTTCGGCGAGCGCGCCGTGCTGCTCGCGAGCGACGATCCGGCCCGCGCCGTCGGCGACGAGCCAGGAGGCATCCGCGGCAGGGTCGCGGGCGAGCCGGATGAGAAGCCAATCTGCCATGGATCAAATCGCCATCAATCCGCCGTGAAGCTGCGCTGAATCACGCGCACCTTCGCACCGTTCTGCTCCCGATGCAAAAGACTGTACAAGTAGAACTGAGCACTGCCAATGCTCACGACGCTTGTGAGCCGGAAATAATTCGATTGCGTGCCGCTTATCTGCGTCACGAAACTGCCGCTTCCCTGCGGCTGCCCGACCCATGTCTGCGTGATGTCGTGCACCGTCGGAAAACAGCCGTTCGGCGCGTTCGACCGCTGTTCCGCGAGCGCCTGGTCATCCAGCAGACTGTACTGGTACTCGCCCGGGGGCAGCAGCGCGTCGAGCACGTATTTGGACGCTGTACAGAGATTAATATTGGTTCCGCGCGGCAGCGCCGTGACGAAGGGCGCAATTCGCGCAAAGCGATCAGGTCCGAAGCCCGGCAGTGCGAGCAGCTCGCTCGAGCTCGTGATCTGTCGGTCGGCGGCTCGGTACGGCGGCAGCTGCGAGAGATAGGTGCTGTCTTCGGCCCCGTCCGACGAGTCGACGAGCGTGGTCGCGTCGATCCAGTCAGCAATGAGCTCCGCCCACTTCGGCTCGAGCCCGATCTTGGGGTTTTGCAGTAGCTTCTCGAACGCCTGGATCGCCTTCGGATCCTTCGCGCCAGCCGCATTTACGAGGTCATTGAGATTGAACCGATCGCTCAAGTCCTCCAGCCACGCCTCGAGCGTGACGCCATCCGTGACGGGCAGCGGCCCGTAGTGCATCGACCAGGCCTGCCCGGGTGCGTCGTTTTTCGAATTATTGTTCCGCCGGCTCTCGCGCAGCGCATAGCCCGCGATCGCTTCGCCCGCCTCGGCAATGAGGATGCTCTGATCGAGCGCGAAACTGCCTTGCCCGCGGCGCGCGGTCATCGCCGTGTGGTACGCCATGGCCGTCGCGAGCATGGTGCCGAGCGCGACGAGCAAAATCGCCGTCAGGAGCGCAACGCCGCGCTCGCGTCGCAGCCCCGGGGTGCGCTCGTGCCGCGGCCTGCGAGCGCACTCGGGTCGCGGCCGCAGAGTGCGTTCGCTCGGCAGCCTGGCCCCGCGCTCGGTTGCCGCCGCGCTCAAGTCGGGACCTCGATGATGCGTACGACGGTGCCCCAGTCACCGAGATCGAGAGTGACCTCCACCGCGAGAGGCCGCATGCGCAGCAGCGGATTGGCGCCGCCCGGCACGCTCGTGAGGGCGGTGGGCGGCGGCCATTGATCGATCCACTCGCGCGCATCGGTCATGAAGCGGAAACGTACGGCCTTCACATCTTTCAGCACGTCGCGCACGATCGGAGTAGTTGCCTGCGCCACATCGAGCTCGGGCCACACGACGCGCCGCAGGACGCCGTTCTCGAGCCGGTATGCGACGCGCGCGAGCGCGGGTCGCTGAATACCGGCCGGATTCGCCCAGCCCGCACGTGTGAACACGATCAGATCGAGCGCCCCGCTGCCCGAGCTCTGATCCTCGCTCGAGCTGCTGCTCGCGCTGCTGGAGCTGCTCGAGCTGCTCGAGCTGCTCGAGGCGAAGGAGCTGCCGAGACCGCCGCTCGCGCCACCGCCGCTCCCCCCAAGGCCACCGCCGCTTGCGCCGAGGCCCCCGCCGCCCGTGCCGAGGCCGCTACTCGCCCCGAGGCCGCCGCTGCTGCCGCCGATCTCCGTCTGGCTGAGCGCTCCCGCGGTGAGCGAGACCCCGTTCGGGCTGCCCATGAGACAGGGCAGGGAGCCCTGACCCAGCACGTCGCGTACGGGCCGGGGCGTAAGCTGCGTGAAGTCCTGCACCATCACGCGCATCGCATTTTGCACCGCTGTGAGGCGGTCCTGGTGCTCCTCGAGCGATTGGCGGTCCTTCAGCGCTTGATTGATGGCGCCGTAGCCCATGGCAAAGATGATCGCAGTGATGAACAGCGCGACGAGCAGCTCGATGAGCGTGAAACCGCGGAATGTGGGGTGGCGCCTGGCACGCATTACCGCTCTCCGAACGGCGTCGCCACGGACGGCGGTGCGGTCGGAACGTTCGCTCCGCCGTTGACCCCGCCGTTCGGCTCGAGCCCATTGCCGTTGGGCACACCGGGCCCGGGCTGCTGCTCATATTCCTGATAGAGCGACATGCTCTGCGGCTCTGCGACCGCATCGCCGATCGCAGCGCTCGCCGACCCGATCCAGGGCGCATCCTTACCCTGGGGCGTATCCGCCTCCTGCACCGTCACGTCGATGCGCAGAATCCCGGGGAAGTCCCCATCGGACACCTCCTGATGCCAGCGCCAATGTCGGCCGGCATAGTCGAGCTCGCCTTCGGAGCTTCCCTTCGAGGGTGCCTTCACCTGTAGGCGAGTATTGGCGACCTGGTTGAGCGCTATCCACTCGGCGAGCGTCTTCTCGCGCAGGTACGTCGATGTGTCGGCCGAGGAGCCGACCGCTCCGAGCACCGCGGCCATGCCGATCGCGACGATCGCAAGCGCGACGAGCACCTCGATCAGTGTGAAGCCGCGCCCGCCACGCGCTGCGAGCTCGCCGCGCCAGCCGCGCACGCCTCGCCTGCTCATCCCGCACCTCCGGCCGCCGCACCGGCACCTGCAGCCGAATCTGCATCCGCATCGTGCGCGACGATGCGGTTTTGATCATCGGGCACGATCGCCGCCTGGTGATCCGTGCCGTCGCGATCGAGCGTCAACACAAAGGAGGTGAGATCGCCGTTGGAGAAAATCATGACCTGCGGCTTGTAGTTCTGCACGTCGGTCGTGCGGGCCTTCTTTGCATCGGCGCTCGTCTTCAGCACCACGTCATGAGATTCGACGGACAGGTTGATGTGCAGACCGTCCGGGAGCTGGCGTGCGCGGAGCGCATCGTCCTCGGTTACGTCCTGCCAGAGGTTCGTGAGCGGATCGAACTCGAGGAAGCGGTAGCCGTCGAGCGTGCAATAGAGACCCAGCTCGCGCGTCTGCAGCGACGCTTGATCGCGCGCATAGTTGAGCAGATCTACGAGCCGGTTCTGCTCGGTTTCGAGCTCATTGTCGCCGCGGCCGAGCACCGAGAGCGACAGGACGGCCCCCACCGTCACGATCGCGATGATCACGACGACGACCAGGATCTCGATGAGTGTGAAGCCGCGCGCGCGGCGGGTAGGGCTCGGGCGCACGGAAGCTGAACCGGACGAGGTCTCCCGCTCAGCGGCCGCTCGCGGCGGTCGCCGGATTCCCGCCGCCCGATCCCGAGCCGTCGAGATTCCAATTGCCGATCACCGAGCTTGCATCGCCGCCGCCCTCCTGGCCGTTCTCCCCGAAGGAGAATAGATCGAAATCGCGGCCGTGCGTGCCGGGGAAGACATACTGATACTCGTTGCCCCAGGGGTCCTTGAGCGAGCCCTGTTGGATGTAGCCGCCGGGACGCCAGTTCTTGAGTGAGGGGTCGGCGGGCCGCTCCACGAGTGCCGAGAGTCCCTGGTCGGTCGAGGGATACTTGAAGTTGTCGAGCCGGTACATGGTGAGGGCGGTCGTGAGCGCCTGGATGTCCTGGCGCGCCTTCGCGACCCGCGCTTCTTCCACGTTGTGGAACACGTTCGGAATAATGACGGCCGCGAGTAGCCCGATGATGACCACGACGACCATGATCTCGATCAGCGTGAACCCCGCCGCGCGACTCCACGGAGTGCGGCCGCAGGTCCGCGATACGGGTGTTCGAGCGAGCTGGACAGTGCGCATGGGAGTTGACCGGATGGAGTGGCTTGACGCCGGGTGGCGGCTGATCATAACAAATGCGCCCCTCTGAACCTGCCGACGGCATCGCATCCGTGGGGCGCCTGCAGAGCGTGCTGCGGTCGCTCGATTGCGACGGCAGGCGCGGCGTTGTGCTCGCGCTCGCCTGCGCTGCGCTTCTCGCCATGGCGCTCGCCGGCGGAGCAGTGCGCGAGGCGCTCCGCTACGATCGCGACGCTCTCGCTGCCGGTGAGTGGTGGCGTCTCGTAACGGCCCATCTCGTACATCTTGGCTTCGAGCACGCCGTCGTCGATGTGCTCGCCCTCGCGCTCCTGTGGATGCTCTTCGCCCGGGATTACTCCCCGCGTGCCTGGCTGCTGGTGCTCGGCGCCGCCGCCGCGGCGATCGATTTCGGACTGTGGTTCGCCGATTCGACTCTCATCTGGTACGTGGGTTCCTCGGGCGTGCTGCACGGCGTGTTCGCGGCAGGGACGGCCGCGCACTTGAGGCGCGGCGAGCGGGATGGCTGGGTGCTCGCGGCGCTGCTCATTGCGAAGCTGACCTACGAGCAGTCCGTGGGCGCGCTGCCGCTCGTGCCCGGCCCCGTGGTAGTCAATGCGCATCTCTTGGGTGCACTCGGCGGGGCCCTCGCCGCGCTCGCCTGCCGCGTACAGAGCGAGCCGGTATAATCGCGCGCCGTTTGACCGGAGGAGCCTCGAGCCGGCGGGCGTGTACCGCGGCGGCGGCGTCATCATGTCGTTTGCTTTCGTATTTCCAGGACAAGGTTCGCAGTCGGTCGGCATGCTGCGCGCAGTCGAGACGGACGGCGAGGTGCGCGCGACTTTCGCCGAGGCCTCGGAGGCACTCGGTTTCGACCTCTGGGCACTCGCGCAGAGCGGGCCGGCGGAGCGGCTGAATGCGACCGAGTACGCGCAGCCGGCGCTCCTTGCGGCGGGCATCGCGCTGTTCAGGCTGTGGCGGCGGCGCGGTGGCGGGGAGCCGGTCGCGGTGTCGGGCCACAGCCTCGGGGAGTTCACGGCGCTCGTCGCGGCAGAGGCCCTCGACTTTTCAGCTGCCGTGGACCTGGTGCGCGTCCGAGGCCGGCTGATGCAGGAGGCCGTCCCGGCGGGCAGTGGCGCCATGGTTGCGATCCTGGGACTCGAGGACGCACAGGTTGCCGAAGCCTGTCGCCTGGCGGCCGAGGCGGCTGTCGGGGTCGAGGGGGCCGCCGGAGCCGCTGGGGCCGCCGGAGCCGCTGGGGCCGAGAAAGCCGTGGTCGAGCCGGTGAACTTCAATGCACCCGGCCAGGTCGTCATCGCAGGCGAGCGCGCGGCCGTCGAGCGGGCCATTGAGGCGGCGAAGCGCCTCGGCGCCAAACGAGTCGTGCCGATTCCAGTGAGCGTCCCCGCGCACAGCAGTCTCATGCGAGCCGCCGCTCAACGGCTCGCCTCACGACTCGAGAAGCTCGAGTTCGCACGACCGAAATACGCCTACGTCAGCGCGGTCGATGCCGCAGCTCACGACGATCCGGCCGATATTCGCAGATTGCTCGTACGGCAGCTCTCGAGTCCGGTGCGCTGGCGCGAGACCGTGCGCGCGCTCGAGCAGCGCGGCATCGCAGCGCTGATCGAATGCGGCCCGGGACGCGTGCTCACGGGTCTCAACCGGCGCGTTGCGAGCCGGCCCGATTTGAAGTGCCTCGCGCTCGAAGACACCCCAGCGATCGAGTCCGCGCTCGCCGCGGTCGCCGTCACGAAGTGAGGATGAGAGCCATGCTGGAGAACGACATCGCACTCGTGACGGGGGCATCGCGCGGCATCGGCAAGGCCGTCGCGCTCGCGCTCGCACACGAGGGGGCGCGGGTCATCGGCACCTCGACTACCCCCGAGGGCGCAGGTAGCTTCGGGCGCGAGCTCGCGTCGCGCGGATACAACGGGCGCGGCATGCCGCTCGATGTGTCGAGCGCGAGCTCGATCGCCGCGCTCCTCGCGGAGCTCGAGCAGGCCTCTGAGATGCCGACGATTCTCGTGAACAATGCCGCCATCACGCGCGACATGCTCCTGCTGCGCATGAAAGACGAGGACTGGCAGCACGTGCTCGAGACCAATCTCACGGCGGTATTCCGTCTCAGCAAAGCGGTGCTCCGGCGCATGATGCGCGAGCGCCGCGGAAGGATCATCAATATCACCTCCGTCGTGGCTCTCACCGGCAATCCGGGACAGGCGAACTACTCGGCCGCGAAGGCCGGGATGCTGGGTTTCACGAAGTCCCTCGCGCGGGAGATCGCCTCGCGCGGCATCACCGTGAATGCGGTTGCACCCGGATTCATCGACACCGACATGACACGTTCGATGAGCGAGGAGCAGCGCGCGACGATCGCCGCGCAGATTCCCCTCGCACGGCTCGGCACGGCGGAGGATGTCGCCGCGGCGGTCTTGTTTCTCGCCTCGCCACAGGCGGGCTACATCACCGGCGAGACGCTGCACGTGAACGGGGGGATGTACATGCCTTGAGCGCGCCGTGCGCGCTTGCCGCGACTCGAGCTCGGCACATGACGTTGGATTGTCGCCACAAAGCGGTCCGACAATCGCGAGGGGCGGCAGAGGTGTCGTGAGTCGAGTCACTCTGGGGCGCAGACGCGCCGGCGAAACGCCCAAGCAAAACAACCACTCCCGTTCGCTTCGTGTGGCGGCTCGTGGGGTGTTCCCCTACAATACCGCGCCCGTGCCGCCGCCCCGGTGGGCACGCGGTCCATCTATTTAAAGGATAGTCGCGTAATGAGCACGGTTGAGCAGCAAGTAAAAGCCATCGTCGCCGAGCAGCTGGGCGTCAAGCAAGAACAGGTGACGAACGACGCCTCCTTCGTCGACGATCTCGGCGCGGACTCGCTGGACACGGTCGAACTCGTGATGGCGCTCGAGGAGGAGTTCGAGATCGAGATACCGGACGAGGACGCGGAAAAGATCACCACGGTGCATCAGGCGATCGACTACATCAACGAGCGGCGGAACAAGAGCTGACCGGCGCCTTCGATCTTCCCGCGCGCCAGCGGAGAGTCTGCGGGCGCAGTCCATGGACACAGTGAGCAAGCGTCGCGTCGTCGTCACGGGTCTCGGCATCGTCTCTCCGGTCGGCAGCACCGTCGCTGCGGCGTGGGACGCCATCCTCAACGGTCGCAGCGGCATCGGCCCGGTGACGCGCTTCGATGTCTCGAAGTTCCCCGTCCGCATCGGCGGACAGGTGCGCGGCTTCGAGGTGAGCCAATATCTCACGACCAAGGAAGCCAAGCGCATGGACGACTTCATGCACTATGGCGTCTCCGCCGGCATTCAAGCCGTCACGGACTCCGGGATCGAGTTCGAGAAATTCGATGCTGCACGCTGTGGCGTCGTGTGCGGCGCCGGAATCGGGGGATTGCGGACGATCGAGGAGGAGTTCCAGGGATACCTGGAGGCGGGCGGTAACCCGCGTCGGATTTCCCCGTTCTTCGTGCCTGCGACGATCATCAACATGATCTCGGGGCATCTCTCGATCAAATACGGACTCAAAGGGCCGAACTTGGGCGTCGTGAGCGCCTGCACGACCTCGACGCACGCGATCGGAATCGGGATGCGCACCATTCAATACGGTGATGCGGACGTGATCATCGCGGGAGGCGGTGAGATGGCGACGACCGTCTGCGGGCTCGCGAGCTTCGCCCAGGCGAAGGCGCTCTCGACTCGGAACGAGGCACCTGAGGAGGCGAGCCGTCCGTGGGATCTCGACCGCGACGGCTTCGTCTTGAGCGACGGCGGCGGCGCCGTCGTCCTCGAGGAGCTCGAATTCGCGCGCAGGCGCGGCGCGAGGATCTACGCCGAGCTCGCCGGGTTCGGCATGAGCGGCGATGCCCATCACATGACGCTGCCGCCGGACGACGGGGAGGGTGCACGTCTCGCGATGACGAACGCTCTCGCGGATGCGCGTCTCAATCCCGCGGACGTGCAATACGTCAATGCCCATGCGACCTCGACTCCGGCCGGCGACCGAGCGGAGACGATCGCCCTCAAGCGCGCCTTCGGCGAGCACGCCCGAGGGCTTGCGGTGAGCTCGACGAAGTCCATGACTGGTCATCTGCTCGGTGCGGCGGGCGTGGTGGAGGCGATCTTCTCCATCCTCGCGCTGCGCGATCAGGTTGCTCCACCCACGATCAACTACCGCACGCCCGATCCCGAGTGCGACCTCGATGTCGTTCCGAACACTGCGCGGCCGATGCGTATCGATGTTTCTCTGTCGAACTCGTTCGGCTTCGGGGGCACCAACGGGAGCGTGGTCTTTCGGCGCCTCGACTGAATCGCCGCAAGCGAACCGGCGTCTCAGCCCGAGCGGGCTGACGCGCGGGCGCCGCGGGCCGCGGCGCATAATTGAGACATGAGCCTGCGGATCCCGCATTCGACGACTCACGTGCGCGAACTCGATGCACCGCCTACGGTGCTGCGGCGGCTCGCAGCCGAGCGGCCGGACCGCTATCCGATGCTGCTCGAGAGTGTGGCCCCGGGTCCTCTCGGGCGCGTGAGTTTGCTTCTCGCTTCACCGCGCGCCGCGCTGTGGCTCGACCGGGAGGGTCGGCTCGGCGCCTCGAACGGGGTTCCCTGCGAGGGGGGCTTCCTCGAGTCGCTCGAGCAGTGGTGGCTTGCGGAGCGCGTTTCGTGGGGAAGCGAGACGGTGCCCCATGTGCCGTTCACCGGCGGGTGGGCACTGTTCCTCGGCTACGAGATGGCCCAGGAGATCGAGCCGCACCTCGCGCTGCCGGTCGCGCGATATCCCTGGCGCGCGTTCGCATTGCGCACACCTTGCGCGCTCGCGCACGTGGCGGGGGAGGCGGAGCGCGTGCTCGCGCTCGCCGAGCCGGGAGCGGAATCGGAATTGGATCGGCTGGTGCGCGAGGTGGAGCATGCGGCATCGCGCGAGCCTCACGCCGCGCTTGAAACGCCGCAACCGCTTCCGTTGCGCATTCGCGAGGAGGAGCCGCAGCGGCATCTCGAGCGCGTGCTGCGGGCCAAGGAATACATCCGAGCAGGGGACATCTATCAAGCGAATCTCTCCCGGTCGTGGGAGGCGCTTCCAGTCGACTCGACCGACCACCGAGGTCCGACGGCGGGCGGGCTCTACGCGCGGCTCGCTGCCGCAAACCCTGCGCCTTTCGCCGCGCTCGCGCAGTGGGGCGGAGCAGCGGTGATCAGCTCCTCCCCCGAGCGACTGATCCGCGTGAGCGGACGAGACGTTGAGACCCGGCCGATTGCAGGGACGCGCCCGCGCACGCACCTTCCCGGGATCGATGCGGCGGAGACCGCCGCGCTCATCGCCCACCCCAAGGAGCGGGCCGAGCACATCATGTTGATCGACCTCGAGCGCAACGACCTCGGGCGCGTGTGCGAGGCGGGCTCGGTGCGGGTCGATGAGCTCATGGCGACCGAGACCTATGCGCACGTGCATCACATCGTCTCGAACGTGCGCGGCCGCCTGCGACCGGACGTGACGCCGATCGGTGCGATACGGGCGGTATTTCCCGGCGGCACGATCACGGGCGTGCCGAAGTTCCGCTGCATGCAAATCATCGCCGAGCTCGAAGGCGCAGGTCGCGGGGCCTATACCGGCTCGCTCGGCTATCTGACCGCGAGCGGTGCGCTCGATCTCAACATTCTCATCAGGACCCTCACGATGGTTGAGGGGCGGATCGAATTTCGTGCAGGTGGCGGGATCGTCGCGGATTCCGATCCGGAGCGCGAGCTGGAGGAGACGCGCGCCAAGGCGCGCGGGCTGCTGGCAGCGCTCGGAGTGCCCGCGTGAGCTCGAGCGCCGACACCCCGGATGCCGTGCTGTTGAATGGGCTCGACCTCGCGGAGCGGCCGCTGCAGGAGGCGCGCCGCGCATGCATGTCCCTGCTCACCGACCGCGGCCTGCACTATGGCGATGGCCTATTCGAGACGATTGCATGCCGCGACGGGCAAGCGCGTTTCCTCGGGGAGCATTTGGAGCGTCTCGAGCTCGGCTGCGAGCGGCTCTCGATCGAGCTCGGATCGCGCAGCGCCCTCATCGAGGATATCGGGCGGCTCGCCGCAGGGACGGGCCTTGCTTTGATCAAGGTGCTGGTCACTCGCGGCCCCGCGACGGCGCGCGGATACGCGCCTCGCGGCGATGAGCGAGCCTCTCAGATCGTGCTGCGCTATGGCTGGCCTGCCGAGGATCCGCGACTCGCGGGCGAGGGGGTCAGCGTGCGAATTGCCGATCTCGCGATCGCCGAGAATCCCCGGCTCGCCGGCCTCAAGCACCTCAACAGGCTCGAACAGGTTCTCGCGCGAGCCGAGTTGCGGGGCAGTGGATGCGAGGAGGCGCTGCTCTTCAGCCGCTCGGGTTCCCTCGTATCAGGGACCATGAGCAACGTGTTCGTCGTGTCGGGCTCGATGATCGCAACTCCGCGGCTCGACCGCTGCGGTGTGGCGGGCGTCATGCGCCGAATCGTCTTGCGTGCAGCGGCCGAAGCGGGCATCGAGATCGCGGAGACGCGGATCACTCGCCAGGACCTCGAAGCGGCCGATGAGATGTTTCTCACCAATGTGCGGATCGGTGTTTGGCCGGTGCGCGCGCTCGGTGCGCGCGCGCTCGGCAAAGGTCCGGTCACGCAGCAGCTGCAACGTTTGATCGAGCCGCTGTCGGCAGCGGGTGGCCCGCCGGTACCGCGAGGCACGCGATGATCCGGCGAATCGGCCTCATCCTCCTCGCGCTCGGGCTGCTGGCAGCTGCGGGCTGGTGGACCGCTTCATGGCTCGCGCGAGAGTATCGGGCGCCGGGCCCATCGCAGGCCGCGATCCGAATCGAGGTGCCGCCCGGCTCGAGCGTGCGCGGGGTCCTCAATCACCTGGCCGCAGCGGGAGCGCTCGCGCACCCGCGGCTCACGGAGTTTTACCTGCGGCTACACGGCCGGCGCTTCAGCATCAAGGCGGGCGAGTACGAGGTCCCGGCGCACGCGAGCGCTGCGGCCGTCGTCACACTGCTCGAGGCAGGGCGTGTGGTGCTCGAGCAGCTGACCGCCGTGGAAGGGACGACGTTTGCGGACTTCCGGCGGGAGCTCGAGAGCGATCCGCACGTGCGGCCGACCCTGCGCGGCGCAAGCGATGCCGCCTTGATGGCGGCGATCGGCCACCCCGATGAGAAGCCGGAAGGCCGCTTTTTTCCGGATACGTACCGTTTCGCGTCAGGGGCGAGCGAGACCGAGATCTTGAAGATGGCGTACGAGAAGATGAGCCATGTGCTCGCCGCGGCGTGGGCCGAGCGGACTCCCGACCTGCCGCTCGCGACGCCTTATCAGGCTTTGATACTCGCGTCGATCGTCGAGAAGGAGACGGGCCTCGCATCCGAGCGTTCGCTCATCGCCGGCGTCTTCATCGAGCGGCTGAAGCGGGGTATGCGGCTGCAGTCGGACCCGACGGTGATCTACGGCATGGGCTCGGAATACACCGGAGATATCCGCACTCGCGACCTCACGACGGATTCGCTCTACAACACATACACCCGTGCGGGCCTGCCGCCGACCCCGATCTCGCTGCCGGGCCGCGACTCCATTCTCGCCTCGGTGCACCCGAACGAGACGGGCGATCTGTACTTCGTCGCGACGGGTGACGGCGATGGCTCCCATCATTTCTCCGCGACGCTCGCCGAGCATGACGTGGCGGTGAGGCACTATCTCGCGCGTTTGCGAGAGCAGGGGCTGATGCCTGCCAAGCCGGCGCACCGGCCTGCCGCATTTCCGGATGCGGTCCCGCCGCGCTCCGAGCCCGGGGGGCACGGCGTACGAGCTCGCGGGCGCACGCGTGATCGGCTCGAAGAGGGGCAGGGGCCATGAGCCGCGGGCGCTTCGTGACGCTCGAAGGCATCGAGGGAGCGGGCAAGTCGACGGTGGGCGAGTTCGTGCGGAACTGGCTCATCTCGCGCGGCATCGACGCCTGTCTCACCCGCGAGCCGGGCGGCACGCCTCTCGCCGAGCGCGTGCGCGCGATCGTTCTCGAGCCCGGTCGCGAGCCGATTCCGCCCGAGGCGGAAACCCTGCTCATGTTCGCGGCCCGGTCGATCCACCTCGCGAGCCTCGTGCGGCCGGCGCTCGCCCGAGGCGAGTGGGTGATTTGCGATCGCTTCACCGATGCGACGCGCGCTTACCAGGGCGGTGCGCGCGGCGTCTCCGGTGCCCTCATCGAGCAGCTTGCCGCGGCGGTGCAGGGCGATCTCGTACCCGATCGCACGCTGCTGCTCGATCTGCCCGTCGCCGAGGGCTTGCGCCGCGCTCGCTCGCGATCGGCGAGGGCCGACCGGTTCGAGCAGGAACGCGAGGCATTCTTCGAGCGCGTGCGGCAGAGCTATCTGGAGCTCGCCCGCCGCGAGCCGGCACGCATCCGGTTGATCGATGCGAGCCGACCCCTCGATGAGGTGCAGGGCGCCGTCGCGCGCACTCTGGAGGAATTGCTTTGACGGCAGAGGGCCGCGAAGAACGCAGCGTACCCGCCGAGCCGTGGCTCGATGCAGCGAAGGCCGCTCTGCGCCAGGCGCACGCGGCGGGCCGGATGCCGCATGCCGTGCTCATCCAGGCAGCCGCTGGAACGGGAGGCCATGGGCTCGCACGCTGGGCGGTTCAGCTCGTCCTTTGCACCGGCTCCGGAGCGGCACCGTGCGGCGTTTGCGCAAGCTGCCGCCATGTAGCCGAGGGCCTTCATCCGGACGTCACGGTTCTCGGGCTGATCGAGGACTCGCAGCAGATTCGCATCGAGCAGGTGCGCGAGCTCTGTGCGGAGCTCGCCCTCACGAGCCACCAGGGCGGCTGGAAGGCGGCGCTCATCGATCCGGCGGACACCCTCAACCGGTTCGCGGCGAATGCGCTGCTGAAGACCATCGAGGAGCCGCCTTCCCGCACCCTGCTCGTGCTCGTGGCGGCGCAACCCTCGAAGCTCCCCGCGACGCTGCGCAGCCGCTGCCAACGGCTCGCCGTCCGCGCACCCACCCGTCAGCAAAGTCTCGCGTGGCTCGAGGCGGCCCGCGGCCGGGCGGAATGGGATGCCGTGCTCGATGTGGTCGGGGAGGCACCGCTTGCGGCTGCAGCGCTCGATCCTGCATCCATTGCAAGACTGCGCGCCGAGACCTGGCGAGGGCTCGAGGAGGTGTGCTCGGGCACGGCGGATCCGGCGGCAATCGCGGAGCGCTGGAGCCGCTCGGAGCCGGCCCTGAGGCTCGCCTGCTTCGAGAACTGGCTCACGGAACGCATCCGGCTCAGGCTCGCGCCGGGGAGCGAAGCCGCGGAAATGGGCGCCAGCGCGCACCGGCCCCGCGTGGAATCGGCGATAAAGCCGCGTACGCTCTTCGAGCTCCTCGATGGGGTACGCGACCTCAAGGCGGCTCTCTCGACGCCGATAAACCGTTCGCTCGCTTTCGAGAGCCTGTTACGATCGATGACATGAACACGCGCGTGGGCGGCAACAAACCGGGGCTTCTGACTCTCACCATCAAGGACAAGAGCGCCCTGTACCTCGCCTACATGCCCTTCGTGCGCAACGGGGGCCTGTTCATCCCGACGAACAGCAACTACCGTCTCGGCGATGAAGTGTTCATGCTGCTCAATCTGATGGGCGAGGACGAGAAGCTGCCCGTCGCGGGCCGTGTCATTTGGGTCACGCCGAAGGGCGCCCAGGGCAAGCGCACGGCCGGCATCGGCGTGCAATTCAGCGAACAGGACCGCGGTCAGACGCAGAAGAAGATCGAGAACTATCTCGCGGGCGCGCTCTCGGGCGACAAACAAACTCATACGATGTAGGCGAGAGGCGGCGGGCAGTCCGCCCCAGATCGAGTACGGTGCTCCCGCAAACGTCCCCTCGCAGCCGCGGGTAACAGCTGGATGCGCGCCGTCAGCTCGGGCGTCGGAGCGCGACCCCGCCGTTAGTGAGACCGCCCTTGAGTACATACGCGTCGAAGCCGCGCTCGACGAGAATATAGGCGGCCGCCGAGCTGCGCCGGCCCGTGTCGCAGTAGACGATGTAGGGAGTCTCGCGATCGAGCGTCGAGAGCTTCAAACGAATGAAATAGAGCGGGATGTTGAGCGAGCTCTCGATGTTCAGGTTCTGGTGCTCGCTCGGCAGGCGCACGTCGAGCCATTTACCGCCGCGCGCAACGATGTCGTTCGCTTCGGCGTAGCTCACCCATTGCAGCAGCGGCTCATTCATGAGCTCGCGAAAGTCCTGCTTCGCGAGGCGCATCAGCACGCCGTCGGTCAGCATGGTGATGGTCGCGTTGCGCTTCGCCTCGGCGATGAGCGCTTCCTCGCCGAAGGTGTCACCGGGGGCGAGCTCCGCGAGCTTGATGCCTTCGCGATTGAGCGGCGTCTCGCGCGTGACGGAGCACTTGCCGTTCACGATCGCGTAGAAGAAGTCGCCCTCGTCGCCCTGTTTGATGACGACCTCGCCCGCCTTGTACGGCACGCGCTGCATGCGCAGGAAGATCGCCTGGATGTTCGCGGGCGGGATGCGGTGAAACGACTTCGTCGAGAGCAGAACCGTCATCCAATCGTCGCTTCCCGGGCTTCCGATCTGGTTCTGGAGCTCCTCGACCTCGTAGGTGCCGGTCTGGTCCCACGTGATCATCACATCGAGCAGCTCGCTGTCGATCGCGAGATAGCTCACCTCATCGACGGCGCGCGCGCTCAGACGGCGCGGCAACTGGGGGGAGAGGGGATTGCGAGCCTCGGGCGTGCCGCCGCGGATCATGCCCACCGTGCGCTCGCCCTCGCGCAGCTCCACCATTCCGCCGACGAGCCAGACGGTGCGTTTGTCGGTCTCACCTTCGCGGAACAGGAACCGGCCGGCCGACGTCGTGCGAATGCCGACCTTCTTGGCGAGGGCCGCAAGATTCTCCCGCTTCAGGCCATCGAGGGGCGCGAAGCTCTTGAGCATTTGGACGCTGGCTTCTCGTTCCTCAGCCATCGAGCGGACGTACTTCTTTGGTGTGGGCGGGCTCGGATAATGTTAACGGGGCCGTGGCCACACCTCTGGAACGCCGTTCACGCTTTTCCCCCGGCTCCCCCCGCCGGCGGACCGTCCGATCTCTCAAAACGAGAACCGCCTCGCTCCATCTGCGCCCAGCCCGCATCCGGAGCGAAGCGAGGACCGTAGCGCTCCGCGAGCTCGGCGAGGCGGCGCGTGACAGCCGCGATGCCGCGGCTGCGCGCGTATGCGAGCGGCCCCCCACGAAACGGTGCGAAGCCGGTCCCGAAGATCACCGCCGCATCAAGCAGATCGGCATCTGCCACGACGCCCTCCCGCAGCACGGCCGCGCACTCATTGACGAGCGCGAGGATCAGGCGGTCCTCGAGATCGGGCGAGGGTGGGGCGGGGGAGGCGGACCCGTCCGGCTTGATGGGTTTGCCGTCCTGCCAGCGATAGAAGCCTTCCCCTGTTTTGCGCCCGAGCTTCTTCGCGGCGACGAGCTGTTTGAGGCGCGTCAAATCCGGGGGCTGCCGGCCGAGCTCCGCGGCGATGATTTCTCCGACATCGTGCGCCACATCGAGCCCTACGACGTCAGCGAGCTCGATTGGGCCCATCGGCATACCGAATCGCACGGCGGTCGTATCGATCCGGGGGAGGGGCACGCCTTCCTGGCCTGCCCGCATCGCCTCCTGCAGATACGGCATCAAAACGCGGTTCACCACAAACCCTGGTGCGCTGCGGCACGGCACGGGGAGCTTGTCGAGCCGCCGTGCGAAAGCGATGCCCGCCGCGACCATCGCAGGATCGGTCTCACCGGATTGAACGACCTCGATGAGTGGCATTTGCGCAACGGGATTGAAGAAGTGCAACCCGACCAGCCGCCCCGGCCGCGCGAGCTTCTGAGAAAGTGGGCCGAGCTCGAGACTCGACGTATTGGTCGCAAGGAGCGCATCCGGGCGCATGCGCGGCTCGAGCGAGGCGTAGAGCTCGCGCTTGGCATTCAAACTTTCGAAGATCGCCTCGATGACGACATCCGCAGCGGGCACCCCGTCGCCGGCGATATCCGCGCGCAGCCGCTCCCGCGCAGCGGTTCGCTGCGCCGGATCGCGCAACCGTTTCTCGAACAGCTCCGCGGCGCGTGCGAGCGCCGGCTCGATGAACTCGGCAGCGCGATCCTGCAGCGTCACCTCGAAGCCGCGCAGCGCGGACCAGGCGGCGATATCCCCGCCCATCACGCCCGCGCCGATGACGTGCACGCGCCGTATGTTCGGCGCAGACTTGTCCGCGAGCGATTTGAGGCGGTCCTGCAGCAGGAAGACGCGCACGAGCTGATGGGCCGTTTCGGTGCCGAACAGCTGCGCGATCGAGCGCGCCTCCGCGATGAACGCGGCTTCCCCGCGGGCGCCGTACCGCGCCCACAGCTCGATGAGTGCGTAGGGGGCCGGATAGTGCTCGCGCGGCGCCTTCGCGGCCACCTGCTTCAAAAGCGCAGGTTTGACGAGCGGCCGCACCGGCCGCAGATTGAGTGCGCGCTCGGTGAGCGGCGCGCGGTGACGCGCGGGAGGGTGAAGCACATACTCGCGCGCCGCCGACTCGAGATCGGCGGCAGGCACGAGACGATCGACCAGGCCGATCGCGAGCGCGCGATCCGCGCGCACGGGCCGGCCCGTGAGCATCACGCGCATCGCGGGGCGGACACCGAGCAGGCGCACCGAGCGTACGGTGCCGCCGAATCCAGGATGAATCCCGAGCTGCACTTCCGGCAGTCCGAGCGAGAGCCGCTCATCCCCGACAGCCACGCGATACCGGCAGGCGAGGGCAAGCTCGAGGCCGCCCCCCAGAGCGAAGCCGTGCAGGGCAGCAACCGTTGGGCAACGCAGCGACTCGAGCCGATCGAGCACGAGCTGGCCGCCGCGGGCGAGCTCGAAGCCCTGCTCGGCGCTCTCGAGCCTGGTGAACTCGCGGATGTCGGCTCCGGCGATGAAGCCGTTCGGTTTGCCGGAGCGCAGGACGACGCCGCGAGGCGGTGAGGCGGCGAGCGGCTCGAGGAGCCCGCCGAGCTCCTCGAGCACTTCGCGCGACAATACGTTCGTCGAGGTACCGGGCTTGTCGAGCGTGAGCCAGGTGATCCCGTCGGGATCGCGTTCCGTCTTCCAGGCATTGGTCATCGCGCCACCTCGAAGTCGCAGACGAGCGGCCGGTGATCGGAGAAGCGCACATCCGGCACCCTGAACTGACTCACGGCGATACCGGCGCTCACCAGGATGAAATCGAGCTCGATCCGCGGAACCCGCGCCGGGAAGGACGGCAGCCCCGCCGCGTTCGCGCTCGTGAGGCCCGTCGCGCGCATGAAGAGGTAAATCTCGTGCGTGCCCCAGAACGTATTGAAGTCCCCGGCGACGATTACCGGCTTCGCGGAGCGCATGATGAGGTCGTGCAGGTAGCGCAGCTGCGACTGGCGCTGGCGGTACTTGAGCGACAGGTGCACGAGGAACACACAAACATGCTCGAGCTCGAGCTCGATGATCAGGCGCTTGATCCCGGTGTCGAAATAATGGAAGCGCGCCCCGCTCACGTGGGGAGCGGAGAGGAATGCATTCGCCTGCTTGCGCACGATCGGCACGAACTGGTTGATGGAGCTCGTGCCGTATTTGCACTCGTACGCGGAATAGTGTCCGAGCTCGTGCGCGATGTAGTCGGCCTGATTCAACATCCCGGTCCGGATCGAGCCCGTATCGACCTCGATCAGGCCCGCAACGTCCGGACTCTCGTGCCTCAGGAATTCGGTGATGCCGAGCAGGACGCGGCGGTTGCTGCGGAGGTATCCGGCGCCCGGCACCGGCAGATGGAACGCGGGTCCGGTGCCGGTCGCGTAACGGATGTTGTAGACGAGCAGACGCAACTGAACCGCTTCCGGCCTCACGGAAAGCCTCGTATTTTACTCTCGCTGCGGTGCAGCGGGACCGTTTTGCCCGCGCCGCCCCGTTGTGCGAGACTCGGAAGGCGAGATGACGCAAGCGAATCCCATTCGCCTCTTCGTCACCCACCTCTGGGAGGCGGGCGATGACTATCTGCGCGTATTCGAGTATCTCGAGAGCTCGCGCAACTTCTTTTATCGCAATTCAAGCACGCCCGAGCAGCGCCCAGTCGGCGACAAGGAGGCACTCAAGGAGGACCTGCGCCGCCAGATCGCCCCGGCCGAAGCGGTGATCGGACTCTCGAGCCTCCTCGAGCGCGATCGCGATTTGTTTACGTTCCAGCTGCTCTATGCGCAGGCCTGCCAGAAGCCGGTCGTCCTGCTCAAGCGTTTCGGCGAGTCGCGACCGGTGCCTAAGACGCTCACCGACCTCGCGGACGAGGTGATCGAGTGGGACGAGCGCGCGCTCGTCGATGCCGTGCGGCGCCAAGCCCGCCACGAGGACACGACGCGCTGGGACGTCATCGAGTTCAAGCTCGACTGAGCAGTGCCCGGTCGGTGCCGCCGCTCAGCGTTCGCTTGCGTAGAGCGGGACAACCTGCGCTGGGCCCGAATGCCTCGCGGTGGTCACCGCATGAGGCAGCGCTCCGAAGATGCGCACGACGCTGCAGGCGATGCGGTCTGCCTCGTCGATCGACATCTTGCGGACCGTCGCCCGCACCGCATCCTCACCCCGCAGCGTCGGGGGCTCACGCGTGAGCGTGCGGCTCACGGCCCGAAACTCCTCGCGCATCTCGCGAGGCAGCTCCTCCTCGCGCACCTCCGCGAGGTGCTGACGATAGGCGTCTGCGAGACGATCCTTGATAGGCCCCGAGCGTACGAGAGACATCGTTGCGCTCTGGAACCTCTCCCGCGCCGTGGCCGGCTCATCGTGTCCCAGGCTCTCGGACGGCGCAACTCGGCCTTCGGGCCCGCATAGGGGCTCGAGGTGCGTCGATTCTTGTTGTTGCACGAGCCTTGTCCAGTCAAGCTTCGGACCGCGAAATATAACGCAGTTTCTAGCAAAGACAATGTCAAATTCCGGTCCCTTACGCGCGTGGGCGCGTCGGCGAGGATGGGGAAGTTGAGCGGTCGTTCCGAGAGGCCCTAAGGGCAATCCTCGAAAATAGAAGAATAGTAATCTATAAGTATCTGAATATTGGTAATAACTAACTTCAGGTCACTTGGTGACGCGCATTCTCGGCAGCGTTCCGATTACGCTGCATCGGGGTCTCTTCGCGGAACTGTCGGTTGCTCGGGAGGTCCGAATGTTCGGAGTCGCGCGCATGAACAGGACTCGACGGGCCGTGCGTGCGCCGCACGTAACAGCCCTTAATCCGTGACATGCTCGCGTGCGGTGTGTGCCGTTTCTGCCGAGCTTGCCGGCTGTGTCTGTGACGCGGCCGGCATCCTGTGTGCGCACATCGCCAGAGGTCTCCGTCTGGCGTATGATCGGAAAACTCGCTTCAAGAGGTCGATTCAATCGTGGATCTGTTCTCACCTCGACATCTGCTGATCGTGCTGCTCATCGTGCTGCTCGTTTTCGGTACCAAGAAGCTGAAGACGATCGGCTCGGACCTGGGCGGGGCCTTCAAGGGCTTCAAGGAAGCGATGAAGGATGGCGAGCAGGCGGCGGATGAGGCATCAAAGCCTCAGGACGCCAAGCAACTCGCCGGCACGGAAAAGCCCGCTGAGCAGCCGCGACCCGCGGCAGCCGCGACCGCGACCGCGACGGCAGACAAAGAAAAGGCCGCCTGATTCGCGCCCCGTTAGGGGCACGCCTCGGCGAGCGGCGCCGCCCAGATCGATCGGGCGCGTACGCTCACACATAAGCGTTCGGCAGTACGGCCAGGCTTCAGCCTTCGGTCAGCTTATGCGCATAATGTATATTATGTAATATCAATGAGCTGTCAGCCTGCGTTGGCCGCCTCGGCCGTCCGCCTCCGCCACTGCCGGCTATAATCATGGCGCGGCCGAATACGGGGTCCACTGCATGCCTTTCGCAGGTCGCATCTTCGGCGCTCGCGCAGCCGCAAGTCCTGACATCGCAGAGATGGCGCTGCGCACCAGCTACCCCGTCGCCCTCGGGATGATCATGGTGGTGCTCAGCTTTGCGACGACGCTGGGCTACTCTCATTTCCTGCTGCAGCCGATCGATGAGCGCGCGCTGTCAATCGTGGAGCACGAGATTCCGAGCCTGCAGCACTTGGCGAACGTGCGTGTCGCGTTGGCTCGCCTCGGCAAGGACGTGCGGGACTTCGTCGTCGCCGAGGGTCCGAGTCGCAATCCCATCGGCCGCGGGATCGATGCGAAACGGGCCCGGATCAAATCCGAGTTTCGCCTGTACCGTGCCCTGCCGACCTCCTCGGGCGAAGCTCGATGGATTCCGGTTTTCGAGCAGCATCTCGCACAACTGGAGGGCGCTGCTGAACGGGTGATCCTTGCCGCCGGCAGCGGCACCGCGCGTCAGAGTCTCGAGGAGCTCTTCGAGCCGGCACTCGAGCGGACCGATTCGGCGGCAGGAATGCTGCAGCGGCTGAACGAGGCCGAAGCGCTTTCGAGCGCCAATCGCATTCTGAAGACGCGCCACGAGGCGACGGCCATCGCGACGCTGCTCGGGGCCGCGAGCCTTGGCATCGCGTTCGTGGCGATGCTGCTCGTGATGCGGGTGCTCAGAGCCCGAGCCCGGATCACGAGGAAATACCTGCGCCTCCTTGGCGACCGAAATGCAGAGCTCGAGGCCTTTGCCGGGCGCGTAGCGCACGATCTCAAGGACCCGCTCGGTGCCGTCGCTCTCCAACTTGTGGTGGCGAGGCGCCGCCAGCAGCTCAAACCCGAACAGGCTCCGCACTTCGATGCCATCGATCGCCAGCTCGAGCGCATGAATCAAATGATCGACGCGTTGCTCGAGTTTGCCCGGGCCGGAGCCGCTTCCGCTGCCGAGGCCCGAGCCGATCTCGCCGAGGTGTTGAGCACCGTGGTGGCAAGCGTCCGGCCGCGGCTCGATGCGATCCAGGCGGAGCTGACGGTCGCGCCGGTGCCTCCGCTCGAAGTCTGCTGCGCGCCCGGAGCGCTCAGCTCCGTGCTGTCGAATCTGCTCGGCAATGCGGCCAAATTCCTGGTCGAAGGCTCGGAGCTGCCGCGAAGGATCGCCGTGCGCGTCAACGAGAAGGGAAACCTGGCGCACGTGGAGATCGAAGACAACGGCCCGGGTATTCCCGTGGGAGCCGAGGAGCGCATATTCGAGCCCTTCCAGCGCCTGCGTGAGACCCGGCAGCCGGGGTTCGGTATCGGGCTCGCCACGGTCAAGAAAATCGTGGAGACGTACCACGGGCGACTGGGCGTACGCTCGCGCTCGCGCAAGGGCAGCGTCTTCTGGTTCGAATTGCCGAAGGCAGCGCTGCGGCGCGATGAGCACGGTGAGCACGGTGAGCAAGTCGCTCGCGATCGTCGCGACGCGCGGCTCTCATGACAGACGTCCGCCGGCTCAATTACCAGCATCTTCTTTACTTCTGGACGGTCGTGCGCGAGGGAAGCATCGCGCGCGCGTGCGAGGTGCTGCACCTTTCCGCTCCCGCGGTGAGCACGCAGCTGAAAACCCTGGAGGCGCGTTTGGGCGAGAAGCTGCTCGAGAAATCGGGCCGGACGCTCGTTCCGACCGAAGTCGGCCATGTGGTCTATCGCTATGCCGAGGAGATCTTCAACATTGGCCGCGATCTGCTAGACACGCTCGCGCAGCGCCCGACCGGTCGGCCGCTGCGCCTCGTCGTGGGCATCGATGACGTGCTTCCGAAGGAGATCGCGTATCGTCTGCTCGACCCTGCGCTCCGGATCGCGCAGCCCGTGCGGCTCGTCTGCCACGAGGGCACGCTCGAGCGTCTGACAGCGGACCTTGCGGCGCACGATGTGGACGTGGTCCTGTCGGATGCGCCGATGTCACCGAGGCTCGACGTTCGTGCCTACAATCATCCGCTCGGTCGGTGCGACGTGCTCTGGATGGGGCCGAGGACGCTCGCGAAGAAGCTGGTGCGGGGCTACCCACAGTCCCTGAACGGCACCCGGATTCTCCTGCCGACCGACGATACCGCGATCCGGCGCTCCCTGGATCAGTGGCTCGATCGCCGCGATCTGCGGCCGGTCCCCGTCGGCGAGTTCGAGGATTACGCGCTGCTGCGCGAGTTCGCACGAGCGGGCCACGGCATCGCTCCCGTACCGGCGGTGCTCAGCGGACAATTTCGCGATCGCTACGGCTTCGAGATCATCGGGCGAGCCGAGGGAGTCGAAGCTCAATTCTTCGCGATCTCGCTCGAGCGCAGGATCAAACATCCTGCCCTGGTCGCGGTCGTCGAGCACGCGCCGGCCAACTTTCGCAGTTGAGGGTACCGAGCTCCGGCAGCGGCAGGTCGTCGTCAGAGTCCGATGAGCGTCCGGTCCATGATTGACGATCGCGCCGGTCCGGCTCGCAATAGCGCGATGCGTAGGGTGTGCCCTTCTCTCTCGTCGACACGCGCAGAGCGGACAGAGCTTCCATCTGAAGTCTGTCCCCCAGGCTCTGAATATGTTCAATGTTCAACACCGTGCGTCTCCGTCATTCCCTTGTTGCGAGTGCCAACTCGCGCAACGATCCCCGGTGTCCGCCCTGCGATCATGCGTTGCGTCATCCCACCCCGAGAGCGCCTGAGGGCGCCATGACCCAGTCAGGCGGAAATCCACGACGCGACGCTTGGGATGCGCTCGAACCCTACGCGCAGGTCATGCGCGCGCTGCTGGGGCGCGTCGTCAGCGTGACCGTGTTCGATAAGGCGGGGAAGCTCCGTTGGTCGACAGAGGCCACGACCGGGCCCGACCTCATCCACGTCATCGACGACATGCGGTCGGGCGTCCTCGCGAACGGGACAGAGACCGGCGAGCTGCGCCTGCTCGATGGCAACGTCCCCCTGTACGCCTTTTGGCTGCGCGACGATGTGGGCGAGCTGCTCGCCATCGTGGGCGTGTTGTGTCGTCCCGCCGAGCGATCCGGTGAAACCGCGGCGCGGCCCTTCGTGTTCGTTCACGCACTGCTGCGGCCTGCGCTCGAGTGCCTGCGGCGCGATCTGCTCGCGCACACCTCGATCGCGACGCTGCGGGAGACCGTCTCGGACCTCGATCATGATCTCGAGCTCCTCGCGGCGGAGCCGCACCGGGGCGCAGCGCCCTCCGGAAGCGTTGCCGAGGAGCTCAAAGCGCTGCTGCAAGCCGTGGCCGAGCGCCTCAAATGCGCGATAGGCGCACTGATCGTTCCCGAGAAGTCCATCGCGGTGATCGTGACGGCCGCCGATCACAAGCCGGATACACTCATCCTCGCCCGCACGCACCGCCAGCTCGTGTCCATGTCCCAAATGCGGCCGGGTCCCGTCATCATCAATCATGCGGTACCCGGAGTGGCCGGTGGCCAGCCGTATCGCATTCTTTCCTGTCCGGTGCGCAGGCCGAACGGCCGCAGCACGGGGGTGCTCGCTTTCTTCCGTCTCGAGGGAACGAGCGAATTCCTGCCTCGCGATGCGCGCCTCGCGGAGCTCATGGCGCAGCGTGCCGCCTCGTTCATCGAGAGTCAGTACGACGCGTTGACGGGACTGCCGACGCTCGCTTCGATGGAGCGAGGCTGGCGCGTGCGGGCTGCAGGCCGCGGTCCGGACGCGTCCTGGTGCGTGCTGTACGTCGATGCCGACGAACTGCATTTCATCAACGATAACTTCGGCAGGCACGTGGGCGATGCCGTCCTGGGTCAGTTGAGCGAGCTGATCCGCGGCCGACTGCCTCCCGGTGCGCTTGCCGCACGGATCGCCGGTGATCGTTTCGCGATTGCGCTGCCGAGCGATGCGGAGGATGCAGCACGTTTCGCGGAGGCTCTTCGAGCGAGCGCGGAGCTGCTCGCGACGAGGCATGCCGCGCCACAGCTGCGCTTCTCCGTAAGCATCGGCGTCGCACCGCTCGAGAACGCGGCCGACGATCTCGAGGCCGCGCTCGTCTCGGCGGAAGCCGCCTGCAAAAGCGCGAAGGATCACGGACGCAATCGCATCCTGCTGTATGAGGCGGACAATCAGAGTCTCGCGCGGCGCATCGCCGACATCCACATCGCCACGCGGGTTCGCGAGGCGCTCGCCCATGACCAACTGCGGCTCGATACGCAGCTTATGCTGCCGCTCGATCCGTCGCGGCGCGAGCGCCCGCGCTTCGAGGTGCTCGTGCGGCTGACCGGCGCCGATGGTACGGTGGTCGGGCCCGATCACTTCCTCGCGGCGGCCCAACGTCACCAGCTGATGCCGGCAATCGACCGATGGGTGATCGAGCGTACGATCACCCTCCTCGCCCCCCACGCCCCGCTGCTCGCGCGCCAGCCCGCGATATTCGCCATCAATATCTCCGGGCAATCGCTGAGTGACGATCAATTCCCGGAATTTCTGCTCAATGCGCTCGAGGCGAGCGGACTGCCTCCGGGCGCATTCTGCTTCGAGATCGCCGAAAGCGTGATGGTGCTGAACATGTCGAGGGCGGAGCTGCTCATGCGCAGATTGCGCCGCCTCGGCTGCGAAGTCGCGCTCGACGATTTCGGCACGGGCGTCGCTTCGCTCACGTCGCTGCGACAGCTGCCCGTCACGATGCTCAAAATCGACGGCAGCTTCGTGAGAGACATCCTCAGGGACAGCCGCGCGGAATTCATGGTGCAGGCGATCTCACAGCTCGCACACACCCTCTCCCTCGAGACGGTTGCGAAGCACGTCGAGACCGAAGAGATTCGAAGCCGCGTGGCAGCGCTCGGCGTCGACCACGGTCAGGGCTTCTCGATCGGGCGGCCGGAGCCGTTCACCGAGGTGCTGGCGCAACTCCCGATCCTCGCTGCTGCGGCGCCGATCGACGCCACCAGGTGCGATGAAACTGCCGCCGAGGTGCAGACGAGCGCCGTAAATCTATAGGCCGCACGGCTCCGGGCTCACAATGGCCCGGGCGGCCGGACAGTCCGGCGGACCGTGCTGGACCGTGCTCGCGGTCGAGGTGCGGCTACTCCGATGGTAGTCTTCGTAAATAACATATATATCAAATAGTTAAATGTATTAACTAAAATAATTTCAAGGTCGCCTAGACTTGATCCCGGCGCCCGCGTCTACACCGAATCGATGCCTGACCGGCTGCCGTTTGCCTGCGATGCCGTGACTCGCGAGAGCCAAGCTCTGGAGTCTCGCCACCGACGCCGGACGGCTCGACGTGATCTTCGAACCGAGCGGCACGCGGGGGTACGATCAGCTTGCCGCATTCGTCCACAGGATCAGCAGGATGTCATCATCTTGCGGGAAATGCTGAAACGCCGCTGAAGGCCGAGGTAGCATCATGCAGGGCACGTATCTACGATTCTACGTGCACGAGAATCATCGCCATCACGGGCAGCTCGTCTGGGAATGGCTCCTTGCGCGCGGCAACGAGCTCGGGATTCGAGGCGGCTCGGCTTTCAAGGCCATGGCGGGGTTCGGCCGGCATCACGTGCTGCACGAGGCTCGATTCTTCGAGCTCGCCGGATCCCTTACGGTCGAGGTGGAGTTCCTCGCGACTCAAGAGGAGGCGCAACGGCTTCTCGATCTGCTGCACCGGGAGAACGTCCGAGTGTTCTATGCCGTCACGCCCGCCTCTTTCGGCGTGATCAACCCCGATGCAGCCGATCCGCCCTCCGTGCGCGAGAGCCTATAAGTCGGGAGAGGAAGCGATGCGACAGCTCGACAGCAAGACCTGCCTCATCACGGGCGGCGCCGGAAGCATTGGGCTTGCCAGCGCGAAAGTGTTTCTGCAGGAGGGAGCACGCGTAATGCTCGTCGACCTGCACGAGGACTCCCTGCACGAGGCGCTCACGAGCCTCACGGCAGACGGCGTCCCGCCCGAGCGGATCGCGACGCGCGCCGCCGACGTTTCCGTTGCGCGGGATGTCGAGGCCTGCTTCGAGGCGACATCCGAGCGCTGGGGCAAGATCGACGTGATCTTCAGCAACGCCGGCAATGCCGGGGCGATCGGCCCGATCGCCTCGTATCCCGAAGAGGTATTCGACGATGTTTATCGCGTTCATGTGAAGGGCGCCTTCCTCGCCTGCAAATACGGCGTTCCGCGAATGAACGACGGCGGCAGCATCGTCATCACCTCGAGCGTCGTTGGGCTCATGGGAAGTCCTGGGCCGTATGCCTACGTCACGGCCAAACACGCCCAGGTCGGCCTGATGCGCTCCGTCGCGAAGGAGCTCGCGCCGCGCCGCATTCGTGTGAACACGATTCACCCCGGTCCGACGGAGAATCGATTCCAGGCGGACATCGAGCGCCATTTGAGCGGAATTCTAGGGCGCGACGCGACCGCCTTCCTCGATGAGCTCATTCCGCTGCACCGGCATGCACAGCCCGAGGAGATCGCGCGCGCGGTGCTGTTCCTCGCCTCGGATCAGAGCAGCTTCGTCACCGGTGCGACACTCGCCGTCGACGGGGGCATGACCGCCTGATCAGCGGAAGTCGATTCGTGGGCCGAGCGGCACCACTCCGCTAGGATTGACGCTGCGGATCGAGTAGTAATTCTCCTTGTAGACCTGCACGTCGACCGTCTCCGCGATGCCCGGGACGGCGTAGAGCCTCTTCGTATAGCGCCAGATGGCCGCGTACTCGTAGATGTGGCGCAGATTGCATTTGAAGAGCGGGTAGTACGCGCAATCGAAGCGCACCAGCGTCGGAAAGAGCCGCCAGTCGGCCTCGGTCTGCCGCTCCCCGAGCAGATGCGCCTGGTGCGAGAGCGTCGTCTCGATCCAGTCGAGCGTCTCGAACATGCCCCGCGCCGCCTGTTCGTAGGGCTCCTGAGCGGTCGCGAATCCGCAGCGATATGCCCCATTGTTGACGTAGGTGTAGATGCGCTCGTTGACCGCATCGATACGGGGCGCGAGCTCCGGAGGATAGTAGTCGGTGCGCGCGTCCGTGAAGGCGGCGAACTCGCGGTTCAGCATCCGGACGATCTCGGAGGATTCGTTGCTGACGATCGCGCCCGTCTTCTTGTCCCAGAGCACCGGTACGGTGCACCGCCCGGTGAAGGCCGGTACGGCATGCGAATACACCTCGTAGAGGAAGCGCGCGCCCGTGAGCGGATCGGGCTCCCGGAACGACCATCCGCCCGGTCCGAGCGTGTGGTTCACGTAGGACGTGGTGATCACCCGCTCGAGCTTCTTCAATTTCAGGAAGATCATCACGCGATGGCACCACGGACAGCCGAACGCGAGGTACAGGTGATACCTGCCTGCCTCGGCTAAAAATCCCGAGCTTCCATCCGCGGTGACCTTGTTGCGGAAAGTTGCGGCCGTGCGGTCGAACGAGCCGCCCCGGCCGTGCGTATCGGTCGCCTGCTCGTCCCAGCGGCCCTCGATCAGCATACCCACCGCGTCACCTCCTCGAATGTCCGCCCGCCATGCATACCCGCTCGCCGGCGCACGGGCAACGCGAGATGCGACCGGAAGTGTATGCGAGGCTCAGCGATGGCCGCGCTGCAGCTCCTCGAGCTTCGCCTTCAGCGCTTCGAGCTTTGCGCCGGCGGCACCGAGCTTGCCGGCCGCCGTCAAACGCTGGTAGTCCTCGAGATCCTGAGCGGCTCCCGAGATCAGCGCAGCCGTGTTGCCGGCCGCGGCGCCGCGTGGCGACTGGGGGGTGGCCGGGCCAGGCGAGGCGGTTCCCGCTCCATCGGCAGCAGCGCTCCGCTGCGGCGCGTTGCCCGCTCCTGCCTGCGCGCTGAGCGTCGAGGGCGCACCTCCGAACAGTGCCGCCATGGCCGCGCCGAACGTCGGACCGTAGGCGAGCCGGTCTTGCAGCGCGAGGACGACCAGGCGCAGCTCGGGCATCGGACTGCGCGCGGCCTGCAAGTAGATCGGCTCGGCATAAAGCAGCGCCTGGCCGACCGGTATGACGATCAGATCGCCGCGCCGCACGTGCGAGCCCTGCTGGTTCCAGAGTGAGAGCTGGCCGGAGAGCTGCGCGTTCTGATCGATCCGAGCCTCGATCTGCAGTGGCCCGTCGACGAGCTTGGTCTTCGGGAAATCGTAAGCGACTGCCTCGCCGTAATGTGCTCCGTCGCTCCGGCCGGCGATCCACCCGATGAGGTTGTTCCGGTTCGCAGGCGTGAACGGCAGGATGGCGATGAACTCAGGCGTGCTCTCCCCCGGGAGCGTCATGAGCACATAGTTGGGATCCATGACCTGCTGGCCGCTGTCTCCCGAGCCGATCTCGGTCGCAATGGTCCACAAGTCCTCCCGGTTGTAGAACACATCCGGATTGGTCATGTGGTAGAGCCCGTACACGTACGCCTGCAGCGCGAGCAGCAGCTCGGGATAGCGCACGTGCGCGCGCAGGTCCGCCGGCATCGCAGCGCCGTCCTTGAAGAGCGAGGGAAACACGGCCCGGTAGGCTCTCAAGACCGGATCGGCCGGGTCGAATACGTAAAACGTGGTCGCGCCCGTGTACGCGTCGATCACGATCTTCACGCTGTTGCGAATGTAGTTGACCTCTCCGTCCCCGAGCGCGTAGCGCCGCGAGTACGGATAAGTGTCCGAAGTGGTGTAGGCATCCACGATCCAGTAGAGCCGCCCCGCATCGCCCACGACGATGTAAGGGTCGGGATCGAACGTCAGGAACGGAGCGAGCTCACGCACGCGCGATTGCAAGGTGCGCCGCATGAGCAGACGACTGTCGGGGCCGACATCGTCGTTGAAGGGGATCTTCGCGATGTCCCCGCGGTCGAAGGCGATCAGCACCCGCCGCAGGAAACCGCCGAGCAGAATGCCTCCGCTGCCGTGGTAAGTGGTGAGATTGTTCGCATCGCCCTGCGGGTAGTTGAATTCCTTCTGGCGCGTATCGACATACACGTCGGTATCGGTGAGCTCGCCGAAATAGATCTCCGGCCTCGTCACGGCAAGGCCGCGAATGGTGCTCTCGACCGGCATGTTCGAGAGAACGAGCTCGGGCAGCCCCTCCGGCGTGAAGGCATTCACCGGATTCATCGTGATCCCGTAGCCGTGTGTGTAGATGAGCTTCTCGTTGATCCAGTTGCGGCTGCTCGGCGGGAGCTTGTCGACGTTGAGCTCGCGCGGTGCGAGCATCATCTGGCGAACCCTGCCGCCGAGCCGGTAACGGTCGATGTCGATGTCCGGAAAGTCGTAGTAGGTGCGGATCTCCTGGATCTGCCGCAGGGTGTCCTGCAGAGCCCGCCAGTCCCACAGCCGAATGTTCTCGAGCGTCGTACGGTTCTCGGGCGCATCGACGGACTCGATCCCCGAATCGGCCGGAAAGGCATGCCTGTCGATACGGTCCAGAGCGTACGCGGCGCGCGTCATCGCGATGTTGTGCGCGATGAACGGCCGCTCGCGCTCGAGCTGATTCGGCTTGACGATGAAGCCGCTGACGTACGCGCCGATGCCCTCCACGGCGAGCCAGCACACGACGGCCGGAAGGACGGACGTGAGGAGCCAGCGCGGATCGGGAGGGCGGACGGCGCATATCGCCGCGTAGATCGCGCCCGCGAGCAGCGCGAAGCACACGACGAGGAGTCCGCCGAGCATCACGTGGGCGTCGGTGTAGTCGACACCGGAGAAGATCGTGTTCTCCGCGAAGAGCCGCTCGAAGCGGGCGAGGTAAGCCTTCAGAGCGAGCACGAGCAGCAAAGCGGCGATGCTCGCGGAGAGCCTCCGCCAGGCAGCCGTCTGATCGGCGAGCGACCGGCGCACGGGCAGCATGCGCGCCGCCGAGGTGAGCCCGAGGAACACCGCGGCAAGGATGCAGGCGATGATGGCGAGCAGCAGCAGCCAGCCGGCGATGAGCTCCCACACCGGAAGCGTGAATAGATAGAACGGCAGCGGCTGATGGAAAATCGGATCGAGCTCGCGTCCGCCCTGCGGAGCGAACCACCACAGCGCAAACGTCGACCACCGGGCCGCCATGCTCACGCCGACTTCGAGGGCTATCGCGAGCGCGCCGATGAATGCCGCGATGTTGAGCAGCGGTCCGATCGGAATCGTGAGCCGCTGGCGATTGATGAGGATCGTGCCTTCGACCAGCTCATCGAGCCGCGGCGGTGCGAGGGCCCGGTAAGAGCCGTAGAGCGCCGCGAACGTGGCCGCGGCGAATGCCCCGAAGACGCCGAACTGCAGATCGATCCGCGTCCAGAACACTGCGGCGTAGCCGAGCGAGGCGAACCACAGCGCATCGACGTAGTAGGACACCGTGCTCGAGAAGCCATAGACCACGATGGCGAGCGCGACGATGCCCCAGATCAGCAAATGCGACCGGCGCCGCCGAGGTGGCAGCTTCACGCCGAAATACTTGTCGCTGTAAGGACCCGGCCTCATCGAAAGACCCCCGAACGCGCGCCGCATGATGCGGTGCGCTCCGGCATCTTACGCCCGGCTCTCGGCTACTGCAGGAGCGCTTTCTGCATTGCCCAGAGGGCAAGGATGGCAAGCAGAACGCTTGCCGCGAGCGCGAGTTGAGACCGCCGCTTCTCGCGAACGAGGAGATGGGCGCCATCGAGCGGCGCGATCAAGAACGGCTCCCCGTGTGTCGACTGACCGACGACGCTCACGCGCGAGGTATTCGATCCCAAACTCGCCTCGACCTCACGGCGTGCCGCTGTGCGCGCGGCCTGCCACTCCTCCGCGTCGATCTGTCCGTCGTGATTGCCGTCGAACTTCGCGAGCAGCATCGGCTGATCATGCTTCCAGTGCGAGAGCGTCTCGCGGACCGCCTCGTCGACCGACTCGACGGCCGAATGCGACCGCAGCTCCCCGAGCACGGTCAAATGCGCACCGGGCGCGATCAGACGCTCGGTGTAGCGGTAGGTGTGCTCGAGGGTGAGCGCTGGCACGCGTGCCCCGGCGCGGGCGACCGCCGCCGGCATTCCGGGGGGCCGAGGGGTATCGCCGAACCAAACCTCCCGCGAGGAGGGAGTCACATCTGCACCCACGGGGCCGACGAGGCACTGCCCATCCGCATCGCGCAGCGCGAACGGCGTGACGCTCGTGCCGCGCTCGACGATGACCCATCGGCTCTGATTTCGGCCGCTCGACTCCCGCCGCTCGATCCGAAAGTCCCACCACACACACGGGAGTCCCGAAAGCGGCGCCGCGAGCTCCCCCTCGGGAGGTGCGGCAGCCTGACCCTCGAGTCGCACGTAGCCCTGCGCGGCCGAGCGGATGCGGGCGAGAGGAGTGTCCGCGACGAAGCGATCGCGCCGCAGGCCGGCGAGGAAACGATAGATGGCGTAAGCGGTGGCCGCCGCGCAAAGGGCGGCGAATCCCCAATAACCGTTCGGGGCCGCGCCGGGCACGACTACTTCCCGAACGCGAGCCCCACGTCCACGTCGCTCGTCTGCTCGGCGCTGAATTTAAGGAGCCGCGCACGCGAGAAGTTGCAGACACCCGCGATCACGGCGTCCGGAAAGGTTTCGATGCGGACGTTCTGAGCGTTCGCCGCCTCGTTGTACACCTCGCGCCGATCGGCGATCGCAGTCTCGAGAGCGCTGATGCGCCCTTCGAGATTGCGGAATACAGCGTCGGCCTTCAAATCCGGGTAGCGCTCCGCGACCGCATACAGGTTCGCGAGCCCGCTGCGCAGGGCCCCTTCGGCCGCGCTCACCGAGGCTACATCTCCGGTCTGGCGGGCCGCATCGATGTCCGAGCGGGCCCTCACCACGCGCTCGAGCGTCTCGCGCTCGTGCTGCATGTAGCGCTTGCAGACCTCGACGAGCTTCGGCAGCTCATCATGACGCTGCACGAGCAGCACGTCGATGTTCGACCAGGCGAGGCGAACCTCGTTGCGAGCCCGCACGAGCCCGTTGTAGAGCGTGATCGTGTACCCAAACAGCACGATCAGCAGAAGCACGAAGACGGCGAGCCCAATCATGGTCTACTCCGAGACGGAGGCAGGCGCGGTGCGCCGCAGGTAGGCCATGTTGCAAAGGGGCGAGGC
>Ga0134128_10001263_pt1 | contig 32867 bp, 29 predicted proteins | sample KB31754_FD_96462 | JGI IMG/M metagenome (GOLD analysis project Ga0134128, IMG submission 96462) | Terrestrial soil microbial communities with excess Nitrogen fertilizer from Kellogg Biological Station, Michigan, USA - KB3-175-4 | ecosystem: Environmental > Terrestrial > Soil > Unclassified ... | reverse complement strand
CGTTGTTTCGATCATGCTCGGTCATTTTTGGGGCACTGCAAATGAAACTAACTCCAGGGAAAACCGTTGAAGCTCGAGAGAGATACTGGACGAAGAAGATCGAGGAAGCGCGGCGTCATCCGCAGGGAGTGACCGATTACTGCAGACGCAACGACCTATCGAAGAACAATTACTACCAATGGTTCAAGCGCCTGAGAAAGGATCACCCAGAATGGCACGATCTGCCAAACGTTCCTGAGGTTAATCCTCGACAGAAGAATCCCAGCAAGAATGGTGCAGAGCCCGAGACGGAAGTGCTCGTGAGACCACGCCGAAGGAAATTTACCGCAGAAGATCGCGCTCTCATCCTCGAAGAAACGGACAATGCCTCGCCCGAGCAACTGGGCGCCGTGCTGCGGAGAGAGGGGTTGTACGTTCACACTCTGAACAAGTGGCGGACTCAGCGTGACTTGTTGAAGCTAACCCCGGCTAAACGTGGACCAAAGGTTCACTACCATGCCGCTGAAAACCGCAAATTGCGGGAGGAGAATGCTCGCCTGGAGAAGAAGTTGCACCAGGCGACCGAAATAATCAAGCTGCAAAAAAAAATTTCGGAAATACTCGGAATCACTCTCGAACAGTTAGAGCAACCATAGTCCGAGACATCGCAGAGCTCGCTAATCGGGTCGGGAATGCCTCCAGAATTTGTGAGAGCTTGAATGTTCCGCGCTCCACATATTACCGGCGATTAAAAGGCAAGCAGCGACGTGTAGGGAGAGTGAAGCGCTCCTCTCTGCGAGCACTAAAGGCGGACGAGTATGCCGAAATAGTGAGCGTGCTGCATGAGCAGCGCTTTGTTGACAAATCGGCACGCCAGATTTACGCGATACTTCTGGACGAAGGAACGTATCTGTGTTCGCTCAGCACAATATATCGCGTGCTCCGCAAGCTCGGGGAGACACGAGAGCGGCGAAATATTTTGCACCACCCGAAATACGACAAACCAGAGTTGCTCGCAACCGGACCGAATCAGGTTTGGTCTTGGGACATTACAAAGTTGAAAGGTCCTGTGAAATGGTCGTACTTTTATCTCTACGTCATTCTGGATATCTACAGCCGCAACGTAGTGGGGTGGTTAATAGCGAACCGAGAGCAAGCTGAGCTTGCGAAGTATTTGATCGAAGAGACTTGCGACCGGCAGAAGATTCAGAAAGAAAAACTGATTGTTCACTCCGACCGCGGCTCCTCCATGACGTCTAAAGCCGTAGCGCTGCTATTGGCCGACCTGGGCGTGACGAAGTCACTAAATCGCCCACATGTGAGCAATGACAATCCATATTCTGAAAGTCATTTCAAAACGCTCAAGTACCAACCCAGCTTTCCGGAGCGGTTCGGATCGATAGCAGATGCCAGAGCGTTTTGTAAAAGGTTCTTTGACTGGTATAACAAGGAACATCGCCATTCCGGCATCGCGTTGATGACACCGCATACGGTGCACTACGGACTGGCGACGACTTGCACGGAGCAGAGACAGCGCGTTCTTGATGAAGCCTATATTGCTCATCCGGAACGATTTGTGAGGGGACGTCCCAAGGTGTTGGAATTGCCGGGCGCCGTTTGGATAAATAAGCCGGCGGAGCCAAACGGCGAGGCTGAGAACGAGCCGTAGAATACTGATACCGCATTCGGTGGCAGCGCGAGCGCCAGTGTCCGATAGATATCTATTATGTTTCACGGCGATCAGTTGCTGAACGCCCATTCCGAGCCGGTTTCGACGTCTCGGATTCGTGGAATATGATTTATGGGGTAATTTGACATCCAGCCATTTCGGCAATTCTGGCAATTTCGAATTCAGCGATCTTGGCAGGGTGAGTTTTGTGGAAATAGTGTCTCAAAAGTATTGACACATTCCGCGCCGCTACAAAAGAGAACTATTGTAAGCTGGAGTCAACAGCTCGATAAGGACCAGCGATCATGAACACGGGGCGCAAAGTCATACGGGTCATTCGCATAACAATTCTGGCGTGCCTCGTCATATTCTTTATCGTGAAACAGCTCACCACCACACCAAACTCAGCCAAGATCGCGCAGCAATTCCTTTCTATCGATGATCCGCTGCCGGCCGGATGGGAATATGCCGGCGGTATGGACGTCGGATTGGTGAAGAATTGCACAATCAAGAATGCGGGCACCAGCGACAGAGTAGTAGTAGCCTTATATGCGGAGCCGCCATCCAAAAAGCGCGTAAAGGCCAAAGACATGGCAACGAACAGCTTGACGGGCAAGTCCACCATAGAGAGTTCCGGACAAGACGTAATCGCTGGACAAACCATGTACTACAACCGCGGCATGCGCCACATGGGGAAAATGGATATACCATTCCAAATGGGCTACCTGAATACTCCCAGCGGCCGATTGGTGACCATCGAAGTTTTCGAACCAAGCGTCAAAACTTACGATCCGCAAGTCGTGAAGCCCATTTTGGATCACATCAAAGGATTCAAGATTTAGTTACTTACTCATCCTCGCGAGCTGCGCTTCGAGGGGTCGCGCTTCGGAAGCACGATGGCGTCGTTGCAAGAATTTGATCAACGCCTGAAAGCTAGGCGCCAGTTTCGGGTTGTCTTCGCCCCAGGCAGCCTGGCGAATGTTCAATGCTTTTCTATACGCTTCTTCAGCGTCTGGGTATCGTTTTACCGAATCATAAAACGAAGCCAGCGCTGAGTATACTTCCGCTGTTCGAGGACTTTGTTCTCCAAAAACTTTTTGTCGGATTGCCAGCGCGTTCTTGAACATCGTCTCGGCAGAGGCGTCGCGCCTGACGTCGAACTCCAGAGTACCGAGCGCAAGGAGGGTGTCGGCGACCGCCGGGTGTTCTTGCCCCAAATACTTTTGTCGAATGCCGAGAGCCGTGTTTAACAACTGCTCCGCGCTGTCTTGCTTCGACTCCTTCTCTCTGACCAAAGCGAGGTCTTGCACCAACGAGGCCACATCCGGATTGTCATTGCCGAGCGAATGTTCGGCGATGGCAATCGCTTTCGTCAGCAATTCATCGGCTTGCTTGTTATCACCTCGCAAGCTCTCGACAGACGCAAGGCACTGCAAGCTATCGGCCACATCATGGTGCTGTTCACCGAGGGTTTGTTTGCGGATATCCAGAGATTCTTTCGCCGCATCCTCAGCGTTCGAAAGATCTCCCTGCTGCGAGTAAATCTTCGCCAGCGTCGTGTACACTTCCGCACGCGCGGGATTGCTCGGGCTAGCTGCTTTGTAGACCTCGAGGGCTTTGTTGGCTGCTTGTTCTGCGTTAGAAGTCTTGTCTTCGGCACAAAGGACGCTCGCTAAGCCTGACAGGCTGGCAGCTCGACGAACATCCGGTTGGTCAAACTTCTCAGCATCGGTGAAGGCATCATAATAAAGAATTTGTGCCTGCGCATATTGTCCGGCTTCGAATGCTGTCCGAGCCGCCACCATATTCCGGCGCCAGCTTGCATCGTGACCGAGCTGCGGTGCGCCTCTCAAGGGCGACGGCGTCGATGCCGCGCTCGGAGTCGGGTGCCGTTTGTTTCCCATATCTGAAAAACTCTTGTACGCCGAAATCGCTACAATCACCAATGCTGCCACCATAATTAACAGCATGGGCACGCGCGGCAGCCGGCTGGTACCCTCGTCATCAAACAACGAGTCGGGCATGGGCGTCGGCTCGACCACATTTCTGGCGATCCGCACAGTGGTGGCCAAACTGTCGCGACGTGGATCGCAACTTTCAAGATCGCTTTTCAAATGTTCCATTCGCTGATACCGCAATCGCGGATCTTTTTGCAGACATTTGATGATGATCGATTGCAATCGTTCTGGAATGTAGAGATCGGGCCGCACTTTATCGATCGCCGGCGGCGTGCCGGTTATCTGCAGGCGAATGGTATCAATGGCGGTATCGCCGACGAACGGCGGGCGACCAGTGATTGCGTGATACATAACGCAGCCCAACGAATATATATCCGAGCGCAGGTCAAGATCGCGCCCATTGGCCTGCTCCGGGCTCATATACAGCGGCGTGCCGATCACTTCGCCCGTCGCAGTTAAACCGAGACTGCTTTGAGCTGCACCGTGATGACTGTCGCTTGGCCCCATGAGTTTGGCGATGCCGAAATCGACAATCTTCACGAGATCGCCATCCTCGGCAATGATTACCAGATTGCTTGGCTTTATATCTCTATGCACCACGCCTGCCTGGTGGGCGAAGGCCAGCGCACTTGCAGCCTGAGAAAAAATCTTGATTACGCGATTCACCGAGAGGCGATCTTCGTCTTCAATCACGTCGGCGAGACTTCTGCCGCCAAGATATTCCATCACCAAGTAGGGCACGCCCTGCTCGGTGACGCCGAAATCCAGAATGCTTACGATGTTTCTGTGATTGAGCGTGCCGGCGGTTTTGATTTCCTGCTGAAAACGCTTTGCTTGCTGCGGGTCGGATACGAGATGCGACTTTAACATCTTGATCGCCACTGGCTGTTCGAGCGGCTCGTAAATACCACGATAAACGACGCTCATCGATCCCCGTCCGAGAAGCGACTGCACGCGATAGCGACGCGGCAGAACGACGCCGATCAGAGGGTCGGACATCGTGCACATCAGTTCGTTGCCGTCGAGGGGGCAAATGCGCGTGCCCCCAGGGTAGCTTTTACCGCACTGAGTGCATACTTCCTTGAGATGTAGGTCGCGAGTTTCCAAGAAGTCTCACGGGCAGGCGTATGCAGTCATTATGCCCGGAGCAGGACGACAACAGCGGGCTTTCGCCCGCCGCTACCAATGTTTTAGCCGCTACCAGCGGCGGAATAAATCGTTGTCTTCAGGTGGCAGCAGCCCTTTCTTCAGGTCCATCAGCGCCTGAAGCTCAAGTGCCGTTTTGCTGCATAAATCCGCAGGCGGCAAGCCGGTGACCTCGTGGGCGGCAACTTCAAGCCGAGCTTTGCGCGCCAGGGTCAGAAGTCTATGGCGCAGCTGCGTCCGATAGATCGAGCCTATGCCCTCCATCTCCAGCGGCGTCATATCGAGCGCCGACAGCAGCTTTTCATGCGAGATGTTTTCCGGCACCCAGCTCATCGTATGCTCCAACAGCTCTCAACGCACGGTTTGACGCGGACCTGTCCGGACGGCGGGCCGACCGGCCGTCTCGAAAAGACGCCAGCCCGGGAGGGGTGTTCCGCAGAGGAGCGGGCTCCCGCCCGCCGCTGCAGACAAATGCGTTACCATTACGTCTGATATGGTGACCCGTTCGAGCAATCTCAAATCGAAAGTTGACGCCTGGCAGCGCGCCTGCCGGCGAGCGTTGATAATTTGCCTCCTGCTTGCGCCGCAGGCTCATGCTCAGGGCGTCGAGGATCTCTACGACCAGGGCGAAAAGGCTTATAAACAACAGCAGTTTGGCGAAGCCGCGAGCTATCTGCAGACCATTCTCTCCAGCAATCCGAAATTCGCCCGCGCTCACAACCTGATGGGCAAGATTTACTACCATCAGAAAAAACTGTCGCTGGCGATCGACGAATACAACCATGCCATCGAGGACGAACCGCGATTGGCGGAGGCGCACTTCAATCTCGGCGTCGTTCATTTTGATCAGGGCGACTACAAGGATGCGGAAAAAAGCTTCGAAGACGCGACGCATCTCGACTCGGGCAATTGCGAGTATCAGTATAATTTGGCGCTGACATTCGAACAGGAAAATCAGCTCGACAAAGCACAGCAAGGTTACCAACGCGCAATCAAGGCTGATTCTAAAAGCGCCACCGCGCATTACGCCCTCGGCCGTCTCTACCAGCGCATGGAAGATCCCGCCAAAGCAATTGCCGAGTACAAAGCAGCGATCAAGCTCAATCCGCAATTTATCGAGGCGTATAACAACCTCGGTGTTGCCTATGCCGCCACCGGCAATTACCCGGATTCGATCGACCAATTTCAACAAGCGCTGAAGATCAATCCGAATTATTCAGAAGCGCAAAAGAATATGGGTTATGCCGAATCGCACACGCGCCTCGGCGTGACATACATGATGCAGGGAAATACTAACGGTGCGTTTGAAGAATTCAAACGGGCGATTCTGATCGATCCGAATTACGCCGACGCTCACTACAATCTCGGATTGCTTTACCAGGAGCAAAACAGGATTAAGGAGGCTGTCGGGCACTATCAGGCAGCAATCAAAGAAGATCCCAAAAACGCAAAGGCGCACAATAATCTCGGATTGGCATACGGCAAGTTGGGCAAACCCGACCTCGCGGAAGCGGAATACCGGCAGGCGCTAAAGCTGCAACCCAGCTTCGAACAAGCGAAGAAAAACTTAAACGCATTGCTGCAGTCGCAAGGACGTTCGCCGGAGAAGTGAACAAAAGCGGGCTAAAGCCCGCCGGTACCAATCGCGGGAAGCCCGCCGCTACGATGCTAGGAATGCGGCAATGGCGCGAGCGGGATAATGCGTTTAACCGACTCGGGCTGGACGTGGTGGTGTTTGATCAAATAATCATGCAGATAAACAGAGAGCCTGGTGCCGGTATCTTTGACGTCGCGTGCGCGTGAAAAATCATAGCCTTCGCCGCTGTTGAACGTGTAGCTGTTCACCGCCAGGCGGTAGTCGCCCTCCGCCTGCACCGGCTTCAACTCGCCCGCCTTATCCGCAGCCCAGACTTGCCTCACTCGATGCATGGGCGCGGCAGTGGGATCCCATTCGAACTTGATGCCGTGCACATCGAGAAACTTTGCGCCCAACATGATGTTGTTGGTGCTCGTGCCGGCGACGCTGGTTTCCAAAATTTTACGAAGATCGGCACCGGATATGGTGGCAACGATCAGATGGTTTTCGAAAGGCAGAATCTCCTCAACTTTTTCCTGGTTAATCGGGCCTTCATCAATACGCGAGCGAATGCCGCCGCGATTTTGCAAGGCGATGGTGGCGCCGTACTGCGCGCCGCCGTCAGCCAGCGCGTCGGTGATGAGATCGCCCAAAGCGGTATCACCGCCTGACTGCCGAAAGTTATTGTCGAAATTAGCCGCGGCGACGCCGACAATCGTTGTTCGCATCGCCATGAAAGGTTTTGCTTTGTTCGCCAGGTAGCGTGAGATGCGACGATCCGGATAAATGCGATCAGTGATGTTGATCAAGCGATCGTTGGTGTGTTGCATATCGAGCGTTCCGTCCGGTAGAAATGCCAAATCGAGCTTGCCGAGCGTGCGCCCGTAGCTGCCGGTTTGCACCACGATGCAGTGACTGCCGTCCGGATGTTCGATGACGATCGGCTTGTCCAGCCGTGTGTGACTGTGCCCGCCCACAATTGCGTCTACGTCCGGCAATTGGGCCAACTCGCGATCGAGTTCGACACCGGTATGCGTGACCAGGATAATTTTATTGATGCCTTGCTGCTTGAGTTTGGCAATCTCCGCCTTGATCGGCGCCGTCCAATCGCTGTCCGCGTTCATCACTTTGACATTTTCGGACCGCAGGGTGACTTTGGCTAAATCGGGCACGATCGCGCCGACGAAGCCGATTCTCTCACCGTGAATGGTCTTCACCACAGACGGCTTGATGAGCGCGGCGAGCTGCGGACAGCCGGAAGCATCCAGATTGCAGTTAATAATGTCGAACTTGGCTTTGCCCAGTTGCTGCGCCAGGTTTACCGGCCCGTCATCAAATTCGTGGTTGCCTATCGTATAAATCTCGTATGCGGTCTTCTTGTTGAATTAAAAAAAAACCGCGCCGTGGTAAAAGGTGAAGTAAGGCGTTCCCTGGAAAATATCGCCCGCATCGATGGTTAAGCAGTCCGGATTTTTCTTCTTGATAGTTCGAATAAGGTGTGCAATTCGATCCATTCCGCCGATAGAGTGTCCGTGATCAAGGTATGGATCATCATGTGCATGCAGGTCATTTGTATGTAATATGGTGAAACGCAGTTGGGGCTGCGAGGATGCATCAGCCGCAAAAGCCTTGGGATAAAGGAGGCAAACCGCGATGAGCAACAGAGTGACGAGACGCTTGGCCTGGATTTCAGTCATGGCTTTGTTGTCCTTAGTTACCGTTTGGGTGCCGGGTTTATTTCTTCCCGCTTATAGTGATACGCAACCGGAGCTGAAAAAGTTCAATGCCCAGGTTGTCGGCGAGCCGGGCTGCCCGGTGGAGATGGTCGGCGCGGCCACCGAGCTCGAACTTGACCCTTTCGGCAGCCCCGTCGCCGCAAGACATTATATTGATTACCGCAACGTAGGAAACAGGCCGATTGTTGCAGTTAAATTCCGCATTGGCTACGTAGGCGCCGACGGCAAGATCAACCAACCCTACGTCAACGGTGACGATCAGCAACAATTGGAACCAGGGCAAACTGCCTCCAAGAAATTCCGCGGGGACAAAGTCGACCCGCACACCAGTGCGGTCAAGATTCGAGTGCTGAAGGTTAAATTCGCGGACGGCAGCCTCTGGGAAAGCGTCAAGCTGAACGAAACAAACTCCCAGCAGCAACAGGGGTTCGCGCCGCTGAGCATCGAGAGCCCGGGCGGTGATGGGTTTGGGGGCGGACAGCCGGTGCCGTTTCGCGATTATGGACAACAAGGCTTTCAGGGCTTTCCCAAAAGCACAGGCAGCGTGCCTTTGACACAGACGCCCGGACAGGCAAGCAATGGAGGCGTGTACCAGGCAGTGCCAACATCTGGAGAGTATCCAACCAGGGCTCCGGCCGGGCAATACGCGGGTGGTGGGACGCCGGCAGGAGCGGCCGGACCAAGCGTCGGTGCCGGGCACTACGCCACGGCAGCCGGTGGAGCGCCGGATAGGCAACCTGCGCCGTCTGCCCTACGACCATACGAGTCTCCCGCCGGCAGCGCCAATGCTGATTTTGCGCCGTTCACGCCGCCTACATCCGCGCCGGCATCGGCGGGCGCTCCATTCGGTACCGGTGCTTCTGCAGCGTCGGCTGCGCCATCGTCTGCAATTCCTGCTGCGGCACCTTCACGCGCGCCGTCCGCTTCACCTTATGCGTCGAATTCTTCGCTGCCGTCGTACACGCGTCCGTCCCAGGTGACGCTGCCGGCTGCGCCGACGGATACCGAAGCCGAGCTAAATTCCATCCTCGGAATCAGCAAAAAGGCACCAAGCGCGGTGGCACCGCTCGCGCCGCCGTCGAACGCGGCACCATCGGCTCAACCGGCCACATCACCCGCTGCGCCTGGACCACAATCAATGCGGCCGGCAACACAAGGCGCGCCCCAGGCATCAGGCTCTGCGGCACCACCACAGCAGCCGCAGCTCAGGCCTACGCTCGTCCCTGGACAACCGGTGCCGCAGGACAGTGCTGTAAACGCACCTCCTGGCGACGGTGATAAATCGCTAGATCTCCGCTGAACAAGCGCCTCCGCGCGCGCTGCGATTTAACAAAATTCCACTGTTATCAAGTGGCCGGAATATCGGAATGCGGTGTATTGTATATACACTTCACAAAATCTCATACCGCATCTTTTTGCCTAGAGGGCAACGGATTATGCTCTGCCAAGTTCGAACAATTGGCGTCGGCATCGGCGTACTCGCTGTTTGCTTTATGCTGGCTTCGCTCAGCTGGCAATACGTTCTGCTTGGATTTGCCCTGGCCAGCATCGCCTGGGCATGCTGGAGTTGTGCACGCCAATTGCGTCCACGCAAGCGTGAGACACAAATGACCTCACCGCTTACGTTCGATGCTACGCGTCGCCGCCGAGCAGCGCCCGATAATGTGTGCAGTTTTCCGGCACAAGAGTGGGGAAATCACAGCATTTTGAATTGAAGCCTTACGCTTCTTTTTCCTGATTCGTATCTCGCCAGTCGTACATTGCCGTCACGTTGTTATTGCGACGTACACGCTCTTGCATCTGCTCGACGAGCTCAAGAACCTTTTCTGCGCGTTCAAGGTCGCCATGTTGCACGTACACGCGAGCAATGTTCATCAACTCGATGATTTCTATTTCCTCGTCGTGATTCATAAACTTGTACCGAAATTGCGCCGGGGGACAAAGAATTGGAAAACAGCGCACCGCGCCGCAATTACTTTATATACGATTGTCTACGATGGTTGTAGTACGATTTTCCCTGTTAAGGTATAGGGAAAGCCTCATCGGTGCTGGGTTCTATAGCAATGACGTCGCTCATTGCGACCCTAATTTTTCGCCTTTTGTCGTTTGATCGTGACACCAGAATGCCCGACCGAGACCCGCTATCTGACGGCGTTCATAAGCTTTTTTCCGCGAAGCGCCCAATTGTTTCCGAACATGGAGAAGGCAGCACGATAGGCGACATACGCTCAGCGAACAACCAAGGTCAACCCGATCCGACCGTGACTGAGGGCCACAATTCGGTACTGTCCCTTAAATCCGCCGCCACCATATTTAATACCGCCGCCACTCCTCCTGCTCACTATCGACGAAAAGTTTGTTCATAAGCGGCTACGCCCGGAAACACCATAATTACTCAGGCGTCTTCTAAATGGGTAACTGACGGGTTATTGGTCTTGGCTCGCATGCGTAAAAAAATATATGTCCTGACAGCGTGTATGGCGCTGGCAATTGCACCGCGCCTCGGTGCACAAGCACAAGAATCAGGCGACTCATTGGCTCTAAGCAATCCAAATCGGGAGATGGTAAATCAGGCTCTCGCGCTGGTCAACCACGATCGAGCCAGCAACGGGTCGCCGCCGCTGCAAGAAAGCCCGGCACTGGCTCATGTGGCACAAACTTACGCGGAATACCTGCTGCGTACCGGCCAATTCGGTCATGTCGACCAGTTCGGTCGCAATCCCCAACAGCGCGCCGCCTATCTCGGGGTTACGGTACCTGTATCGGAAAACCTTGCTTGGGAAGAGAGCAGCTACGAACAACCGGACGCTCTACTGAGACGAGCCGAATCCGGCATGATGAACGAGCCGCGAAACCAACCAAACCACCGCTATAACATTCTCAATCCGGAAAGCGTTTACATTGGCATTGGCGTTGCGCGCGCCGGCGAGAAAGTCGTGATGGTTCAAGAATTCTCGCCGGCTGCGCCGCGCTAATGTCCGTGTCCGGGCTTACCGGTGGCGGAATCTGCCCAATGCACCGGTGCCGCTCTGGAGTTTGCTCTCCAAACTGGTGATACGGTTGAGCTTGTTGGTTATGGAAGTCTGCCGTGCGGCGGACAGAGTGCCCGAATTCAGCAGACCTTGCAGTTTGTTCTGACGGTTGGTGAGCCTGCTCAAAAGTCCGGCCGCGCCGCCGTTCACAACTCCTGTCCCGGTACCATTCAGAATGCCGGTGGCGCCACCGCTGTTCACGAGCGGGTTGTTGGACGCGCTGACGATGCCATTGCCGGCACCGTTCGACAGTCCATTGCCGAACAGTCCGTTGCCCAACGCGCCCAAAAGCCCATTGCCATTGCCGTAGGAGCCAGGATAGCCGTAGCCATTACCGTAGTACGGCGCCGGCGGATAGCCGTATCCGTTGGCCATGTAGCCGTTTCCGTAGCCAGAACCGGGGTAGCCGCCCATCATTGGAGCGCCGCCCATCATCGGAGCGCCACCCCCGAAGAGACTGCTCAGGAATCCGCCGCCGGAGTTATAACCGTACGGAGAACCGTAGCCGCTGCCATAACCTAAATAAGGATTGCCGTAGCTGTTGGCGCCATAGCCGTTGGCCAATCCATTCGCGTAACCGTTGGCATAACCATTGGAGTAGCCGTTGGCGCCGTTGTTATTCCAATTGTGGTTCCAGTGGTGATTCCAATTATTGTTGTTCCAGTTGTTGTTCGCGGTATTGTTCCAGTTGTTGTTCGCGCCGTTGTTCCAGTTATTGTTCGCGGTATTGTTCCAGTTGTGATGCCAGTGCCAATTGCCGGTGCCGGTGCCCGTGGTGCCGGTGCCGCTGCCGAGAATACCGCCCGTCGTACCGGTGTTGCCTTGGTTCCAACCGACGCCACCATGCAACCAGCCATTGTGATTGCCGTTGTTGTTCCAATTACCGACGGAGCTATTGTGTCTCCAACCGGCAAAGTTCTGCCCCGCAGTGCTGTTGTGGTTTCCCCAATTTCCATTGTGCCGCCAGCCATTATTCGCAGCTTGGGTCGGAACTGTGGAAACGGCGATGGACACGACAGCCAGCGCTAAAGACGTAGTAAAAAATCTGCTGCTCATAGCGGCACCCCTCATGCGGCTTTCGACGCAATCCGTCAAAGGCCTAATCTAATCTTTATGATCAGACGAGCTTGGCACGCCTATGTTTCCGAAAATCAGAAATCAGAAAAAATATTTTCGCGCTCATGATTCAGTCAGCGACGCCGCTTCAAACTCCAACATCAATTGCACGTAATCGTCTGCTTCGCGCTCGCAATCGAGGTTTGACACCTGCAATCCAAGCAGTCGCGCGTTGCGCTGCGCGACCTCAGTCGTGTCGAGCAACTCGAGAGCGGCATCCATCATTTCGTCGATATTCGAAAGTGATTCGGCGAAGGTGCGGCTACGCGTGACTTGTTGGTAATCGCCATATTTGACTTTAAGCGTCAACGTCCGGCCGCTAGTCTTGTTGCTTTCGATACGTCGCTGCAAAGTTTCAGCCAAATCCTGCAGCGCCGTAATCATAGAATGGCGATCGTGCAAATCGGCCGCAAAACTTTCCTCGGCTCCAATTGATTTTGGAATGCGATGGGGAGTAACCTCGCGTGAATCCCGCCCGCGCACGATTTCATAGTAGAAGGCGCCGAGCTTGCCGAATTTTCTCACCAAATCGACCTCGCCCCAACTCTTGAGCGTGGCACCATCAGTGATACCAACATTGCGCATCTTCTCGGCGGTCACTTTGCCGACGCCGTAAAAATCTTCAATAGGCAAACGCTCCAAGAATGCTTCAACACGATCGGGAGTTATGACAAACAACCCGTCAGGCTTTTTAATTGCCGAGGCGGTTTTAGCCAAGAATTTGTTGATAGAAACTCCCGCCGATGCAGTTAATTCCGTTTCTTCCTGTATACGTTGTTTTATTTCCTTGGCGATCAGCGTGGCCGAGGGCATTTCGCGTTTGTTGTCTGTGACATCGAGATATGCTTCATCGAGCGACAACGGCTCGACGAGATCGGTGTACTCAAAAAAGATTTCGCGAATCTGGTGCGAGATCGCACGATAAACGTCAAATCGAGGACGAACAAAGATCAAGCTTGGGCAGCGTTGCACGGCAGTTCGCGACGGCATGGCAGAATGTATGCCGTACTGGCGCGCTTCATAGCTGGCGGCGGCCACTACGCCGCGCTGCTCGGGAGAGCCGCCTACCGCCACCGGCTTTCCGCGATAGCTTGGCTCATCGCGCTGCTCAACCGATGCATAAAACGCATCCATGTCGATGTGGATTATTTTGCGCACCAACTACCAGCGCATTATTTCGAAGGCGAGTTCTGTATGTTTTTTCGCAGAGCAATGTTTTTCCTGCGAAGCATAGAATGCCGCCAGCTCACAATGCACGGATGCCACCATCCAACTGTATGCACCAAACTGACTTTCGGCTTCGCGGAGAATTGTCTGATACCGCTGTTCAGCGTCGAGCGGATGCCCGTGCGCACACAAACTTCGCGCCGCTGCCAGTTGGTCGCATACTAGATCTTCGGGTTCAACCACAATAATCACGGCCGTTTCCGAATGAAGATATACATGAGATCTTACGCCAGATCCCATCCGCCACATGTGCAACTACAGCTTAAATCTATAGCGAACAACTTTTTCCGCCAGTCGTATATGTATTCGATATAGGGATTTACCGCATGGATATCAAGAATAGCGGCGGCGTGATATAAATCGCGCATGATTATCGAGCCATGGCAAGTTGTGGCGTTGTTCCTTTGGGCGTTTGCCGAGGCCGTGTTTTGGCCGTTCATGCCTGATGCCTTGCTGGTACCGCTCGCCGCATTCCAGCCGTCGACGTGGTGGATGTTGATACCAATTGCGGTGGCAGGCTCAGCAGTTGGAGGGGTTGCCTCTTACCTATTGGCACGGCGAACTGATGTGTCCGCTGTTCTCAGCGGCATGCCGTTTGTTCGCCCGCCGATGGTGGCACAATGCAATCTCTGGCTTGCCGCGGAGGGAGCCCGCGGCGTTCGCCATCAAGCACTGTCAATGGTGCCATTTAAGGTTTTTGCTTTTACGGCCGGAAAGCTAACCTTGCCTCTGCCCACATTTATCGCCTGGGCGATGTTGGTGCGCGGTGCCAGGTTCATGGTGGTCTGCGCCATCGCCGCCGTATCTGGAATAATTTTGAAGACGCCGCTCGCTCTTTACCCCGCTCCATTCTTGATCGCCTGGGCAGTGGCTTTTTACGTCGCGCTGATTATGATGGTTAGAAAATGGGAGAAAGCAGATGTCCGATCCGACTAAACGATTTACCGGTCTGGCCGAGATTTATGCGCAAGCACGGCCGACTTACCCGGAGGAGGCCATTCAATGCATCATCTCGCAAGCCGGACTGCGTGAAGGTTGCGTGATAGTGGATATCGGGTGCGGCACCGGCATCTCGACGAGATTATTCGCCAGGCGCGGCTTCAAAGTAATCGGCATCGAACCGAATGAGGACATGCTGCAGAAAGCGCGCGCCGAAAAGCCGCAATTACCTATCGAGTACCGCTATGGCACCGCGGAAGATACCGGACTCGAGAAGGACAGCGTCGATCTGGTGCTTGCCGCTCAGGCGTTTCACTGGTTTAGGCCGAGCGAGGCGCTAACGCATTTTCACGCGATTTTGAAAAAAGGCGCTTGGGTTGCCCTCATGTGGAACGAACGCGACGAGCGCGACCCATTCACGGCCGGCTATGGCGATGCATTACGCATGAACCCCGAGACCAACAAAGTAGAACTGCCTCGCCTCAAGGCAGGCGAGCCGTTGCTCACGTTTCCGCTTTTTTCCAATCAGGTAAAAGAGTCATTTTCCAATTCGCAGCATGTTGATGAGAATGGTTTGATCAATCGTGCCTTCTCGGCGTCATACGCGCCCAAGGACGAAGAAGGGAAGACACGGCTGCAACAAAAGCTCAAGCAACTTTTCGCCGAATACAACAAAGACGGCTATGTCGATTTGAGATACGAGACGTCGATTTATTTCGGGCGGAAATAATAACCGCATGGTAGCGGCGGGCGAAAGCCCCTGTCAGAAAGCGGCAAGCGGGCTTTCGCCCGCCGCCACCATATTTATGACTTCTTCTTCGGCCGCAAGCTGCGCCAGTCGTTGAATGACTCGATCGCACCATTCTTTATCGAGCAGAAAAACACGTTGTGAAAGCCGAGGTGATCGGTGGGCGTATAGGTGAGATCCATGCCCTTGCCGAGTCCCACATCCTCATGATTGATTTTCTCGAGAGCATTCACGAATTTTTCCCGAGTCACATCCTTGCCTGCTTTTTTCAGTCCCTCTGCAATTACCATGGCATAAATGTAACCGCGCAGGCTGACGAAGTTGGGCTTTTCTTTCGGGAAGTACTCTGCGAGTGCCTTGTGGTAATTTTTCACTAGCGGCAAGTCAATGCGCGATGGCGGCGGCGCCACTTCCGTAAACAACCATCCCTCAGCATCCTTGCCGGCCAGCTCGAGGAACGTGTCGGCGCCCGACCCTGAGTTCAGAATAAACAACGGGTGCCAGTTGGTCTCGCCGGACAGCTTGGCAATCTCGGATGCCGGTTTATAAACAGCACCAATAATCACGGCTTCCGGATTAGCCTTTTTCACTGTGTTGAAAGCTTCGCCGATATTGTTCAAGTTGCGAGTATAAGAACCGGCCGCCACCACTTCCGCACCGTGTTCGGCGAGGCTCGTCTTCACGCCCTCAAGACAGTCCGCTCCGAATGAATCGTTCTGGTAGATAACGGCGATTTTGCGGATACCGACGTCGTTCCACAGGTGCTTGACAGTAAGCCGCATTTCATCGCGATAGGAGGCCCTCGTGCCGAAGCAATACTTCTTCGCTGGTTCGCTGACGAAATAAGGGCCTGGATAGAAGCCAACGGCGGGGACTTTGTTGTTTTCCGCCATCGGCAAGTACTTCGCTAAACAAATGCTGCCCACAAGTCCTGTAATCGCAAAGACGCCTTTTTCTTTCATGCGGTTGAAAGAAGCGATGGCACCATCCGGCTCGTACCTGTCATCGTCGGTAAGAACGCGAATCTTGCGCCCGAAAATGCCGCCTTCGGCATTAATGCTGTTGACCAGGGCATTGATGCCAATGTCCGTCTGCTGCCCATACATTTGACTTGGTCCCGACAAGACGTTGCAGGCACCAAGCAGGATCTCTTTGTCGGTTGTACCAATATCGGCCCAGCATGCCGTCCCAAACAGGCACAATGCTGCTACAGCCAGCCTAATTCTGCCTTTCATCCCCACGTGCCTCGTTTGTTGTCGTAGAAAAATACCTCCATAGTCTATAACATTTGGCGCGTTAGTCATGAGAAGAACGCTCACACTGAACGTGGTGCCAAGAAGAAAAGGGCGGCGCGAGGGCCGCCCTTACAAATTTGGTGAAGCGGGCTTCCGTCGGGCTAGGACTAGTTCAAGCGGTAGCGCTGAACGATGCTGTTGATGCTGCCGGCCAGGGCGCTCAGGTTTTGAGCGGTGGCGCTTTGCTGCTTGGCACCGGTGGCGCTGTCATTGGCAGCCTGTGAAATGGCGCGCATGCCCATCGCGATTTGCTCGATACCGGCGACTTGCTGGTAGGTAGCCGACGCGATCTGCTTGGCGGCATTGGATGACTCAACGATGACGCCGTAGAGGCGGTTGAAGTTGGTTCCGATTTCGTGGACTTGATTGACGCCCGATTCCACGCGCTTGCTGCCTTCCTCGGTAACCAGCACGGTGGATGTGGTCGCTTTCTGAATCTCGTCAAGAATGCCGCGCACCTGGGCGGTCGCTCGCTTGGATTGGTGAGCGAGGTTTTTGACTTCAGCGGCCACCACGCCGAATCCTCTGCCGGCCTCACCGGCGCGAATGGCTTCAATCGCCGCGTTGACTGTGAGCAAGTTGGATTGTTCGGCAATTTCTTCCACTGAGGTTGTGATTTCGCCGATTTGAATCGTCTTTTGGCTGAGTTCGACGATGTTGCGGGCAATTTCTTGCACCTGATCGCGAATCTTCACCATGGCAAGCAGTGACTGTTCGAGCGCTTCTTGTCCCTTCTTGGAGACGTCGAGAGAGTGCTCGGAGATTTCCACCACCGACTTAGCCTTTTCACTGGCTTGGTTGACGATGATGCGAATCTCTTCCAGCGTAGCCAGTGATTGTTGAATGGAGCTGGCTTGCTCGGAGATCATGGCGCTTTGCTGGTTGGATGTAGCAGCCATTTCCGAAGCAGCCGCGCTCAAACCTTGGGCACCTTCGGCCAGCTCTTGAATGATGGCGTGCAAACTTTCGACCATCTTCTTGAATGCTTTCCCGAAGACGTCGTTTTCCGACCTTGCTTCCACTCTCACCGACAGATCGCCCGACGCGATGGAGTCAGCGGTGTTAGCCATCTCCCGCAGGTACTCAATCATGTCATTCATCGATTGAAGCAATTTGCCTATCTCATCCGTGCGCGTAACCGGCGGTGCTTCCACCAGATCGCCCTGCGAGATGTGGCTGGCGATTTCCACCGCCTGTCCGATTGGTCCGATAATTGTGCGGTTAATGATGAAGTAATAGAATACGCAGCCCACAGCAAGCGCCGCCAGGCCGATACAGGCAATAAACAGGATGGACATATTTATGGCATTCTGAGCGCGCTGTTGGGAAATGCCCAGGCGCAAGATGCCTGCCTGACCGCCCGCCGTGCGAATCGGCATTACAGTTTCGAAGATGTTGGGATCTTTCGGGTTGCCGCGGCGTACAAAGTCAGTCGCCGTGAGAGCGCTCTTTTCAAAATCGGTACCGGTCAAGCGTGCATTCTTAAGAGCGGGGTCGGTGGTTGCCACCGCGCGACCGTCCGAGGACATGACGATGGCATAGTTAAGGTCCGGATCGGATTTTTGAGCTGACTCAAGAATCTGCTGCATATGGTCGTACTCGCCCATGGAGAATGGGTCGCCCAATACTGCCGAGAGGTTCATCGTCAGAATTCGCGCTTTCTCTTCCAGTGAACGGCTGAGTTCGGAACTCATTTTCCAGCAGGAGACACCGCCCAAGCACAGCGTTGTCAACACTGAAATAATGACGAACGGGATAATCAACTGCAGAGCTACTCCCAGCCGACTCGTCGGCAGTGAGAATGAGAACTGCGCACCATCTCCCTGTTTGAAGATCTTATTGAATACCGAGGCCATAAATTAACGCTCCGAAGTGTTCATTGATTTTTGAGCGGTCAAATCGGCGCTAGCCGAATTCACACCAGACGTACCATCGTGAAGTATACCTAATTGAAGCGCTTGTGGTCGTATGTCCGCACTTCAATTTGAATGCGCAGCAAAAAAATCATCGAATTTGGTTGCCAAGCCCCGCGAGATTACGCCATACAGGCGACGTTTGCTCCCAGGATGGTTCTGAAATCGCGCTTGGTGTGCTCGATAACGTCTGCGGAATCGGCGCCGAAATTTCGCAGCAAGAATTGATCGGCTACTTTCTTAGAACGCTCATCGCAGGCTTCAGCCATCAAGGTGGCAGATTCGACCAGCTCGAAGGCGCGGTCGCACCATAGTTTTGCGCTCAAATCAATGTTGGCAATGTCGCTGTTCGCAATCACGCTGTCGACGCTGTCCTGCAACCGCTTCAGCGACTGCTGAGCTTTAGGATCGTGCAATCTGCTCTTCACATAATCGAACAGAGCTTCATGCGATTTTTCCTTGACCATGGTTCGCACCGTATCCAATACCATCATATTGGTCGTGCCTTCCCAGACAGGCAGCACCTGAGCATCGCGGTATAAACGCGCCAGAGGCCAATCTTCGATGTAACCATTGCCCCCATGCAGCTCCAGGCAATCAGAAGCGCTGCGCACTGCCAGCGACGCCGTCCGATATTTCAAAAGCGGTGTCATGATGCGCAGCATTTGGTGATCTTGAGCCGAAGCGGTGCCGGCTAAAAGTTTGCCGCGTAAACCATGCACCATAAAGAGCGTCTTCAGCGCCGCCTCGAGCTGCACCGCGGTTTCCACCAGCTTTTCCTGCACCAGCGGATATTCAAGAAGCGGTCTGCCGAAGGTATGGCGCACCTGACAATAGCGCAACGCTTCAGACAGCACGCTGCGAATCACGCCCACCGATGCGGTGGCATTGTACAGCCGCGAAAGATTGAGCATGTCGGCCATTTGCACGAAGCCGCGCGAAAGATCGCCGAGCGGTTCGGCAATTGCGCCGTTGAGAGCCAACTCTCCTGTCGGCATGGAACGCGTGCCTAATTTGTCTTTGATGCGCTCCAGCGTCTGATTATTGAGCGTGCCGTCGCCATTATGCCGCCGCATGAGGAACAACCCCAGCGCTTGCGTGCCCCGCTTGTTCTCGTCCACGCGAGCCAACACAGCCGCCGCTTCGGCCGAAGCATTGCTGCAAAACCACTTCTTGCCGAACAGGGCATACCTGCCGTCACCAAGTGGTTTGGCTATAGTCTCGACGGCACCAACATCCGAGCCGCCGGCCTTCTCCGTGAGAAACATGGCGCCTTCCCAGAGTTCGTCCAAATTGCGGCTAGTGAGATGCGGAATAAATTCCTGCTTCTGCTGTTTGGTGCCGTACTTCTCAACAAGAAAAGCGACGCCGTCAGTCATGCAGATCGGGCAATACAGCCCTTGTTCGGCCTGTGAAAACAAATAGCCATGCGCGAACTTGACGATCTCATTATTGTCGCCGAGGACTTTACGCACTTGCGGATCGTAATAATTGCCGATGATTCCCGCGCCATAACTGGCTTCGCGCAGTTTGATGTACGCCGGGTGAAACTCCAAATGATCGACGCGGTTGCCGAATTTATCCATCGGTTGCAGCTGCGGAGTCTGCTTATTGGCAATTTGCGCCAGTGCCACCAATTGCTCGGCAGAGATTTCGCCCACCTCGTGCAAAACGGGCTCAGCCCATTTTTTTGCCTCGGGCGGCAGCTTGGATATTATTTGCTTGAGGGCCGCATCGTTTTCGTATCTGTTGCCCAAAGGCGGCAAACTGGTTACTTTCTGGTCTGTCATCTTTCAATACCTGTTGCAAGCGGCTTTGAGGCACAAGATAGCACCTCGACAACCGATTTTTCCTTAGTACCGGGAGCATACGTGCAGGCAACCAGCGGGCCGCCGCCGGCCGCTACTACAGCAAGTCCCGTTAATGCGCGGCCGGCAGGCGCACTGTGACGCGCGTGCCTTTTCCTTGCGCGCCGCTGTCGATGCTCACGGAAGCATGGTGCGCGACGGCTATCTCTTTGACGATCGACAGCCCGAGTCCGCTGCCGCTGACGTTGGTGCCTAACACTCGGTAAAAGCGGTCGAACACCTGCTCGCGTTCTTCCGGAGGAATGCCTGGTCCATCGTCTTCCACCGCGAGCGTGACGTCATCAGTGTTGGCGACGCGAACACTCACATGCCCGCCTTTCTGCGTATAGACAATTGCATTCTCTACGATGTTGATCACAAGCTCTTGCAGCTCTTCGGCGCTGCCGCTGATTAGGGCCGGATTGGGCGATGGCTCGAATCCAAGTTCAATCTCCTTCGACACCGCCTCTGCCACCAAACCATACATGGCGTCGCTTACGACCGTGTTCATATCTATATTGCCGTGGTGCGCGCTACGCCTCGTGTTTGGCTCTGCGCGCGCCAAGCTGAGCAAGCGATTGGTGAGGTGGCTAAGTCTATTGGTGCCTTCATCAAGCTGCTCCATCAGGTTCTTCAGATCATCGGTATTGGCCAACCGGCGAGCAATCCCCAAATAGGTTTTCATGCCGGCCATCGGAGTGCGCAGTTGGTGCGCGGCATTGGCAACAAAGCGTTTCTGCGAGTCAATCTCCACGCTCAGCCGGTCGAGCAGCTCGTTGATTGCATGTACCAGCGGCATGGCTTCAACAGGCACCCCTTCCTCGGGCACCGCTCGCAAATCGGAAGTGGAACGTTCGGCGATGGCCGCCTGCAATCCATTGAGGGGCAAGAGCCCGCGCACCACACCGAAATTCACGGCAAAGGCGCCGATGATAATGATGAATAGTTCGGACACCAGGATATTGAGCAGAATTTGATTGCTGAAATGGTTGCGGCTATTGAGTGTCTCAGCCACCTCCAAAATCAGTGGACGCTTGGTCTCCTCATCGATAATGCGCGTGGTGGCAATGCGAACACGTTCGTCATTCACCGTGCCGTCGGCAAATATCGGTTGGTTTACCTCCTCGGGCCAAGGCGAACCTTCGGGACTATTAATGGTGCCGTCGCGGGCCAGCACCCTGCCATTTTGATCGCGGACGACGAAATAAAAGCGATCAACACCGCGCTCAATGATTTGTCTGGCGGACTCCGGCAGTGTGATCGAAGCCTTGTCACCGTTTACAACGATTCGCGCCGCCACTGAATCCGCTGAGTCAAGCAACTTCTGATCGTACAAAGCTCGAGCCGAATCGGCTCCGAACCAACAAGCGAGCGCAATCGTTATCAACCAGACGCCGCACAGGGGCAGCATCAACCACAAAAGTAATTGACGGCGAATGGACGGTTCAGGCTTTCTTTTCCGCGACATTCTCGATGAGGTAGCCCAGTCCCCTTATAGTACGAATATTCACCCCGGATCCGTCAAATTTCTTACGAAGCCGGTGCATGGCGATGTCGATAGCATTATTGGTGAGATCGACGTTCCAGCTGGATAGATGCTCGTTGATTTGGGACTTGCTGACGATCCTACCGCCACCTTGCAGCAAAATCTCAAGCATAACCATCTCTCGCGGAGACAGCTCAACTGCGGCGCCGTTTACGGTACAGGCTCTGTTCACGGTATCGAAACGGATCGGTCCGTAAGTTATTTCCATCCTGTTGTTCCAGTGTTCCTTTCTCAAAAGCGCCCGGATTCTGGCCTCAAGCTCGGCTAGCTCAAAGGGCTTAGTCAAGTAGTCATTGGCGCCAAGGTCTAGTCCGCCGACGCGGTCGGCAAGCGAGTCCCGTGCGGTGAGAACCAGAACCGGCAGGAGCAGTCCTTTGTTTCTCAGCCTTTTAAGCACTTCCGTGCCGTCAAGTATCGGAAGCCCGAGATCGAGAATGAGCAGGTCGTACGACGCCACATTTAAGGCTGTGTCCGCGTCGAGGCCCGTGGCAACCCGATCTACTGCATAGCCGTTCTGTTGCAAAGCCATGCAAAGTCCATTGGCCAAGAAGTTGTCGTCCTCGGCAAGTAGAATTCGCATGGCAGACCTCGCAGTTAAATGGCTCCAGTAAAACCATAACCGATCAATCTTTCAGCAATCTTTCTTGACTATTTTATGCGGGTTTGAATACTTGAGCTGTGGCTAGCGGAAGCACTTGAAGACTTCTTCGGCCAGCATGTGGTGTCCTTGATCGTTTAAGTGCACCACTCCGTCTTGCAAAAGAAGGTCGCAAGTGTAGCCTTCGCGCTGAACCGTGTCCCACCGTTTAGCCGCATCGGCGAGCGCCCATCCATATTGTTTGGACTTATCGCGTACGAATTGATAATACGGAACGCCAAGCGCCTCATCCGAAAACGAGTGCAATTTGCACAACGTAGGACTCGGATAGAAGGGATTTATATATAGAACTTCGATGTTGTAATTTTTCGCCAGCTCGTTGACTTTGGCATAGCACTGATCGAGCTTGTCGATCGGCACGCGAATGTCGTTGACGAATTCAACAACCATCACATCAGGCTGAAAAGCTTTCAAGTCCGGCTCGAGTTTGTCCAATCTAGTGTCGACGCTGGTGCCACCGATGCCGAGATTTTTCACTACCATTTGATCAGCATGAAACTTGTGCCTGATCATTTTTTCGGCCAACACGGCATAACCGAGCTCGGGCGCGCTGGCATTGGCACCACATGTGATACTATCGCCCCAGAACAACAATTTGACTGGCTGGTTGGCTTTTAATTTAGCGAGCGTTTTCGCGAGCGCTTTTTGATTCTGCGTGCGGTCCGAAAATAAAGTCGTGCTGGCGTCGCGGCTGATCGGCAAAATATTGTTATCGGACAAATTGGTCGCGCCGCGCACAACTACGTGCGCCAAAGCCAGCGAATTCTCCGGTATTACCGCCGGCTCCGGCGCCATCTTCCGCGGCTTGCCGGCGGCCAGGGCCACGGTGCCAGTGTCGCTGATGTAGAGAGTGTCCAGCCGAAGAGTCTCCGGCGGCGCCGCCGGCACGGCAATCTGCTGCGGAGAAGCCACGGAAACCAGCTTGTCGTTGACGTAAATCGACCCCGGCATCACAGTGACGGCACGGGCGGCACTATTGATAACGAGCCCGGATTGGACCGCCGGATTGGTCGGTTGAACAGTGGCCAATACAGGCAATTGGCTCGAGATGGACACGAGCAGCGCGCTGGCGCATATCCAGCCGATGTTGAGCTTTTTCATGCAGCGACGAGACTCCTTTTTAGTCGCAGGGATTGTAACAGATCGACTGCAGCAAACAGGTGATGGACCACTCACGCTACGAAGTGTTTCGCTAAGAGCATGACCGGGCAGAAGATTGGTGTGGGGCGGCGAAACCACTGATTATATGCTCAAGGATGCCTTCAATCGCAAACCCAAGAAAGAGCCGGAACGCCGGCCGACGTTGGGTGGCGGCTCAATTCCGGTGCCCAGTAGCTTGCCGGCAGACCAGGTGCCGACGCACGAATTCGAGCCGTTAGATGCGGAGGAAGCCTCCAGCGGCGCCGAGACGGTGGTCACCACCAACCAGCTTGCGGCCTTGACCTTGCAACGCTTGATTGATACTTACCAGCCTCCCGATCTCTCGGAAATGAGGCCACAAGCTCCGGAGCAGCTGCCCATCGAGGCAAGCCCGATTATCTTCGCCGCCGAGCCAATGCGCGCTCAGGAGTGCGAGCTTTCCAACAACGTCATCAATGACCTGTACTACATAGAAGGATTGTTGGCCAAAGGCGGCATGGGACAAGTTCTCCTCTGCCAGCACCTGCGACGCGAGATGAAGGTAGTGATGAAACTAATGCTGCGCGAGGCGGATTCGCGCGACGCGGCATTCCAACGTTTCATGCAGGAATGCAAAGTCACACACAAACTAAAGCATCCAAACCTCGTCAAGGTGCTTGATTACGGCATTTTGCTTGAGGGATTCAAACCTTATCTGGTGATGGAACTGGTCGAAGGACAGTCCCTGCGCCAGATTCTGCGCAAGCGTTTCGCGCTTGTGCCTGCCGATATCGCGCAGGTGCTGGTTCAGGCCTGCGAGGGCTTGTACGAAGTGCACGGCAAAGGCATTATCCACCGCGACTTGAAGCCGGAAAACCTTATGCTGCGCGGCATTCCGGAAGCTCCGGACAACGTGAAGATTCTCGACTTCGGTATCGCTCAACTGCAGAAAGACAAGCGCTTCGACGAGTCCGGCTGGGCGATCGGCAGTATTGGCTATATGTCGCCCGAGCAAGTCTGCGGGCAGCCCGTCGACTTGCGCACGGATATTTACTCGGTGGGACTTATTTTTTACGAAGCCATCACCGGCAAGCCGCCCTTCAAGGGGCGCACGCCGAAAGAGACCATGGCCATGCACGTCAAAGCGCCACTGGTAACGCCTTCGCAGATCGTCCATTGCGAGAATCGCGATCTGGTCGATCAGATTTGTCTAAAGGCGCTGGCGAAAGATCCCAACGAGCGCTATCAGAATATGAAAGATCTTCAGCGCGACTTGGCTAAGCTCATGAAATAATGTAGCGCCTCCGCACAGGAGCGCAGGCTACCAGCCTGCATCCGCGATCTGGTACCGGCGGGCTTTAGCCCGCTTCTTCGTACTTTTATATAGGCGCCCACAGCAGTGACCAAACAAAGCGAAACAAAGAGAATCTGGCAAGTCATCGAATTCGAGGTGGATGCACACCAGGAAGACATGGCGGGCTGGCTCATGATCAAACTTGGCGCCAACGGCTGCGAGATAGATCCTGCCCGCGAAGGCGTGATGCGACTGCGCGCGACCTTCGAGCCGGAAGTGATACCAGGTGGCGACTTGTCCGGCATAATTTCGGCGCTCGACGAATATGGACTCAACGCTTCCATCGCCTCTCTGCGCACCAACGAGCTGCAAGAACAAGATTGGCTTTCAAAATGGAAAGAAGGCTTCGAGCCGTTTCCTGTAGGTGAGCGCCTGCTCGTATGTCCGCCGTGGCACGAGAGTAAGCTAACCGACGAGCAGCGACGCGGACGGAAAGTAGTGCTAATCGAGCCAGGATTGGCCTTCGGCACAGGCTTTCACGAGACAACACGTTTTTGCATGCTGGCGCTGCAAGATTATGTCGATAACAGTCGTAGAGTTCTCGACATTGGCACCGGCAGCGGTATCTTATCGATTGCCACTGCACTGTTGACCGATAAGCCGGAAATTATTGCGTTGGAAACGGATCCGGTTGCTTGCAAAAATGCGCGCGAGAACTTCGAATTGAATGGAGTAAGCAAACGCATACAACTGTTTGAAGGCAGCACACAACTTTTGATCACGCAATCGGCACATTCATTCGATCTGCTTTTGATCAACTTGACCTACGAAGATCACATTGCATTGCTCAACGATTATGTAAAACTGGCGGCGCCCGGTGGCACCATGATTTTCGCCGGCATTCTCAAGGAAAAGGGCGACCTCATGTCCGCCGCGCTCGCCGAGCACGGCTTAACGGTGACTCGGCGCGACGAAGGCAAATCCTGGGTCGGGTTCACGGCGAAGAAATAGTGTCCCGGCAGGCTTCAACCCGCTGTCATCATTGTACCGAGGGCTTCAGCGCGCTATTTCAACTCGCCGATCCCGCGGATCAATCCGCCGCTATCGACAGTTGAATTCGAAAAGATCTGTGCGCGTTCTCTCGCAGCGGCGTCTGCTTTCTGCTGCGCGGCTCGCGCCCGCAACGCTTTCAACCGTCTGTGCTCAGCGTCGGAAACGGCCATGTTTCCATAACTGCTACCGCCCGCGCCATTCAGCCACTCGGCGGCTTCATCATGCTGTTTCGCACCATGGGCGGTGGCGCTCCTTTTCACGGATCGTCTGGCAGGGTAATACGCACCGCGAAAAGCGGCTCCATCGCCATAGCTAAATCCGGGATCTTCCATCTGCTGCAGCCGGGTCTCGGTCTCGGTCATGCGAAAGCCCATGGGCGGCGAATCGTCCGGAACCAAGCCACCTTCGGCCATGCCCATCGATCTGTATTTCCACTGACCGTCAAAGCGCTGAGCCTGCGCCGACTGGCAAACCCAGGCGCAGACAAGCAAGGTAGCGATGAGCCCCGACAAATGTCGGAAGCCGCGGGAATCGCAGACTCTTCGATTCATAGGCTTAGTAATCTCAGGACGAGAATGCGTTTACTGTAGAGCACAGCGGATTGTTTGACAACTTAATTATGCCAGTCCTGGCTTGACTTTGGCGGCTCGCTCGCCGGTGTTGTATAATTGAGAATCGGCTCTCAGATTCAGCGTTTGGAGCCGTTGAACCCTGAAAATTAGTGCAATTCACACGACTCAACCGTCGACAGCGGGCTTCCGCCCGCCGCTACGACAAACAAACCTCATGGGGGCGTTTAGATTCGACAGGGTTGAAGGGTTACGAGTTGCAGGTCGAGGTCGTCTGGAACCTCGTAAAACACCGGGCAAAACAAACAAATGCCAACAACAATGTTGTTGCCGGTCCTTGGGGCGCTCAAAAAGCGCTCGCTGCCTAAATTTACTTTAGGTAGATGACCCTCGCTTAGCGGCTTGACTACCCGCTGCTATCCGAGAAACATGGTGGTTGCTCCAGAGAAAAATTAGCGGTTGATATCTCTGGCTAAGCCATAATTGCAAACCCGGGTGGCTGTTCGGGCCCCTCCAGCGGCTCTGGAGAAATACCGAACTAAACCTGTAGTACACTTGTTTCTCGCCAATTTTGGACGCGAGTGCGATCCTCGCCGCCTCCACCATTTTTATTTCTGTGTCGTGAAGTACAAAACCCGTCTGGCTTTCGAGCAGGCGGGTTTTTGTGTTTGTGGCAATTGAGACCAAACCTGTGACCACCCCGCAAATGGAACGCGGCCATCGTTTGATCGTCTTCAGTGGCGGATACACCATGCACCGCCAGCTTTACATTCACCCTTCACGGGTATACTATAAGTGCCACTGGCCTAGGAAAGAGGACTACATGCAGAGCCTGCAAGACGAAATTCTCGACCTGCTGGGCGACCGCGAGGTTGACGCGGATGAACTCGTGAAGCTTCTCAGCGAGAAACATAAGGACCTGCTGACTTTCGACATTCGTTCGGCACTGCTGCCGCTGATGTCCACTGGCCTCGTGGAATGGGCCAAGGAAGGCACCATCCGTGCCACCAACCCTAAAGTTTTGACTTCAGCATAACGAATGTTTGAGCAAAGATTCGTTTCCGAGCAGCCCCGCTCGGCCGAAGATGGGCGCGGTCCATACGCAATAGATCGCGACAGACTGTTGTACGCCACCAGCTTCGCCCGATTGGCCGAAGTAACTCAGGTGATCTCAGCAGATCACGGGTACGTGTTCCACAATCGTTTGACACATTCACTGAAAGTAGCGCAGGTCGCTCGTCGGCTGTCCGAAGGACTTCTCCACACTCAGCGTACTGAGGTTGATAACGCCGGCGGACTCGATCCGGATGCCGCGGAAGCAGCGGGACTAGCGCATGATCTTGGGCACCCTCCATTCGGTCACATTGCCGAGGAAGAATTGCATGACGTTATGACGGAATTGGGTCTCAAAGACAAAATTCCGAACGATGGTTTTGAAGGCAACGCTCAGTCATTCCGCTTAGTCACCAGGCTTTCGGTCAGCGATGCGGTGGCACAGGCGGGTAAGACCCCTCTGTTAGCCGGGTTGAACCTAACACGGCGAACTTTAAATGGAATTCTTAAGTATCCGTGGCTAGCCGGACCCAACAATCCCAAAGATAACAAATGGGGCTCCTACAAGAGCGAGCAGGATTATTTCGATTTTGCTCGCGCCGGTTTCTCCTTCGGTGCGACGGTGAAAAGCCTGGAAGCCGAAGTTATGGATTGGGCCGACGACATCACTTATGCCGTGCATGACATTATTGACTTTTACTGCGCAGGAAAAATTCCGCTAGAGCGATTCGCTGAGAAGAATCAAATTGAGTTAAAGAGTTTCTTCGAAGAGGTCTGTTCACGGAAGGGCAATGAGAAATTTAAAGCCCGCGAGTCCGATTACCAAGCCGCCTTCCTGCGTGTTTGCGACGAAGTCTATAAATATTCGATTCGGTCGCGCTATGGCGGCACCCCAAAGGAGCGCTCAGATCTGTGGCAAATGATGACCGTGCTCATTACTCGTTTTTTCGGTGGATTGAAGGTCGTGTCAAGGCCGGTTCAGAACAATCCGCTCGTCTCAATCGACCGTGATAGAGAGGATGAGATCGCCATGCTTAAGCAGTTGACGTGGCATTACGTCATTTTGCGAAGTGATTTGGCGACGGTTCAACATGGGCAGCGTCACATGATTCGCAATGTATTCGAAACGTTGTTCCGCGAGAGTGCGAAGAACGCGAAGCTCTTCGTGGCGCCCTACGAACAGCTGCTTAGTGGGGTTAATTCACCAGAGGGGCGGCTTCGCTTGGTCGCCGATTATGTCAGCGGCATGACGGAGGCCGAACTAATTCGAATGTATCAGAAGCTCAACGGACAGAAGTTCACGCCGTTATATCCGTACTAAAAATAACCGTGATCGAAACTAAATTGGTTAAAACTATTCGCCATATCGATGGCAGGAGGCAGGTGGACTTTCTGCGGGATACCCGTGGAACTTTCAGCTACAGCGAAAACAACTGGTGCGAGGGCGATGAATATCACGAAGGACATTGGAGCGGCTCGGGTGTCTTGCTGGGCCGTTTTTACGATACGCTGTCAACGCCGATTAAGTAGTCGGACTCACCGCTGCTCAAGGTGCTTCTGCGATAGGCGAGCCGCTTCATTACCCTCACGGCTTCATCGAATTCTGATTTGCCACGCAGCGGCACTAGCGGGAATTCCCGCACCAGCTCCATATATCGTTTATCAACTCTCGCTGTATTCATGCTTTCCACCGATCGTACTCTGCATGAGTCATCATTTCGAGCACATAAACGCGCTGGGTTCCATAATCTATCGCACTGATGAGCCTGTAATTGTTTCTGCCAATATCGAAGACCACCTGCTCCTTAACGTAATCTGCGCTTCTGAAAGTCTCGCGAACATCGGCGAACGTTTTCCAGGCGGCCGTCTTCGTCACGTCAATCCAGTTCGACAGCGGTTTACGTGCCTTCGAATGCTTCTTGGCGAAAGAGTGCAGCTCGCTTTCGTTGACGATTTCCACTCCGACCTCTTCGGGTTGTCATTTTGACAACCCAACGTCAAACAGGAGGTCCAGCCTGGCAATCGAGCAGACAGGTTTTGTTATTATTGGTAATTCGCATCTGCGAAGGGGCCTCAATTGATCCACACCAGAGAAGAATTACTCAAGGACCTCCGCGAGCATACCTATGTGATGTTGAGGCCGTCCTCCGCCGAAGGCGTTGGCGTTTTTGCGATTCAACGCATTCCAAAAGGCTGTCGTGAAATATTCCCGAACAACAAAATTCAATGGATCAAATTCACCGCGGCGGAGGTAGAAAGCCTGCCTCCTCATTCGTGCTTCATGATTCAAAGATACTTTGTATTCTACGAAGGCTTCTATTACGTTCCGGATTGCGGGCTCAAATTCATGTCAAACGTCTTTTTTGTCAATCACTCCGAGACACCTAACATTGTCTCCATCAATGACGGCGAATGCTGGGAAGCCCTTCGGGACATTGAAGTCGGTGAAGAACTGTTTATTGACTACGAAAGTTTAGACGACCGGCCAAGAACCGAGCAGGCGTTTGCGAGTGAATACCACCCGCGAGCCGACAGCTAGCCAAAGCATCCGAAATCGCTGCGGTCGAGAACAACCTTTCAGCACCTTTCCACGGTCACGGAAATGGGCATATGCACTGGCATTTCGTTAATATCGACTGTCCGCAGTCTCAGTTATAATCGCCGCTCTCAAGAACACGTTCGCTCACCCGCTCTGCATTAAGGTTCATTCGATGTTTGCATCTAGAATTTCGCGCACCGCGCTGTCCCTGATTGTGGCTTTCGCACAGACAACGGCGGCTTTGGCTGCCGGTGCAGGCGCGCTGCCGGCAAATCTCAATCTCGGCTCGAGGGCGCATTCGGTTGTCGCCACCAACGCCGCATCAATCATCGTCGGCGGCAAGCCATTGGCAATCACGCCCGGTCAACTGGTGACTCCGGCAGAAGCAGCGGCGGTGAGTCAACTGCTAATGACTGGAAGGCAATCCCTCTTGCTGGCGGCGCACGGAAATGCGATAGGCGGTTCGTTGATTTTGCCGGGCGGCGCAAATTTCGGCACCATCATGATCCCAACCGGTCTTTCCGTGCTGCGCGATTTCAACGGCAGTCCGCAGCTTTCCATTACAGGCAACCTCACGAATGCCGGCAAATTCTTCGCGATTTCGACAGACAAACAACTGACCGCTGCCACCATCAACGCTACCGACATATTCAACCGTGCCGGCGCGGTGCTGACGAGCACGGATAATCTTAGTCTGAACCTGAATGTGTCGAGACTGATCTCGAATGCCGGAACGATTTCCAGCGGCGGTGATTTATCCATCACCGGGGTGGGTTCGTCGCTGCACATCAACAATATCGGCGGAACAATTTCCGCAGGCGGCAACCTAAATCTAAACTTGCAAAATGCGCAGGCAAACGGCGTTTTGTCCGTGGTTGGTGGCAACCTGCTCAGCCAACAAGTGAACGTGAATACCGGTGCAGGTAAGTTTGATCTCAATGTTCAGCAAATGCCGGGCTTATTCAATGTCGATGCCGGGTGCATGCATGTCTTTGTGAACGGCAATGGAAATCTCGGCAGCATACACGTCACAGGTGATCCTTCGATCTTCTTCGCGGGATCTATGAATTTGACTAGTGATTTCATTTTCAATGAAGGCGTCGTGCTCGTATCCGGCGGAGATTTGAACATAGCTGGGCACACGATCTCTGCCCAAGACACCATATCGGGCACCACCGGCACCGGCAAAGGTTTCAATATAATGGTTGTCGCCGGAGCCAATGCAACAGCATCAGCAACGAGCACTAAGCCGCTAAAATTCAACGGCCCCTCCACTACCGGCGGCAGTATTAGTTGTAATAACTGTACGATTACTTCAGCAGCCGAAGCCGGCTCCGGAAAAAATGGCGGCAATATTGTAATTGCAGCCTATCAGCCGAAGACAGGCGGTGGTGGCGGAATTATTGATCTGACCGGCGGAACGGTCAACAGCAACGGTGATGTAAGCGTCGCCGGCGATGGCACTGCGGGCAATGTGACCATCATCGGCGCCGGATTGATCACGCTCAACAACATTACTTTGAACGGTGGCTCTGGAACTCCGAAACTCGCCGTAACCAACGCACAGCCTACCGGCTCGATATCAGCAGGTTTTCACGGCAACGTCTCCGGCACCTTGAAGCCGTCGCCAACGCTCAGCTCGGCCGGCATTGCAATGCAATCAACTAGCAGCACTATTGATGTCAGCTCGACAGGCAACGGCAATCGCGGCGGCATTATCTCCATGGTGAGCACCGGAAATATCAACGCGCAAGGAAATGTTTTTGCTAATGGGGGCGCCGGCGCATTCGCTATCTCTCCACGGTACAACGGCGGTAGTGGTGGCACAATTATGCTGAACGGCGGATCAATCGACGTCGGAAATTTCTCCGCTTCCGGAGCCTCGGGGCCGGCCGGTCTCATTGCCGGCATGCGCGGATCGAATGGTGGCAATGGCGGGACAATAGCGCTGCACACCACGGGTGATGTTGACACCTCTTCAGCTACTACGCTGGACGTTCACGGTGGAGATGGAAACGATGGCTCGGACGGCGACCAGGGCGGTGCGGGATCAATCAACGGCACTCCCGGCGGCAATGGTGGCAACGGCGGTAAAGGTGGAACCGTAACGATCAATGCGCAAAACATATCGCTGGATACTGGTACCCTTACTGCCGTCGGCGGCGGTAACGGCAAAGGCGGGGATGGCGAGCAGGGCTTTGATGCCGCGGCGGGACAAGGAAAAGGCGGCAACGGGTCGCGCGCAGGCAATGGCGGCAACAGCGGCGCCGGTGGAACAGTTTTCTTCAAAGCAACCGGCAACATCACCGGCACCCCAAGCATTGACGTAAGCGCAGGACTCGCGGCCGTATTCGGTAAACCGGGCGGCATTGGTGGAAGAGGCGGAAACAGCGTCGACGCGCAAGGAGGTAATGCCGGTGCTGCAGGACGCGGCGGCAATGGCAGCAAGGCCGGTTCGGTAATCCTGAATTCACCGACGTTCGTCGACATCACGGAGAACATCGTCGCTAATGGTGGCAACGGCACCCGAGGCGGCAACAACATCCTCGAAAAAGGCGGCAATGGAAAAACTAATGGCGGAGCCGGAGCCGCCGGCGGTAACGGTGGCAAAGGTGGTGCGGCCGGTTCGATTCTCGTCAGTGCCAGAGCAATCGCGTTCGAAAATTCCAGCCATTTGGTTCAATTGGAAGCCGAAGGCGGAAATGGCGATGACGGTAATAGTGCCAGCAGCGGTGGCCAAGGCACTAACGGCAAGGGCGGCAATGGAGCGAACGGCGGCGCCGCAGGCGCGGGCGCCGGCGGAGGCAGTGTCAAACTGCTTGCTCTCACGGACTTGGGACCCAACAACACGAACG
>Ga0134128_10001262_pt1 | contig 32880 bp, 22 predicted proteins | sample KB31754_FD_96462 | JGI IMG/M metagenome (GOLD analysis project Ga0134128, IMG submission 96462) | Terrestrial soil microbial communities with excess Nitrogen fertilizer from Kellogg Biological Station, Michigan, USA - KB3-175-4 | ecosystem: Environmental > Terrestrial > Soil > Unclassified ... | reverse complement strand
GCCTACGTCAACAACGTGCTCATCCCGATGGTCAACGCGCTCAAGGGGAACCCCGGGGTCTACTCGTACGAGATCTTCAACGAGCCGGAGGGCATGACCACCCAGCACGGCTGGACCACGGCCAACGGCGGGACCGAGGTCGACCAGATGTACATCCAGAAGACGGTCAACGTCTTCGCGGCGGCGATCCACTCGACCGATCCCAACGCCCGCGTGACGAGCGGGGCGCAGACGTTCAACACCTGCTCGAACGCCAGCGGGTTCACCAACCTCTACTCGAACGCCGCCCTGACCGCCGCCGGCGGCAAGTCGAACGGCACGCTCGACTACTACGAGGTCCACTACTACACCTCGAACGGGTCGAGCGTCTCGTGCTTCACCCACCCGGCGTCCACCTGGCAGCTCGACAAGAGCCTGGTGATGGGCGAGTTCTGGGCCGTCACCACCGACGGCGTGAACGGCTCTGACCTCTACACCAACCTCTACAGCAACGGCTACAACGGCGCCTGGGCCTGGAACTACGAGACCAACGACGACAACGGCGGCAACCCGATGACCGCCTGGCCGACCATGAAGACGCCGATGCAGAACCTCTACAATGCGCAGATGTCCACGCTGAACGCCTGCCCCTGAGCGGGTAGACTATCCGCGTGCAACGCTCGACGCGCTTCAAGATCCTGCTCGGCTTGTGCGCCGCCTTCGCGCTCGCCGTGATCGTCGTGTTTCGGACCACCGACCACGGGCCGCGCCGCGGAGGCGAGAACGCCGACGATACGCCCCCGCCGGCGGCCGTAGCGCCTGTCGCCGCCGCGCCCATACCGCCACCGTCCCCGGCGGCGCCTCCGCCGTCCCCCGCGGCGCCCCCGCCGGTCCCGCATCCGCCGGGACCGGACCAGTCGCCTTCGACCCACGCGGCGCCGCCGCCGCCCGAATCCGAGGCGGCGAAGCCGCTCAACGAGGCCGTGCTGATGGCGCGCCTGCGGAAGGTCGCGGGTAGCGACTTCCCGCTGGCGGTCGAGCTGGCGCGGGCCGGGAACCGCCGCTTCCCCGACAGCCCCGACGCCCCCGAGCGCGCGTCGATCATGATCCACGCGCTGGCAGCCGAGGGGAAGTCCAGCGAGGCCCGTGGCGAGGCCGAGTACGCGGTGAACCACTACCCCGACTCGGACTGGGTCCGCGACATCGAGGCGTTCACCGGCGCGCACCGCCATCGGAATTTGTACTTGACCGACGGCGGCGTCATTCAAGCCCGCTGATCGCGTGAACGTCGCCCGGCGACGTGGACGATGGTGGTTGTTCGTCGCGGGGGATCTAAAGAACCCTTCGAGGGTCCTTTTCACGATGTAGAGTGACGGCGTGTCCGAACGCCGCACCAAGATCATCGCCACCGTCGGTCCCGCGCAGGATCCACCCGGCGCGCTCGAGCGGCTGCTCGACACCGGCGTCGACCTCTTGCGGGTGAACCTCTCGCACGCGCCGCCGCGCGCGCAGGCCGAGCGCGTCCGGCGCGCGCGCGCCCACCGCCCGGACGTCGCCGTGCTGGTCGACCTGGCCGGCCCCAAGCTGCGCCTCGGCGATCTGCCGTCCGAGCAGATCGTGACCGAGGGGGAGACGTTGATCCTGGGCGCCGGCGGCGTTCCGGTCGGCGATCGGTCGCTCTACGATCGGGTGAGGGTCGGCGATCCGATCTTCATCGCCGACGGCACGATCGCTCTGTCGGTCACCGAGGTGGCGCCCGAGCGGGTGACCTGCGGCGTGCGGGTCGGCGGCACGCTGCGGTCCCGCAAGGGAATCAATCTGCCGCACGACACCTCGTCCCTGCCGGCGCTGACCGACAAGGACCGCGCCGACCTCGGCGACATCGACGTGCTGGCGCCTGACTTCGTGGCCATCTCTTACGTCCGCCACGAGCGCGATCTGACCGAAGCGCGGCAACTCACCAAGCTGCCGCTGGTGGCCAAGATCGAGAAGCAGCAGGCGCTCGAGCGGCTGGAGGCGATCGTGCAGACGGCCGACGCGGTCATGGTCGCGCGCGGCGACCTGGGGGTCGAGATCCCGATCGAGCGGGTGCCGGCCATGCAGAAGCGGATCATCCGCGCCTGCAACCGGGCGGGGCGGCCCGTCATCACCGCCACGCAGATGTTGATGTCGATGGTGTCGAGCCCGCTGCCGACGCGGGCCGAGGTGACCGACGTGGCGAACGCGGTGCTCGACGGCACCGACGCCGTGATGCTCTCCGAGGAGACCGCGGTCGGCCACGATCCAGCCGGTGCGGTCCAGATGATGATCCGCCTGCTGGTCGAGACCGAGCCGCTCCTGCCGCCCCACGAAGGGCCCGTCCGCAAGGAGATGACCAACGCGCTGGCGCACGCCGCCGCCGACCTGGCCGACGACCTCGACGTCGCGGCCATCGTCGTCCCCACCCGGACCGGCGTCAGCGCCGAGCGGCTGGCCGCCTTTCGCCCGCGGCGGCCGATCCTGGCCTACAGCCGCGTGCCGGAGACGACGCGCCGGCTGCACCTCGCCTGGGGCGTGCGCGCGATCGACCTGGCGGTCGCCGCCGGCAGCGATCCCCTGCTCGCCACGCTCGAGGCGGCGCGGCGCGACCTGCCGCCGGGCGCGCGGGCGGTGCTGCTCGACATCGCGCCGGCCGGAGCGGTCGGTGTCGCCTCGCTGGTCAACGCGATTACCTTCTGATTGATCGCGTCGGCAACGCGCGCGCTCCGGCTGTTTTCATGGGTCGCCCGACTGGCGCCGGCCCGTCCGCGAAGCAGATTTGATCTGGTCCGCGACGTGGTTGCGGGGAGGGGTCGATGCCTTCGAGCTTCAAGGAACCAGGCGGCGTCCTCGTGCTCGCGCTCCTCGGCTGGAGCTGCGCTCCCGTCCCGGTCGCTGTCGGCGTCACGGTGCCGGTCGCGCCCGCGCCGGTCGTCGTGACGCCGGAAGGTTTCGAGATGAATGCCAGCCGTCCAGGGGCGGACTACCGCGCCCTCGACATCGCGCCGCAGCCGGAGATCTGCCGCAACGCCTGCCTCGCCGAGGCGCCCTGCGTGGCCTTCACCTACGTCGCGCCCGGCGTGGAGGGCCCGTCGGCCCGCTGCCGGCTCAAGCGCGCCGTCCCGCCGCTGGTCGCCGACGCCTGCTGCGTGTCGGGAATCAGGCCGCCGGCCCCGCCGCCTCCGGCGCCGGTCCCGGCGCCGCCGCTCGCGCGGGCATCCCCGCCGCCACCAGCCGCGCCTCCGCCGCCACCGGTGGCGGTCGCGCCGCCCCCGCCGCGGGTCGTCCGGCCGTTCGAGAACCGGATCGCGCGCCCCGGCGGGGACTACCGGAGCTTCGAGCTCCCGGCGGCGAACCCCGAGATGTGCCGCGAGATGTGCTACCACGAGGCGCGCTGCCGGGCGTTCACCTACGTGCACCCGAACGTCCAGGGTCCCTACGCCCGCTGTTCGCTCAAGGGCGCCGTGACGCCGCCCGTGTCGAACCAGTGCTGCATCTCCGGGCTCAAGTGAAGTAAGTTCGCGCCGTGCACGGCGCCAATCAGTTCAAGCGGCTGCGCGAGCCGGGCGCCGACTACGAGATCCGGATCGTCGGCGACCGCCGCCAACCGCTGCGCGACTTTTACCACGCGCTGCTCGAGCGGCCCTGGTGGGTCACCATCGCCGCCATCAGCGGCGCTTTTCTTACAGCCAACGGCATGTTCGCGGTCCTCTACCTGCTGGTGGGGGGGATCGCGCACGCTGCGCCGGCGTCGTTCCGCGACGCCTTCTTCTTCAGCGTGCAGACGATGGGGACGGTCGGGTACGGCGCCATGTTCCCCCAGTCGACCGGCGCCAACCTGGTGGTCACCGCCGAGGCGATCACCGGGCTCACGTTGACGGCGCTGGCGACCGGGTTGGTGTTCGCCAAGTTCTCGCGGTCGACGGCGCGGTTCATCTTCAGCCAGCGGGCGACGATCGGTCCGCTCAACGGCGTCCCCACGCTGTCGTTCCGGCTCGGCAACCTGCGCGGCAACTCGATCGTCGACGCCCAGATCAAGGTGGTGATGATCCGGACGGAGAAGACCAGCGAGGGAAAGCTCTTCTACCGGATGCTCGACCTGTCCCTCACCCGCCAGCGCGCGCTGTCGCTCTCGCGCGCGTGGAATGCGCTGCACCTCATCGACGCCGGAAGCCCGCTCCACGGCGAGACGCCCGAGACGCTGGCGGCCAAGGAGGTCGAGCTGCAGGTGCAGGTGGTCGGCCTCGACGACGCGACGATGCAGCCGGTGCACGCCGGCCACCGCTACTTCGCGCGCGACATCCTCTGGGGCCACCGCCTGGCCGACGTGCTCAGCGAGACGCCCGACGGTCACCTGCTGCTCGACCTGCGGAGGTTCCAGGACGTCGAGCCGACCGAGCCGACCACGGAGTTTCCCTACCCCTAGATGTTCGAGGCGATTCTCTTCGACAACGACGGCGTCCTCGTCGACACCGAGGCGCTCTACTTCCGCGCCAACCGCGAGGCGCTGGCCACGGTGGACGTCGTCCTCGACGAGACGGCGTACGTCGAGTACTTCCTGCGCCAGGGGCTCGGCGCCTGGCACCTGGCCGAGGCGCGCGGCATCTCGCCCCAGGGGATCGCCGAGCTGCGCGCCGCGCGCGATCGCCGCTACGTCCAGCTGGTCGAGGAGGCCGAGATCCTCATCCCCGGCGTGGCCGACCTGCTCCCGCGCCTCGGCGCGCGCTTCCGGATGGCGATCGTCACCAGCTCCGAGCCGGGGCCGTTCGCGCGCACGCACGCCCGCACCGGCCTTTTGCCCCACTTCGAGCTGGTGCTCACCCGCGTCGATTACACGAACGCCAAGCCAGATCCGGAGCCGTACCTCTGCGCGGTGGCGCGCCTGGGCGTCCCGGCCGCCCGCTGCCTGGTGATCGAGGACTCCGAGCGGGGCTTGCGCGCCGCCAAGGCGGCCGGGCTCGCCTGCTGGGTGATCCCCTCCGGGCTCACCGCCGGCGGCGACTTCGGGGCCGCGGACGCGGTGCTGCCCGATCTCGGCGCCGCCGTCGGGCGGTTGCTCGACGGTGACGGCTAGCTCTGCGGGTCGGGCTTTCCTGGATCGCTCGAGCTCGGACCGACCGGAAAAGGCGCCGCGCCGTAGATCGCGATCGGCGCCCGATCTTGTCCCGCGTCGCGGGCCTTCTCGCCCGCGTCGGTGCTGGCGTCGGTCGATCCGCCCGTACCGCCGGTTGCGACGTCGCCCCCTGCGCCCGTCGCGCCGCCGCTGCCGAAGTTGGCGTCCCGAGGAAGGACGATTCCGTAGGCCGGGACGGGAACGAGTGCGTCGTACTTGGGCGCCGCGTCCTTCGGCCCGCTGCCGATGGCGTCGTTGCTGCTGCACGCCGCGGCGCCCACCAGGGTCGCCCCCGCTGCCATGAGGGCGGCGCGTCCGAGACGGCGGGGCGGTGGCACGAGCGGCCGCGAGGCGCGGAACGCTTCGGGGAGCACGGCGGCGCAGAACGGACAGGCGGTCTCCGCGGCGTCGACGTGGCGGTTGCAGGCGGGGCAGGGGAGAAGCTGGCTCATGACGTGATCTCCTGGACGATGATCTCGAATTGTCTCGGCGTCAGCGTGGGGGCTCGCCGGGTCGCGCGCTGCCGGCCGGAACCGGAGCGCCGTAGAAGACAACGACGGAACGGTCCTGGCCGGCGTCGCGCGCCGGTTCGCCGCCGGTGCCCGCCGTCCCCCCGCTCCCGGAGCTTCCCCCCGTCTCTCCCGTTGATCCGCTGGCGCCGCCCGATCCGGTGCCCGGCGACGGGGCGGAAGAGCTGCACGCCGCCGCGCCCACCAGGGTGGCGCCAGCCGCCATGAGGGCCGCGCGGCTCAGTCGGCGGCGTGGCGGGGCGGGCGGCCGCATCGTGCGAAACGACTCGGAGAGGACGGCGGCGCAGAACGGACAGGCGGTTTCCGCGGCGTCGACGTGGCGGCTGCAGGCGGGGCAGGGGAGAAGCTGGCTCATGGCGTGATCTCCTCGACGATGATCTCGAACTTCCCGTGGTCGAACGGGGCGCCGGGCGGCGCTTCGACCTGAACCAGCCGCTCGCGCTTTCCCTGGCGGCGCATCTCCAGCGCCCGGTGGTGGCAGAGCGGGTTGTTGCCGGGCTTGCCGAACAAACTGAAGCCGGTCCAGGTGCAGCCGGCGCGGCAGACGTCGGCGTAGTAGCAGGTGCGGCAGTAGCCCCAGAGATCGTCGACAGTGCGGTCGCGCATGTAGCGCAGCGGCGCCGACCGCTCCCAGATGTCCTGCAGGCTGGCATCTCGGATGTTGCCGCCGGTCCAGGGGACCGTGTGCAGCGACGGACACCCTTTGATCGCGCCGTCGGCCTCGATGCCCAGCGTGGTGCAGCCGGCGCCGCAAGAGGCCATGTGGCCGCGCCCCGTGGCGCCGCGCAGGACCGATTCATACGGGCCGAAGTAGCCGATGTTGTTCCCTGGCCAGAGCGCGACGCCCGCCTCGTCGCAGCGTGCCTTGAGCCGGGCCAGGAGCGGGAACAGCTCGAGGAGATCTTCCGGCTGGACGAGCACCTCGGGCGCGTCGGCCGCCCGCCCCATCGCCACCGTCAGCTGGATCTGCCAGGCGCGGCCGCCGAGGGCGATCAGCGTCTCCAGCACCTCGGGGAGCTCGTGCATCGACAGCCGGTTGATCTGCGTGTTGACCGAGAGACCGAGACCGGCCGCCCGCAGGTGGCCCGCGGCGGCGAGCGCCGAGGCGTACGCCCCCTTCACGCCACGCAGCCGATCGTGCGTCGCCTCGCCGCCGTCGATCGAGACGCTGGCGTTTCGCAGCCCCGCCGCGGCCGCGGCGCGGGCGAGCTCGGCCGTCACGCCGCGCCCGCCGGTGGTCATCGAGCAGTGCATCCCGGCGTCGCTGATGGCGCGCACGATGGTCAGCCAGTCGTCGCGCAGGTAGGCCTCGCCGCCGATCACCGTCACCTCCAGCACGCCCAGCGCCGCCATCTGCGCCACCAGGTCGAGGCACGCCGCGGTGTCGAGCTCCTCGGGGCGCGTCCTGCCGGCGCGCGAGCCGCAGTGCGCGCAGGCGAGGTCGCACTTGAGAGTGAGCTCCCAGACCGCGTAGATCGGGCGCCAGAGGCGATCGACGTCGCGCGCCTCCGGCGCCAGCGGCAGGTGCCGGAGCGCTGGTCCCGGCCGGGGCGCGATCGGCAGCGAACGTGGGCGCCCCTCGAGCATGGCCGCAGGTTACAGCAATCCTTACGCCAACCTGAAGCATGTGCGGCGTGGCGAGCTCCGGCCGCCGACCACCAGCGCCGCGGCCGCGCGCCTCAGAAATCTGAGCCGCATCCGGACAATTCGGCGTCGGCGCGGCCGGCGCGTCGGTCTGCTGGTCAGCACGACGCACGCGCTGTCCGGCACGCCGTGCTGGGCCTTCTGCCGGATGAGCGGCAACTGAGCGCTCGCCGCGAATTAAAGCCCGCTTCGCGTTATCCTCGACCACACCCGTGGCCGAGGCCGTACGCGAGAGGCCGGCCGGGGTTCCGGAAGGAGGCTTCTGGAATCCCGAGGTCGGCGGCTGGGAAGTCTCCCGGCGAAACGCGCAAGGGGCGCGCGACGGGGAGTGTCTGTTCTACCGCCCCGACGGCGGCCTGCAGTCGCGCTGCACGTTCGTGAACGGGGTGCAGGAGGGGACGTTCGCCATCTTGCATCCGGACGGTCGCCTGGCGCGCGAGGGGACGTTCGCCGCCGGGAAGATCGAGGGGCTCGTCTCGGCCTACGCCGGAGAAGGCACCGGTGCTGAGCCGCTCCGCGCCTGCTGCGTCCCGGCCGCCGCCGTGCGGCTCGACCAGCGCTACGAGGGCGGGGCGGTGATGCAGGAGATCTTCTACGATTCGAGCGGGCAGCCCATTCTCTCCGACGGAAGCCCGATCCCGCCGCGCCCGGCCAGCGTCCCTCGCGACGCGGACTACGATGAGGCGGGGCCGCGCTGGACGCGCTGGCGCCCCGATTCGCATCGAGCTTGGAGCGCGGCCGGCGTGCTGGAAACGGAGAGCGAGTACGACGGGCTCCGGCACACGACGCGCACCTTCGACGCCGACGGGCGGCTCGTGGAGTCGTGCCAGGTGTCGAAGGAGGGCACGCGCGACGGCGCCTTCCTGCGGCGGTTCGTGCCGGGCGGCCCGAGCCCCTACGCCGATCCCGCCATCCGCGAGGAGCGCGGCACGTTCGATCGCGGGCAGGCGGTGGGGAGCTGGACCTTCGTGGACGGCGATGGCACCGAGCGGCGCCGGGTGGCGCGCGGCCTGGCGTTTGATCCCGGGAGCGAGCGCACCTCGCCGGTGTTCGCGCCGGGCGCGGAGGCGACCGCCGATGATTGGCGCGCGCTCGCCACCGCGCTGCGGGCGGAGGGGCGTGTGCGAGAGGCGCTCTGCGCGGTGGCGCGCGCGGCGGTCCGCGACGGCGATCGGGCGGAGCTCTCGCGCGCGCTGGCGACGGACGTGGTGCCGCTCCGGCCCGAGCTGGCGGCTGAGCGCGGCGACGCGCTCGTCCAGTCGGTCGATTCGACGGTCCCCTCGATTCTCGACGGGCTCGTCTCGGGCGGCGATCCGGCGGCGGCGTTCCGGGCGTTGGCGGCCGTGCTGCCGGGCGCCCACCCGGCGGCGCCCGACTTCGTCGCCGCGTCGCTGCTGCTGGCGCCCGAACGACGGCTGACGCACCTGACGCGCGCGCTGGTTCGCTTCCAGCATGGCGACGAGCCCGGGGCGCGCGCCGACGTCGAGCTCGTCGCCGCGGAGGCGCCCGACGCGGCGGCGGCGCTCACCGAGCACATGGAAGCGGCTTGGCGCCCGTTTCTCTTCTGGCCGGCGCGCGAGGTGCTCGTGCCGGATCCCTCGCTGGCCGAGCTCGGCGCCGGGCTGGTGCGCGAGCTCGGGGAGGTGCGCGCGGCGATCGCCGTGTACGCCAGCCGGATCGCGCGGGTCCGCGCGGCGATCCGGGCGCTGGTGGGCCCGGCGGCGGCGCCGGCCTGGCTGCCGCCCGATCCCTCGCCGCTGCTGCCGGCCGGACCGGTGCCGCTCCGACAGGCGCGGGTGACGGTCGACCTCGGCGAGGGCGAGAGCGTCGAGGCCGAGATCGACGAGGAGCTGGCGACGGCTGGGCTGGGCGTGCCGGCGCTGCTCGGTGAGGCGCAGGCCGAGTGGGGCGCGCTCGGCTGGCTCTGTTGGTCGGTGGGGCTCGATCGGGTGGCGCTCCCCGAGACGGTGGCCGAGCCGCCGCTGTTTGCGGTGGCGATGAAGACGATCGTCACCCGTTGTTGGCGGGCGCAGGACCGGCTGACGACCGGCGGGCTGCTCGCCCGCGCGAAGGGGATCCCCGGGTTCAGCTGGGAGGGGCGGGACGTCGACGCGCTCCCACGACAGCTCGCGCAGGCCGCCGCCGAGGAGTACGTCCGGGCGCGCTCGCTGTTCCTCTGGCTCGCCAGCCCCGACGTCGCGTCGCCGTTTCAGGTCGACCTGCGCGGCAGCTAGGCTGTCCCGGAGCCGGCCCGAGCCTACGTACGCGGTGGCGTTTGCCCCGGTCCGAGCCGGTCGCTCACGGCGGCGAGGATCTCGCGGAGGGTGGCGCCATCGATCGGCTTGACGAGGTGCCGATCGAACCCCGCGGCGCTCGACCGCCGGAGGTCCTCGTCCTGGCCGTAGCCGGTGACGGCCACCAGCGTCGCCCGATGGTGACCGGCCGCCCGCAGCTTCGCCGCGACGGCGTAGCCGTCCATCCCCGGCAATCCGATGTCGAGCAGCACGAGCTGCGGGGGGCGCGCCGCGGCCGACGCCAGCGCGCCGGGGCCGTCATGGGCCCGCGCGACGCGATGGCCTGCCAGCACCAGAACCTGCTCGAGCGCGCGCGCAGCGTCCACGTTGTCGTCGACCACCAGGACCTCGAGGGGGGTGGTCGCCACGGCGCGGGCGGCCGGGGGGGCGGCCGCGAGCGGCGCCGGCGCGCCGGTCAAGAGCGGCAACCGGACGATGAACTCGCTCCCCCGTCCGGGGCCCTCGCTGAGCGCCTCGACCTGCCCCCCGTGCATCCTGACCAGCGTCCGGACCATGGTGAGCCCGATGCCCAACCCTCCCTGGGCGCTGTCGAACGATCGGGTCGCCTGCACGAAGAGGTCGAAGGCGCGTGCCAGGAAATCAGGGCTCATGCCCGTTCCGTCGTCGCGCACGGAAACCTCCGCCTGGTTGCCGACCGCCCGCGAGGTGAGCGTGATGTGGCCGCCGGCATCCGTGAACTTGGCCGCGTTGTTGAGCAGGTTGGCGAACACCTGGACGATGCGCGTGCTGTCGGCTTCGATCGGCAACGGTTCGCTCGCCGAAGCGACCTCCAGCGCGTGGCCCTTGTCGAGGAGCAGCGGGCGGCTCACCTCGATCGCCTGGGAAAGAAGCGTCGCCAGCTCGACCCGCTCCCGCCGCAGCTGGATCTTCCCCTGACTGACGCGCGCGACGTCGAGCAGATCGTCGAGCAGCCGCTTCATGTGCAGGACCTGGCGGGCGATCACGGCCTGGTAGGTCGCCCGCAGCTCGCCCTCGGCGGGTCCTGCCTGCTCGATGATCTCGACGGCCGTCAGGATGGGCGCCAGCGGGTTGCGCAGCTCGTGGGAGAGCATGGCCAGGAACTCGTCCTTGCGCCGGTCGGCGTCCCGCAGCTCCTGCTCCGCCCGCTTCCGTTCGGTGATGTCCTGGCAGGTGCCGATCACCCGGACCGGCCGGCCGGTCGCGTCCTTCTCGGAATTGACCCAGGAGTGCAGCATCCGCACCGTCCCGTCCGGGCGGACGATCCGGTACTCGTTCTCGTACGGCTCGGCGGTCTCGGTGAAGCGGGCGATGGTCGCGCGCACCTGGTCGCGGTCCTCGGGATGAATGCGCTCGAGGAACGTCGCGCCGTCGAGCTCCAGCGCGCCGGGCGTGTAGCCGAAGATCCGGAACGTCTCGGCCGACCACTTCACGCCTCCGGGGCGCGTCGCGCCCGCGCCGATCAGGTCGACCTCCCAGCTTCCGACGTGAGCGGTCGACTGCGAGCGCTCGAGCATCTGCTCGCTCTTGCGGAGCGCCCTTTCAGCGGCTTTCCGAGCGGTCAGATCGTTGACCAGCACGACCACGCCTCGAACGCATCCGCCCGCATCGCGATGTGGGACGAACGAGATGTGGCCCTCGTAGAGGGATCCGTCCTTGATGCGCACCTGATTCTCGAAGGTCACCGATTCGCCTGACAGGGCGCGGGTCACGTGGGGACGGACCGACTCCCAACCGGCGACGCCGAGGACCTCTCGAATGTGTTTGCCGCGGATCTGTTCGTTCGAATAACCGAACGCGCGATTGTAGCTTTCGTTGCACCAGACGTAGCGCGCGCCGCCGTCGATGTAGGAGAGCAGCGCGGGGACGCCGTTGGCGATGAGGCGCAGCTCCTCCGCGTTCTGCCCCTGCGTCGTCACGGGGGCGCACTCTCCCGCGGCGACGGCGCGAAGACAAGCTGCGAACCCTGGTCAGGAGCCGGGGAGGCGCGAAAGCTCAGCCGTCAGGGCGGCGCGTCCTTCCTCGAGGCCGCGTGCGCCGGCGAGGCCATTTCCGCCTCGGCGGCCGTGAGCCGCTGCTTCCAGCGGCCAGCGTCGGCGTTGCGCGGGTCGCTGCGCAGGAGCTCGCGGTAGGCGCGCGCGGCCTCCGCCCAGCGCCCCTCGGCGAACAGGCGATCGGCTTGTGCGACCGGCGATCTGGCGGCCGGTTTGTCGTCTTTGGCGGGCGCTTTGCCCTTTTCGGTTTGCGCCGCCCGAGCCGGCGCCGAATCCTGCTCCTCGCCGGTGGCCGCGCTCTCCATTTCGTCTTCGGGTTCGGCCGCCTTCTTCATCTTCGGACCGGCGTGCGCCGCCGGGGGTGGACCGGCCGCACCGCCGGGGACGCCTGCTCCGCCCGCGCGCCGACGCGGGCTCTCCTCCACCGCATCGTCCTCCTCTTCCAGCAGGCGCGGCGCGCTGGCGGGCGCCGCGGGCGCCGGTGCGAGCTGGGTACGCGGCGGCGGTGGCGGCGCGAACTCACGCTTGGCCGGTTTGGCCGCGGGAGCTGCATGAAAGGACTTGTCGCTGTTCGCGCCTTCGTCCATGAGCCCGTCCAGGGCGTTTTCGCCGATGTCTTGGCGCCCGCGGTCGCGTTCGCCGCCGCCCTTCGGCACCCCCTGGGCGGCGCCGAGTCCGCCGACGGCGAGGCCCGCACCAGAAGCGGCGGCCTTGGCCGCTGAATGATGCGGGGTCGCCGCGTGCTTGGAGACCTCGCGCTGGGCGCCCTTCTCGCGGTCGGCAGTCTCGTTTGCGAGCGCCTTCTCGGCCGGCGCCGCGGTCGCAGCCGGCGCGGGCCTGGTGGGCTCGGGCGCCTCGGCGATCGCTTGCGCCCGGGGAGCCTGGGGGGCCGCCGGGGCGACCGTCTGGCGCCCGAGCTCGACCGTCTTGTCGGGCTCGAGGAAGACCTTGCTCGCCAGCACGACGACGGCCACCGCGCCCACCGTGGCGAAGGTGGGCAGCGTCCAGCGCCCGCGCAGGCGCTCCCAGAGCGAGGCGCGCGCGGCGGTGGGCCGCGCCTGCATCGGCTGCGGCTTCTTCGCCGCCACGGCCGCGACCGCCGCGCGCAGGATGGCGTCGTGGGTGCGCGCCGGCGGCGCGTCGGCGTCGAGCGCGCGGCGGGCGGCGGCGCGCGTGCCCTGGAACGCCGCCAGCTCGGCACGGCAGCTGGCACAGCCGCCGAGGTGCGCCTCGACCGCCGCGCGATCCTCGCCCGCCAGCTCTCCGTACAAGAGCTCCATCATGCGGGCCGAAACCTCTTCGCAACCGATGGCCATCTGTCTTTATCCTGACCCCGTTGATTCGGCCGCGCCCGCGCCGGTGTCACCCAGGTCGGCCAGGGCGGCACGCAGCTTCTCGAGCGCGTAGCGCATGCGGCTCTTCACCGTCGGCTCGGACACGCCCACCGCGGACGCGATCTCGGCGAACGGCATCTCCATCACCTCGCGCATGAGGAAGACCTCCCGCTGATCGTCGGGCAGCTCGGCCACCGCGCGGTCGATCCGCTGCGCCGCCTCGCGCCCCGCCACCACCGCGTCGGTGGCGGGGCCCGGCGCTGCCAGGCGCTCGTGCAACGAGGCCGGGGCCTCTGCTTCGGGATCACCCGCGCCGTCCATCGAGGCCGACCCTCGGACGGCGGTGCGCCGCGCGCGGTCGATGCAGAGGTTGCGCGCGATCGTGTAGAGCCAGGTCGAAAACTTCGCGTCGCCGCGCCATCTCCCCTCGCCGCCCTGCGCGCCGGCCGCCGACCCCTGCGCGTCGCGCACGACGCGCAGGAAGACCTCTTGCAGCAAGTCCTCCGCCGCTTCGGCGTCGCGCACGAAGCGGCGGAGGAAGCTCCAGATCGGTCTTTCGTAGCGGGCGAGGAGTCTCTCGAAAGCGCGCACGTCGCCAGCTCGGTAGGCTGCCAGCAGTTGCTCGTCCGAGGAGTCGCCGTCCACCAGGACGGCATCCTCGCCGTCTCTACCGCCAGGAGCAAGTGCGCCGCCAGCCGGGCGGGGGCGCGGCGTAACGGCCGTCGCTGGCAGGGAACGGATCGGCCGTGTTGCGCAGGTCGGCGTCGTTGGCGCACGTCGGCGGATCGTCGATCGGGATCCCCATCGCCAGGAGGCCGTCGTGGTCGTTGTAGTGAGCGCCGAGGAGGGCGGCAGGGCGGCCGGCATTGGCGCGCACGAACTCGACCTCGTAGATCGGCGAGCTCACCGCCTCGCCATACTCGGTGCCGAGCCCGGGGCGGGCGCGCTTGGCCGGCGCGGCCTGCGCCTCCGCGGCCCTGGGGGCGGCGTTGGCGCTGCCGAGGCCCCCGGCCCCCTTGTCACTGCCCGCGGCGTGCGTCGAAGGGGCGGGCGGCGGGCCGCTGGCCGACTCTTCCGAGAGGCTGTCGTCGTAGCTGTCGCGCCGGCGCTCCGAATCGAGATCATACGGCCGGTGCGGATACGGATAGTAGACGGGCGGCGGCGGAACGTACCGCTCCGGAAAGACCGCGACACCGATGACCCCGACCTCTCGCGCATTGCCCGTTCGCGCGGCGTACGAGTTGGGGACCGACGAGAAGCGGAAGGCGGCGGCTTCGCTGCGCGAGATCCGCCAGCCGTCGATGTCGACCGAGCCCCAGGCCGGGATCAGGTAGCCGCGCTTGCTGCGAAAGTCGGCCGGACGGCCGTCGATCGCGTCCCGACCGTCGAGGGAGACGACGGCCTCCACGCGGCGGCCGGAGTGATTTGACACACGCAGCGTGTAGCGCGCGCCGAGCTGGCCCAGCACGTAGGTGCCCCCCGCGTACTGGTAGGTCGGCGCCGGAACCCCGTCGACGAGAACGGTCATCTCGTAGCCGGCGGCCCGGTCGCGCAGCGGCTGTCCGCCGGGCAGCGGTGACGCCGCGCATGAACCCGCGGTCAGCAAGAGAGAGCCGATTCCGAACAGCGTCCCGAACATTGTGCGCCTGGTCATTTGAAGCCTCCTGGTTGTTCGGACGCACGGCTGGGGCAAAAGATCTGACCGTTAACTTTCGACGCGGGAGGGGGTCTCTTTGGGCGAAAGGCAGAAAAGGAGACACCCCATGCACACCGACATCCAGGCTCCCGAGACCCACATCGCCTCCCCCCCGGCGCGGCTGCGCCGGCGGTCGTGGTTGTTGCTCATCCCCGCGCTGACCGTCCTCGGAATCGCGGGCGGCGCGTACACGTCGGCGCAAGCGCAGACCGTCCAGGCGACCCAGGCAACGGACGCCGGCTCGGCCGGCGGGTTCGGCGCGCGCCGGCTCGAGCGGCTGCTCGACAAGGTGAACGCGACGCCGAGCCAGCGCGGCCAGATCGAGGCAATCTGGAACGGTCTGCGGCCCGAGCTGAAGTCGTTCCACCAGCAAGAGCGGACGATCCACCAGCAGATGGCCGCCGCGCTCTCGGCGCCGACCATCAACCCGAGCACGATCGAGCAGCTCCGCCAGCAATCGATGAGCATCGCCAACCAGATGTCCTCGACCTTCACGCAAGGCGTGGTGCAGACCGCGCAGGTGTTGACGCCCGATCAGCGAAAGACCGCCGCTGCCGTCATCGCGCAGGCCCGCGGTCGGTTCCACCACCACGGGATGGGCCTGGGGCCGATGGGCCAATAACGCCCGCGCGTTTCGACCGCAGCACCACGACGGCCCTGGCGCCCCCACGCCGGGGCCGTTTCGTTTTGTCGAGCGGGATGCCGATCGGGGGAGCGGCGTGCGCGCGCTCGGGTCGACCGGCTGGCTTCCGTCGACGGTGATGGAACCGTCGGAAGCGACGGCGGTGCAGGAGAACAGAAAGGGCACGGCCCCGGCGTCGAGGACGTCGGGGCCGTGGTGCTCGGACGGTCGCGAAGACGACCGCCAGCCGGTCAGAGCGACTTCATGTACTCGACGACGTCGTTCTTCTCCTGGTCGCTGAGCCCGAGGGAGAACAGCGTGTCGTAGTGATTGACCACGTCGAGCAAGGTGGCGAAGCGACCATCGTGATAGAAGCCCCCCTTGGTGTGGGTGAACAGGCCGTGGAGCGGCGACGTGCGGTACCGGTCGTCGGGCGCGCGCGAGGCCTGGAAGTCGTCGACGCCGACCTCGGCCGCGGTGTGCATGTTCCAGCCGGGCTCGGTGGTCAGCGGCTCGACGTGGCAGGTGGTGCACTTCGCCTTTCCGCCGAACAGCTCGTCACCGCGCGCGGCGGCGGCTGCGTCGAAGCTCGCCGCCGGCGGCGTCGGCGAGAGCAGCGACATCTGGTAGAGGTGCAGGCCGGGCAACTTCGGCGTCACGCGATCGTGGTCCTCGTCGACGGCCACGTGACCGAAGTGGTTCTTGGCCGCGATGGGGAAGCGGGTGGCGTCGTCGAGGCGCGGGTCGAAGAAGGTCCCCACGCCGTGCATCTCGAGGACCGCCACGAAGGCGTTCCAGTAAGGGACCGAGCCCCAGCCGGTCCAGGTGTGCAGGTTGATGCCGGCCAGGCCGAAGGCCGGCGGGATGAGCACCGCCGCGGTCTTGCCGTCGGGGCGAAAGCCCTTGCCGTCCATGAACAGCTCGGCGTCGAACTTTCCCGGGCCCCAGGCGTTGAGCACCTGGCGGACGGTCGCCTGATCGACGCCCAGCTGGCCGGCCGGCACTGACAGATCGGGCGCCGACGCGATGATGGCGCCGACGTTCAGATCGCGGTTCGGCCAGCCGTCGAGCCGGTGGCCGATGCCGGGCGCGAACGAGTCGTCCACGGTGGAGTGGCAGAGCGCGCACTGGATCCCCATCGACTTCATCGGTCCGCTGGCCTGCGACGGCGTCGCCGTCGTCCCGTCGAAGATGCCGGTGAGACCGACGACCGCGTTTAGTCGCAGCAGCGCCAGCGTGGTGGCCGGATCGTTGAGATCCACGGTGCCGTTCTTGAGCCCGTCGACCACGGCGGGCGGCAGCGCGTCGACGTCGACCTTGAGGCCGAGCCCGAGCGCCGCGGCGGGGCTGACGCCGGGGCCGACGCCGCCGTTGGCGGCGCCTTCGATCGCCTGGTGCAGCTTGATCGTGTCACCCCAGAACGCCTCGTCGCCGAAGGTGTCGAAGCGGAACGTCTGCTCCCCCTGCGCGACCAGGGCCACCCCGCCGGTGGGCGGCGGCGTGCTGGCCATCATCCCCGCGTCCTTCGCGCCCGGATTGGGACAGGGCGTCTGTCCCTGCGCCTGTCCGCTGTTCGTCGTGGTGCCGTTGGGGCTGCAGCCTCCGCCCACGGTCCAGGTCACTCCGATCCCCAGTCCCACGAGCGCCATCACGATGGACGATCTCCGGATGTGCTTGCCCATTCTCATCACTCACCTCCCGCCTCACGGCCCTTCCAAGGATTTTGCTAACAGGGCTGCAGAAACGACGCCATCGTGAGAGCCCGCACGATGAGCCGTTGCCCGTGACGGAGCGCCACAGAACGGTAACCGGGGCCGGCGAAGACGACCTGGGCTCGACTCGGTACTTTCTCCCGATCGGTCGGCGGGACCGGTCGCGCGGTCAGCGGGTGGCCAGGCGGCGCTCGAAGTCGGGGAGCCGTTCGATGAAGGCGCCGAGGCCGTCGCTGGCCTGCCGCCGGACGACAAGTAGCCGCTACTCCGCGCCGTCGTCGTCTTCCGCGTCGAGCCCCTCGTCCGCCAGGCCCGGACAGAAGAGGGCACCGAATCCCACGAATGCGGTGCCGGCCCGCGCCTTGAGCGTCGTGTCGGCCTTCGTCGTCACGTCGAGCACGTGGATCCGGGACTGCTTGCCGAGGCCCGCCTGGTAGGCGAGGCGCGTGTCGTCGAGCCAGCGGGAGCGAAACGTGGACGGCGCCGTGGCGATGCGGGCGGCCGCCTTGCTCCCTTTCTCCCAGAGGTAGAGCTCGTTTTTGTCGACCTTGCTGCCCGCGATGGCCGGCCCGCAGTCGTCAAAGGCGCCGGCGTAGACCAGGCGCTGGCCGGACGGCGACCAGCGGAGCGAATCGGGCGCCAGCGTCCGGGTTGCTCGCAGCGTCCGGTCCGCGTCGGTGATCTGCAGGCTCTTGCGATCGTCGCTCACCGTGACCTGCGCGGCCGTTTCCCCCTCGGTCGTGACCGCCGCGGGCGACGCCACCGTGCGGTTGGTCGGGATGGCTCCCGAGACTGGCACGCTGACCACCGCCGTCCGTGTGGCGTCGAGCGCGTAGCTCGCCTCCGCGCCGCCGTTGCCGGGCCGCACGGTCCAGACCGGCTCGCCCTGGCCCGACCAGCCGAGCACGACGGTCGCGGCCCGCGTCCCGGGCGGCCCGAGGGGGAGGGGACCGCTCGTCTCCAGCGTCGCCAGATCGATCGATCCCACGCTCGGGTCGAGGAACTCGGGCGCCGAGCCGGTCGGGCCAGCCACCGACGTCACCACCAGGAACGAGACCGCCTTCTGCCCCGGGGCCGCCGAGAAGGCGAACACGTGGCCGTCGGTGTCGGTCAGCCGGCGGTAGCGCGCGAGACTCGGATCGACGGCATAGATCTCCTGACTGAGATCGATCTTCGCCGTGTCCTCGTCCCCCTTGACCGCTGGGTCGCGCTCGCGCCCGACGAAGAGAATCCCTTCGCCCAGGCCGGCGGCGTAGGCGGGCCGCACGCGCGCTTCGAGGGCCTTGAGGCGCGGCCACTCGGGCGTGGCGCGGAGGGGCGCCAGCTCCTTCGGCTTGTCCAGGCGGCCGGCGAAGGCGACCTCGTCGCGCACGAGCAGCTCCTTCCAGAGCGTAGGGACGTCGGTGGTGTGACCGCCGAGCGCTGCCGCCTTGATCTCCTGCAGGCGCGCGGGCGAATAGTCGGGAAAGGCGCTCACCACGGCCGCGAACGCGGTCCGCGCGGCGTCGTAGTCCTTGGCGTGCATCGCTTTGTAGCCGGCCTTGAGCGACTTGGCAGCGTCGCCGGTCAGGCGGGCGAACGGATCGGTCATTCCCACCGGCGGCAGCGGCTCGGCGGGCGGCTGGGGCGCCGGTGCGGCGGCCGGTGGTGGGGGCGGCGGCTGCTTTTTGTTGCAGGCGCCGAGCGACAACGAGAGCGACGAGAAGACGACGACGAGCCAACCCCGAAACGCCATCCTCGTCTCTTAACGCGTTCGCCGGCGGGGCTCAACCGGAGGGACAGCGCCGCGCGCTTTCGGGTCTAGGCCTCGGCGACCGCGGTCTGGTGCTCGACGGCGCGGTCGCGGCGGAGGCGATCGAGGTAGAGGTAAATGACCGGCGTCGAGAAGAGGTTCATGAGCTGCGAGACGCAGAGGCCGCCGACGATGGTGATGCCGAGCGGCTGCCGCAGCTCGGAGCCGGCGCCGAACCCGATGGCCAGGGGCACGGCGCCGAACAGCGCGGCCAGCGTGGTCATCAAGATGGGGCGGAAGCGCAGCAGGCAGGCGCGGCGGATCGCCTCGGCCGGCTCGAGTCGCTCGCGCCGCTCCGCCTCCAGCGCGAAGTCGATCATCATGATGGCGTTCTTCTTCACGATGCCCAGCAACAGGACGACGCCGATGAGCGCGATGATGCTGAAGTCGGTGCGGAAGACGAACAGCGCCACCAGCGCGCCGAGGGCCGCCGACGGCAGCGTCGAGAGGATGGTGATGGGGTGGATGAGGCTCTCGTACAGCATGCCGAGGACGATGTAGACCACGAACAGCGCGGCGGCGATCAGCCAGGGCTCGCTGGAGAGCGAGGACCCGAAGGCCTGCGCCGTCCCCTGGAAGCTGGCGTGCACGCCCGACGGCAGCCCGATCTGCCGCGTCGCCGCGTCGACCGCCTTGACCGCGTCCCCCAGCGCAGCGCCCGCCGCCAGGTTGAACGAGAGTGTGGTGGCCGGGAACTGCCCCTGGTGCGTGACTGCCAGCGGTGTCGGCGTGGCCGCGACGGTGGCGATGCTCGGCAGCGGCACCAGCGCGCCGTTGGCGCCGCGGACGTAGACGTGCACCAGTTGGTCGGGGCTGGCCTGCTGCTCGGGCGTCGCCTCCAGCACCACCCGGTAGTAGTTGAGCGGCGTGAACGAGGTCGCCACCTGGCGCTGCCCGAAGGCGTCGTAGAGCGTGTTGTCGACGGCCTGCATGTCGATGCCCAGACGACTGGCGCTGTCGCGGTCGACGTTGACCCCCAGCATGAGACCCGCGGTCTGCTGATCGGTCGCCACGTCGCGGAGCATCGGCAGGGTCTTGAGCTTGGCCAGGACCTTGGGGCTCCACGCCTGCAGCTCGGCGAGGTCGGCGTCCTCCAGCGCGTACTGATATTGGGTGCGGGACGACCGGCCCCCCATGCGCACGTCCTGCACCGATTGCAGGAAGAGGGTGATGCCCGGGACCTTCCCCAGCTTGGGGCGGAGGCGCCCGATCACCTGGTCGGCGGTGCTCTTGCGTTTGCTGTAGTCCTTGAGGCTGATGAAGACGGTCCCGGTGTTTCCGGCGCCGCTCGAGCCGCCCACGAAGGCGATCACGTGCTCGACGTCGGGATCCTGCTGGACGATCTGGTTCACCTTCTCCTGCGCGTGGCGCATCGCCTTGGACGAGATGTCCTGGGCGGCCTCCGAGAAGCCGGCCAGCATCCCGGTGTCCTGCTGCGGAAACAGTCCCTTGGGGACGCGGATGGCGAGCAACACCGTCAGGCCCAGGGTCCCGATCGTCAGGAGCAACATGACAAACGAATGCCGCAGCACGAACCGCAGGCCGCGATCGTAGCCGCGCACCAGCCAGGCGAAGGTGCGCTCCGAGGCGCGCCCGAAGCGACCGAGGTGCTCCTCGTTCACCGGCCGCAGGAGGCGCCCGGCCATCGTCGGCGTCACCGTCAGCGAGACCAGCCCCGACAGCGCGACCGCGATGCTCAAGGTGACCGCGAACTCGCGGAACAGCCGTCCGATGATCCCCCCCATGAGCAGGATGGGGATGAAGACGGCGATGAGCGAAATCGTGATGGAGAGGATGGTGAACCCGATCTGCTTCGCACCCTCGAACGCCGCCTCGAGCGGCGTCTTTCCCTCCTCGATGAAGCGGGCGATGTTCTCGGTGACGACGATGGCGTCGTCGACCACGAACCCCGTCGAGATGGTGAGGGCCATCAGCGACAGGTTGTCGATGCTGTAGCCGAGTAAGTACATGATGCCGAACGTCCCCACCAGCGAGAGCGGGACGGCGATGCTGGGGATGGCGGTGGCGCGCGCGCTGCGCAGGAAGACGAAGACCACCGCGGTCACTAGGAACACGCTCAGGATCAGCGTCCGTTCGACGTCGCGGACGGAGGCCCGGATGGTGGTGGTGCGATCGACTGCGATGTTGACGTCGATGGCGGGCGAGATCGACGTCTTCAGGAAGGGGAGGGCCTTCTTGACGCCCTCGATGGTCTCGAGGATGTTGGCGCCCGGCTGCCGGCGGATGATCATGAGGACGCAGCGCTGGCCGTCGATCCACCCGGCCAGTCGATCGTCCTCCACGTCGTCGAAGACCTTGGCCACATCCCCGAGGCGGATGGTCGCGCCGTTCTGGTAGGAGACCACGAGCGGCTGATAGTCGGCGGCGGTGAGGAGCTGATCGGTGGCCGCGATGTTGTAGGTGAGGTTGCTGCCGGTGAGCCTCCCCTTCGGCTGGTTGGAGGTGGAGGCGGCCAGCGCGTTCCGCACGTCTTCCATCGAGAGGCCGTGACCGGCCAGCGCCTCCTGGTCGACCTGGACCCGCACGGCCGGCTGCTGCCCGCCCCCGACGAAGACCTGTCCCACCCCCGGGATCTGCGACATCTTCTGGGCCAGCACGCTGTTGGCGGCGTCGAACACCTGCGCGAGGGGCAGCGTCTTCGAGGTGAGCGAGAGGATCAGGATGGGCGAATCGGCCGGGTTGACCTTGCGGTAGTTGGGGAGGCTCGGCAGGTTGGGGGGGAGCTCGGCCAGCGAGGCGTTGATCGCCGCCTGCACGTCGCGCGCGGCGCCGGTGACGTCGCGGTCGAGGTCGAACTGCAGCGTGATCGAGGTCGACCCGAGGGTGTTCACCGAGGTCATCTCGGTGAGGCCGGCGATGCGCCCGAAGCGGCGCTCGAGCGGCGTCGCCACCGACGAGGCCATGGTGTCGGGGCTGGCGCCGGGCAACTTGCCCGAGACCTGGATGGTCGGGAAGTCGACGCGCGGCAGCGGCGCCACCGGCAGCTCGCGGTAGGCGACGAGGCCCGCCAGGATGACCGCCGCCGCCAGGAGCGAGGTGGCGATCGGCCGGCGGACGAACGGCGCCGAGATGTTCATGACGGCTCGTGCGCGGGCGCGCCGTGCCCCGGCGCCGGGAGGTTCGGGTTCTCCGCGCTTTCCGGGGCGTGCTTGGGCGTGCGCCGGAAGCGCGCGGCCAGCCGCTCCATGTAGAGGTAGATGACCGGCGTGGTGAAGAGCGTCAGCACCTGCGAGAGCAGCAGGCCGCCCACGATGGTGATGCCCAGCGGGCGCCGCAGCTCGGCGCCGATCCCGGTGCCGAGCGCCAGCGGCACGCCGCCCAGCAGCGCCGCCATGGTGGTCATCATGATCGGCCGGAAGCGCAGGAGGCAGGCCTGGTGGATCGCCTCCCGGGGCGACTTGCCCTGCTCGCGCTCCGCCTCCAGCGCGAAGTCGATCATCATGATGGCGTTCTTCTTGACGATGCCGATGAGCAGGACGATCCCGATGAGCGCGATGATCGAGAACTCCGAGCGGCAGAGGAGCAGCGCCAGGAAGGCGCCCACGCCGGCCGAGGGGAGCGTGGAGAGGATGGTGATCGGGTGGATGTAGCTCTCGTAGAGCACCCCCAGCACGATGTAGACGGTGACGATGGCGGCCAGGATCAGGAGCGGCTCCGTGGACAGCGAGTCGCCGAACGCGGCGGCGGCCCCCTGGAAGTCCGCGTGCAGGCCGGCCGGGGCGCCCAGGTCGGCCACCGCGTCCTGGACGGCGCGCACGGCGTCTCCCAGCGCGGCGCGCGGTGCGAGATTGAAAGAAAGCGTGACCGCGGGGAACTGCCCCTCGTGGGCGATGGAGACGGCGGTCTGTGTGCGCTCGAAGCGCACGAACGCGCTGAGGGGCACCGCTTCGCCCGTCGTCGAGCGCATGTAGATCTGCGAGAGGCCCGCGGGGTTGGCCTGGTACTCGGGCGTCACCTCCAGGATGACGCGGTAAAGGTTGAGCTGCGTGAAGATGGTCGAGACGGGGCGCTGGCCGAAGGCGTCGTACAGCGTGTCGTCGATGGCCTGCGCGGTGATGCCCATCCGCGAGGCGCTGTCGCGGTCGATCACCAGCGTCATCTGCAGCGCGCCATCCTGCTGGTCGCTGGCCACGTCGGCCAGCTCGGGGAGCTTCTTCAGCCGCTCCAGGATCTGCGGCGCCCAGAGGGCGAGCTCGCTGGGGTCGGCGTCCTCGATGGTGTACTGGTACTGCGTGCGGCTCACCTGACTCGAGAGCTGGAGGTCCTGAACCGCCTGCAGGTAGACGGTCACGCCGGTCAGCTGCGACAGCTTGGCGCTCAGGCGATCGATGATCTGCTGCGCGTCCGCCTGGCGCTGGTTGCGGCTCTTCAGGGTGATGGAGAGCCGGCCGGTCGAGAGCGTGGGGTTGGTCCCGTCGGCGCCGATGAAGGAGGCGACGTTGTCGACGTCCGGATCCTGCCGGATGACGTCGACCACCTGCTGCTGGCGCTCGCTCATCGCTGGGAACGAGACGTCGATCGGCGCCTCGGTGATCCCCAGCAACATGCCGGTGTCCTGCTCGGGGAAGAGCCCCTTGGGGATGACCACCGCCAAGAAGAAGGTGAGCGCCACGGTGGCGATGGTCGCCATCAGCGTGAGCGCCTGGTGGTCGAGCACCCAGCCGAGCCCACGGTCGTAGATCCGCACCATCCAGTCGAACGCCGCCTCGGAGGCGCGCGCCACCCGCCCCTCGTCCTCCTTGCGAACCGGCCGCAGGATGTGGCCGCACATCATCGCGGTCAGCGTCAGCGAGATGAACGCCGAGGCGACGATGGCGGTGCTGAGGGTGACCGCGAACTCGCGGAAGAGGCGCCCGATGATGCCGCCCATGAAGAGCAGCGGGATGAGCACCGCCACCAGTGACACGGTCAGCGACACGATGGTGAAGCCGATCTGCTTCGATCCCTTGAGCGCGGCAGAGAAAGGCGAGTCCCCTTCCTCGATGTGGCGCGCGATTTTCTCGATCATGACGATGGCGTCATCGACGACGAAGCCGGTCGAGATGGTGAGCGCCATCAGCGTCAGGTTGTTCAGGCTGTAGCCGAGAAACAGCATGATCCCGAAGGTGGCGATCAGCGACAGCGGCACGGCGACGCCCGGGATGATGGTGGCGCGGAACGTGCGCAAGAAGAGATAGATGACCGCCACCACCAGGATCATGGTGAGCACCAGCGTGAACTCGACGTCGTGCACCGAGGCGCGCACCGTCTCGGTGCGGTCGGAGAGGACGTCGACCTTGATCCCTTGTGGCAGCGAGGCCTCGAGGCGCGGGAGCAGCTTCTTGACCCGCTCGGCGACCTCGATGAGGTTCGCGCCCGGTTGCCGCTGGACGTTGAGGATGACGGCCGGATGCTCGTTGGCCCATCCGGCCAGCTGCGCGTTCTCCACGCCGTCGAGCACCTTGGCGATGTCGGAGAGGCGGACCACGGCGCCGTTCTGGTAGGCGATGACCAGCGGCTTGTACCCCTCGGCTGATGCCAGCTGGTCGTTGGCCGAGACGAGGTAGTTCTGGCGCGGGCCGTCCAGGTTTCCCTTCGGTTGGTTGACGTTGGCCAGGGCCAGCACCGAGCGCACGTCCTCGAGCCCGAGGCCGCGCCCCGCCAGCGCCACCGGATCGACCTGCACGCGCACCGCCGGTCGCTGGCCGCCGTTGAGGGTGACCAGGCCGACGCCCGAGACCTGCGCGAGCTTCTGCGCCAGGATCGAGTCGGCGTAATCATCGACAACTGACAGTGGCGAGGTGTCGGACCTGACCGCCAGCGAGATGACCGGCACGTCGGCCGGGTTGCTCTTGCTGTAGGTGGGGGGCGTCGGCAGCGTGCGCGGCAAGAGGTTCGACGCGGCGTTGATCGCCGCCTGCACGTCCTGCTCGGCCGAGTCGATGTCGCGGTCGAGCGTGAACTGCAGGGTGATCTGCGAGCTGGCGGCGCTGGAGACCGAGGTGAGGTGCGCCAGCGAAGGGATCTGGCCGAGCTGCCGCTCGAGCGGCGTGGTCACGGCCGACACCATCGTGTCGGCGCTGGCGCCCGGGAGGATCGTCGAGACGACGATGGTTGGGTAGTCGACCTGCGGCAGCGCCGAGACGGGCAGCTGGTTGTAGGCGGCCACGCCGGCGACCGCCACGCCGATCATCAGCAGCGAAGTTCCGACCGGACGCCGGATGAACGGCTCGGAGACGTTCACTGCGGCGCCTTCTTGCTCCCGTGTCGCTTGCTGGCGCCGCCGCCGGCGGGCGCGTTGCCGCCGGCGGGCGCGCCGGCGCCGGTCGGTGCGCCGGCGCTGGACGGCGCGCCGGACGGCTTCGCGGCGGCGCCACCGCCGGCCTCGCGCAACGCCAGCTTCGCGCCCGGACGGAGCTGACTCTGCCCCTCGCGCACCACCTTGTCGCCCGGGCTGAGGCCCTGCGAGATGAGGGCGTCCTCGCCTTCGATCCGCTCGACGCCCACGTTGCGCAGCTCGGCCTGGTCGCCGTTCGCCACGTAGACGAAAGCGCCCTGCGGGCCGCGCTGCACCGCCACCGCCGGGATCACCAATGCCCCCTTGCGCACCGTCAGGCGGAGCCGCGCCTTGACGAATTGATTGGGCCACAGCGCGCGCTCGGGGTTGGGGAAGATGGCCTTGAGCCGCATCGTCGCCGTCCCCTGGTTGATCTGGTTGTCGATGAGCTCGAGCTGTCCGTTGGCCAGGAGCTGCGCCCCGTCGCGGCTGCGCGCCTCGACCACCAGCGGGCCCGCCGCCTGCTGCTTCGCGACGTCGGGCAGATCGTCCTGCGGCAGCGTGAACAGCACCGCGATCGGATCCATCTGCGTCACCACCACGATGCCGCCGGCGTCGGCGGCGTGAACCAGGTTGCCCGGATCGACCAGACGCACGCCGGTGACGCCGTTGATCGGCGACTTGATGCGCGCGTAGTCGAGCTGCAGCTTGGCGTTGTCGATCGTCGCGTGATCGTTCTGCACCGTCCCGGTCAGCTGCGCGACGAGCGCGCGCTGGTCGTCGATCTGCTGCTGGGGTAAGAGGTGCTGCCCCCCCACCGCCTCGTAGCGGTCGAGGTCGCGCTTGGCGCCGTCCAGCTGCGCCTGGTCGCGGGTCAGCGCCGCCTGCCCTTGCTCCAGCATGATCTTGAACGGCCGCGGATCGATCTGCGCCAGGACCTCGTTTTGCTTGACCGCCTGCCCCTCACGGAAGACCACCTTGTCGAGGCGGCCGTCGACCTGGGAGCGCACGTTGACCGTCTTGTAGGCGGTCACCGTCCCCAGCCCTTCCAGAAAGATCGGCACGTCGCGCGTCACCGCCTCCGAGACCAGCACCGGGATCGCGCGGTCGGCGCCGCCGCCCGGCCCCTTGCCGCCGGGTGCGGCGGCGCCCGGCCCCTTGCCGCAGCCGGCGGCGGCAGCGCAGATCCCGGCAAGGGTGAGGCGGAGGGCCCACCTGGCTGGCCGTGCGGTCGTCGCGATCATTGATCCCCCAGGGCGGTCAGCAGCTGGGCACGCGCCGCCGCCAGATTGAACTTCGCTTGCACGGCCTGGGCCTCCGCGCTCGTGTAGGCCACCTGAGCGTCGTCGAGCTCGACGGCGCTTCCGAGGCCGTGCTCGTAGCGTTTCTCGGCCAACGTCAGCTGGTTGCGTGCATTCAGCAGCGCCTCGTCGGCGGCGCCGATGGTCGCCTTGGCGGCCTGCACGCCGAGACGCCCCTGCTCGACGTCGACCTCAACCTGGAGCCGCAGCGCCTGCTCCTGGCCGGTCAGGTTCTCGAGCGTCCCCTTCGCTTCCCGGATCTGGCCCCGTGTCAGGCCCCCCTGCAGGATATTCCAGCTGATGCCGAGCCCGACGTACCAGTTCGGCACCACGCCGTCGATCGCGATCCCGGCCTCCGAGAAGTTCCCGAGCGCGCTCACGCTCGGACCATAGGACCCCTTGAGCGAGTCGACCGTCAGCTCCTGGGCCCGCCGCTGGTTGAAGATGTTGGCGAGCTCCGGGCGGTTCTTCTCGGCATGCTCGACGAGCGGCCCCGGCGCGCCATCTTCCCCGGCAATGGGCGGGAGCTCCTGGTCGGCGAGGGTGTACCGCTCGCCGACCGAGACGCCCATCGCCTGAGCCAGCTGCGCATCGGCCACCGACACGTTGTTGCGCGCGGTGACCAGCTGCACCGTGGCGTTGGCGAGCGCCGTCCGCACCGTGGCGAGGTTGATGTCCGGTTGAATGCCGGTGCGGACGAACGCCTGAGTCTGTTCCACGTGTTTCTCCTGGTTGCGGACCGTCTCCTCGGCCACCGCCACCAGATCGCGGTCGGCGCGCGCGGTGAAGTAGGCCCGCCGGACGGTCAGCAGCGTCTGCAGCGCGGCGGTGTGGGTGTTGTCGACGGCGGCGTCGCGGCTGGCGGCGGCCGATGACCACTTGTTGCTCGTCTGGCCGAAGTCGTAGATGAGTTGGCTGGCGCCGACGCTGAGCTGGTAGTAGTTGAACTTCGGGTTCCAGCTCACGGGGGGTAACGGCCCGAGGGTGCTCGTGTTGGTTGGCGAAAAGCTTGGACGGGGAGCGAAGTTGGCCGTCGTTCGTTCGTACGATCCGGTCGCCGTGACCTGGGGCAGGTAGCCCGCGCGCGCCTCCTCGACGCGTCCTTCGGCTGCCTCGTAGAGGCCGTGCGCCTCACGGACCGTGGGTTGATTCTGGAGGGCCGTCTGCTCGGCCTGGTGCAGCGTCAGCGACGTGGTCCCCTCAGCGCCGGTATCTCCGTCGGCCGCCGAGGCGCCGAGAGAGATCCCGACCATCACGAGAGGGATGGTCAGCAGGGAGAGAGCAGGGGGCGACATGGGCGGCGAGAGTAGCTCAAGAGCGAAGGAGCGGTGGCCGCTCCGGCGGCGCCAACCTCGCAACTTCCGGGCCAGCGGCGCCGCGTTCGCGGAAGGCCAATCGACCGTCCTGGCCTGAGCGATCGAGCGGCGCTAACCTGTATCGATTCTGTACACCTGTCGGTCCTGGAGGCAGCTCGCGGGCGGAACCAACGCGGCGGGTGTCACAAAGTCAGGCGGTATCCCGCTTGCTTGACGACGACCGCGTGCGCATAGGCCGGGGAATTCGCCATCGCCTGATGGCCGTGGCGGTCTTGGGACTGGTCACCGCGGCGCTCTCCAGCGACGCCCTCTACCGGGCCATCTCCGTCACCCGCGCCCAGCGGCTCGAGCGCGGTCGTGAAGCGGTCCGGGACGAGATCGTCCGGCTGGCGGCCCTGGGGCCCGGTGCCGTCGCTTCGACTGTGTCGACCGTCGTCGGGCTGCGGGGCGGCGTGGCGGGGGGCGCGACGGCGCCGGCGCAGATCGCGGCGCTGGTTCCCCTCTCCTGGCGAGAGTCGATGCGGTCTGCCGCCGCGCGCGCCGCGGCCAGCGCCTCGGCCGCCGAGATCGAAGCCGACGTCGACGGCGGGCAGTTGGTCGCCGAGGCGGCGCCCGGACCCGGGGGCACGCTGCTCTGGGCGGCGGTGCCCGTGCGTCCCTCACCGACGCTGCAGAGCTGGCGCCTCTTGGTGGTAGCGCTGGCGTTCTCCGCGTTGCTGCTGGTCGCCAGCGCCTCCTATTCGCTGGTGACGGTCAGGCGGGCGGCCGCCGGGCTGCAAGCCGCGCTGGCGGCGTTGGGCGACGACCTGACCGCGCCGGTTCCGCGCTCCGAGATTCGCGAGCTGGACGACATCGCGCTGGGGATCGGAGCGCTGGCGCGGCGGCTCGAAGAGGCGCGCCGGATCCAGGAGCGGATGGCTGGCGATCTGGCGCGACAGGAGCGGCTGGCGGCGTTGGGGCGTGTGGTGGCGGGCGTCGCGCACGAGGTCCGCAATCCGCTGGCGTCGATCAAGCTGCGGCTCGATCTGGCGGCGGGGAGCGGCGTGGCCCTGCCGCCCGAGGCCCGCGCGGCCATCGATCACGCCTCCTCCGAGATCACCCGACTCGATCGGCTGGTCGCCGATCTGCTGATCGTGGCCGGGCGGGCGCTGGGGACGCGGGCGTCGCTGGACGTCGGCGCGCTCGTGCGGTCGCGCGCCGAGGCGCTCGCCCCCTGGTCGGCGCTGCGGCGGGTGACCATCGGAGCGCGCGGCGCGGGGCGGGCGCTCGGTGACGCCGACGCGCTGGCGCGGGCCCTGGACAACGTCCTGCGCAACGCCGTCGAGGCCTCGCCCGACGGGGGCGCGGTCGAGGCGGTCGTCGACGCGGACGGCGACGTCGTCCGCGTGCGGGTCGCCGATCGCGGCGCGGGCGTCCCGGCCGGGCGCGCCGGCGAGATCTTCGAGCCGTTCTTCACCACCAAACCCGACGGCACGGGGCTGGGGCTGGCCATTTCGCGCGCCATCGCGCGGGCGCACGGCGGCGATCTGACGTACGCCCGCCTGGAGGAGATCACCTCGCTGGAGCTGACCTTGCCGGGGGAGCGCGCGTCTGCGCCGGCCGCGGCCGAGCAGGGCGCGCGCGCATGACCGGCACGGTGCTGATCGTCGAGGACGAACCGGGGCTGCGGCAGGGCCTCGTCGACGTGGTGAAGGCGATGCGGTGCGAGGCGGTCGCCGCCGCCGGCCTGGGCGAGGCGCGGGCCGCCGTCGGGGCGCGCGCGGTCGACTGTGTGCTGCTCGACATCCGGCTGCGCGACGGCGACGGGCTCGACTACCTCGGTGAGCTGCGGGCCACGGCGCGCGGCGTGCCGGTCATCGTCGCCACCGCCTACGGCGACAGCGAGCGGACCATCCGCGCCATGCGCGACGGCGCGTTCGACTACCTGACCAAACCGTTCGACCTGGCCCTCTTGCGGGCCACCATCGAGCGGGCGCTCAATCAGCGCGCCCTGGCGCGCGAGGCGGGGCCGGTGCCCGATCCGCCCGAGGCGCGCCAGGACCTGGTGGGGACCAGCGCGGCCATGCTGGCGATCTGGAAGCTGATCGGGCGCGCGTCCGCGTCGACGGCGCCGGTCCTCATCACCGGCGAGACCGGCACGGGGAAGGAGCTGGTGGCGCGGGCCATCCACGCCTACTCGCCGCGCGCGCGCGGTCCGTTCGTGGCCGTCAATCAGGCGGCGCTCCCGGCGACGCTCATCGAGAGCGAGCTGTTCGGTCACGAGCGCGGCGCCTTCACCGGCGCGACGGCGCGGCGTGCGGGGCGCTTCGAGGCGGCCGCCGGCGGGACGTTGTTCCTCGACGAGATCGGCGATCTCGAGCAGGCGCTGCAGGCCAAGCTGCTGCGGGTGGTGCAAGAGGGGACCTACGAGCGGGTCGGGGGAAACGATCCGATCGCCAGCGACGCCCGCCTCATCGCGGCGACCAACCGCCCGGTTCGCCCGGGCGCGGCCGGCGTCGCCCTGCGCGAGGAGCTCTACTACCGGTTGGCGGTCATCGAGATCGAGCTGCCGCCACTGCGCGCGCGGCGGAGCGATATTCCGCTGCTGGTGGCGCACGCGCTGCGCGGCAAGCCGGCGCGCGCGGTCTCCGAGGCGGCCATGCAGCGCCTCTCGGCGAATCCCTGGCCGGGCAACGTGCGCGAGCTCTTCCACGTCATCGAGCGGGCGGCCGTGATGTGCGGCAGCGAGGTGATCGACGTCGGCGATCTTCCCGACAGCGTCCGGGCGGCCGTACCGGCCGCGTCTGTCGAGGACGACGACCTGTCGCTGCACGGCGCGGTCGCGCGGGTGGAGAAGGACCTCATCTTGCGGGCGCTCGAGCGCGCCAAGGGAAACCGTTCGGCGGCGGCGCGCCTCCTCGGCATCGGTCGCCCTCAGCTTTACGCGAAGATGGAAGAGCACGGCCTCGGCGGCCCGCGCCCGGACAGTACGGGCGATTCGTAGGCCCCCGCGCCGGCCGGGAACCTCCGGCGGCACGTCGACGAAGGCAGTCTCGCCCACGCGAACGTGACGATCGTGTGGCTCGCCGGTGGTGCGCTCGTCGCTCGTCCTCGCCGCCGACGTGCGTAGTGAACGACACGTACGAGCACGCACCGCGCGGGAACCGCCGCAGGGCGCGCCGGCACCGAACGGTAGCGACGCCGGCGACGCGAAGAGGGCTTCGCGTGGCACGCATTCTGCTCGCTCCCTCGTCGCCAAAGTGGGCGCGGTTCGTCGAGCAGGGAGTCGGTCATGAGGAAGCAACTGGGTCGAACGGGGACGATGGCGGCGGCGCTGGCAGCGCTGGCCGCAACGGGTCAAGTCGGCTGCAACGCGAGCCGAGACAACGCGCCGCTGGTCGCGCACGAACGGATCGCTCACGCGCCGGTGCAGCAGCGGATCCCCGTGACCCCGCTGGTGGCGGCGCCCGGCGCGCACGTTGCGCCTCCGACCTACGCCGCCCCGCTCGCCGGCGCCACCGTCGACGCGCGCGTCCTGGTCATCACCGCCGACGGGACGAGCGCTGCCTTCGCCGCCATCGAGAACACGCTCCAATATCTGGGGACGCCGTTCGACGTGCTCAACGCGACGACGGGCGCGGCGCTGACGGCCGGCATGCTCTCCTCGGGCACGCACGGAAAGTACCAGGCCATCTTCCTGGATGAAGGCGATCTCTCGGTCAACGGCACGAGCGCCTTCAGCGACGCCGAGTGGACGATCCTGACCAGCTACGAGGCGTCGTTCGGCATCCGCCGGGTGGCGCTCTTCACCTCGCCGACCGCGGACTACGGCCTCGTGCTCAACGGCAGCGGGGTCGATCCGTCGACCGCGCCCATCCGGGCGACCTGCACGGCCGCGGGCCGCGCGGCGCTCGTGGGGACCAACTGCGGCAGCCCGGTGACCATCGACGCCGGCTTTGCTTATCCGGCCTCTCCGACCGACGCCGCCACCATCCCCTTGCTGGTCGACGCCGCGGGCAACGTCTACGCGGCCACGCGGACCTACGCCGACGGGCGCGAGGCGCTGGCGCTCACTTTCGCGCAGGCCTCGTACCTGGTCTCCTCGCTCGAGCTCGCCTACGGGCTCGTCGACTGGGCGACGCGCGGGCTGTTCGTCGGCGAGCGGCACACCTACGCGGTCCCGCAGATCGACGATCTTTTTCTCTTCAGCGACATCTACACCGGCGGAACGTACCGGATCACCAGCGGGGACATGCGGGCGTTCGCCAACTGGGAGAACGACAAGCGCGCGCAGCCGTTGACCGCAGGCTTTCGGTTCGCCTGGGCGGCCAACGGGCAGGGGTCGCAGTCGATGCCGGGCGATCCGCTCACCGCCCAGGCGGTCGCGCTCAACTCGACTTTCTCCTGGCTCAACCACACCTGGGACCACGCCGACCTCGACGGCCTCGGCTACGCCGACGTGCTCGGTGAGCTCACCCGCAACGATCAATACCTGAAGAGCCTCGGCCTCATGCCCTACGCGACCGTCAACGCGGTCACGCCCGACATCTCGGGGTTGAGCAGCGCGGACGCGATGCGCGCCATCCACGACGCGGGCATCACCCAGATCGTCAGTGACACCTCGGTGGCGGGCGAGAACAACCCCTCCCCGAACGTCGGCGTCCCGAACGCGCTGCAGCCGTCGGTCCTGGAGGTCCCGCGCATCCCGAGCGAGCTCTACTTCAACGTGTCGCAGCCGAGCGAATGGATCCCGGAATACGAAGCGCTGCGCTCGCCGAACGCCGCCGTCGACTACGCGACGATCATCGGCACGCAGAGCGACGCGATTCTCCAGTACATGCTCGACGGGAACGCCGACCCCTGGATGTTCCACCAGGCGAACACCCGCAACTACGACGGCGCCGGTCGCAGCCTCCTCACCGATCTCCTGGACGCCACCTTCTCCAAGTACGCGGCGGTGATGACCCTCCCCATCGTCAGCCCGACGATGGACGACCTGGCCGGGCGGTTTCGCGACCGGATGGCGCTCGACGCCTCGGGGGTGGTGGCGACGATCCAGTCCGGCACCTCGTTGACCGTCAGCGTGACCAGCGCTGCGACCGTGCCGGTCACCGGGCTCTGCACGCCGGGCGCGGAGAGCTACGGGGGGCAGACGATCTCGTACCTGGCGCTCGGCGCGGGACAGCCGATGACCTTCTCGCTGACCAGCTGCAACCCCAAAATGGGCGGAACCGGTGGCACCGGCGGCGCGGCGGGCACGGGCGGAAGCGGGGGAGCGGGCGTGGGGACGGGCGGAATGG
>Ga0134128_10001261_pt1 | contig 32889 bp, 23 predicted proteins | sample KB31754_FD_96462 | JGI IMG/M metagenome (GOLD analysis project Ga0134128, IMG submission 96462) | Terrestrial soil microbial communities with excess Nitrogen fertilizer from Kellogg Biological Station, Michigan, USA - KB3-175-4 | ecosystem: Environmental > Terrestrial > Soil > Unclassified ... | reverse complement strand
ACCAGAATCGGAAGTAGGATGAAAAGCTCCAATGCGGTGGCGAATTTTCCTACCATCTCAATGCCGCGGACGTTGATGTAGGTGATGACCGCGACCATGGCGAGAGAGACGATCCAGTGTCTCCACCCGACCAGTTCGGGGAAATAGAAGCCCAGGTAGTCGGCGAACTGCACGGCATAGACGCTACCCAGCAGGAATGATGCGGACCAGTTCCACCAGCCGGCCAGAAACCCCCAGAGATCTCCGAAGCCGGCGCGCACCCAGCGATAGAAGCCGCCTTCGACCGGCATGGCCGTGGTCAACTCAGCCGCCACCAGCGAAACCGGGATACACCAGAAGAACGGAATCACCAGCAGAAAGATCAAAGTCATTCCCGGACCGGATGTGGTGACCATGTCTTCGAGCCCGAAGGGGCCTCCGGTGCAGTAGGAGAACATGACCCAGACGAAGTAGAAGAGGCCGGCTTTGCGCAGGGCGGACTTCGCGGTGGTGAACACGGGGATGGATTCTATACGAGGAGCGCCGACTACAGAGTCGGCTGTCAGAACTTGGGCAGGGTTTTGGCGCAGCTGCGCTGGGCCCGGACGGGTCCGAGACCGGCCCCCACATGGCCTGAGGTGCTACCAGCAAACGGCTCAGAGAGAACTCGTGCCGTGCGCTACAAATAAAAAGCCTCCTGCTTGAGCGGGAGGCTTCGGGGAGGGCTTCGGCCGTGCTTGGCGCGTCGCCTTACATTGACTATTTCTGTACCGGCTGGTCCTGGTTCGCTGGAGCCGAAGCAGTTGTCGTGGCCAGGGTCTCCAGATCATTCTTCAGGAGGCTGACTTCGACGCGTCCACCGCTGGTACGCTTCGCTTTCGGATCATCGGTAGCTGCCGTGGGCACCGGAGCATTGCCCATGCCGACCACGTAAATCCGGTAGACCGGAATCTCGTGATTGAGCACCAGGTAACGCACGACTGCGTCCGCCATCTTCTGTGACGTGGCGATCGCGGCCTGGCCGCGTCCGGATGAGAAGCCCTGCACTTCGACGATGTAGCCGCGCTGATCTTTGAGCGGGGTGGCCATATCGTCAAGAGCGGCCTTCGCGTTCTTGCTCAACACGCTCTGGCCGGGACGGAAGCGGATTTCAGTCTGGTTCGAGGCCTTGTACTGATCGATGTTGCCGACGACCTGCTCGACCGTGGTCAGGCGGGTATTGGCCTGGGTCGCGGTTTGCTGCGCCATTTGAGCCTTGTTGCCAGCGTCAATCGCGTGCTGGTCGGCTTCGGTGGCCTTGGTCGACGCCAACTGGATGCCTGCCTGGGCGCGCGAGTCGGTGTCCTTGATCATCTTGGTGTTCGACGACGTCAGCTCGTCCAATTCATTGACTCGGTCACGGATGGGCGCGGTCTGCCGCTGCACATATTTTTTGCGGGCGAAGGGATTGATCTTGCCCCAGAAACCTTCATGCGTGTCCGGCTGCAAAGCAGGCTTGCCGCTGGCACCGGCCGCGGCCGCGGGTTGGTCTTGCGTGGTTGGGGTGGTCTGCGCTAGCGCCGGAAGTGCCAGCACGGCGGTCAGAAGCATTGCTACGAAAATACGTGTCTTCATTTCTTAAGTCCTCCAAGGGGGGAGCATCTTGCTCCGCTCCAGCGTAATCCAAAAATATCGGCGTCCCGAATGCACGGCGCCTGCACTTGTATATAACAGGTCGAATGCCAAACCTGAGCAACGATAAGTCGTTAGCCAACAACACATTATACCGCCGTCTCCTCGGAGGCGTGAGCGAAAAAAGAGCGGTGCCGGGTAATTTTGGCGATTCTGATATAAAAACTGCGTGCGAACCCGGCTGCAAAGAATTGCGCTAAATCCCGGTTGCCCTGAGCAATCTGTCAGCCTCAGGCGAGCCCTGTTTTCTGTCTCATTTTGCCTGCTCTTGCTTTCCTGTACCCGCGTGGAAAAGATGGACTTGAGTCGCCTCACGCTACCTCCCGGCTTCCATATTGCGATCTTCGCCGAGGCTCCGCATGCCCGGCAAATGGCCTTCAGCCCAGGCGGCGTGCTGCTGGTGACCGACACGAGCGATGGCACCGTACTCGCCTTCCCGGATGCCAAGAATACCGGGCGCGCGGAGCGTATGGTGCCAGTGCTCTCGGGCTTGAACGCGCCGCATGGCATTGCGTTTCACAAAGGAAAACTCTATGTCGCGGAGATCAACGCGGTCCGGCAGTATGGCTGGGATGAGTCCCAATTGCGGGCCGGCAATGGGAAGAAGATCGTGGACCTCCCCGGAAGCGGCGGCGGGCATTCGACTCGCACCATTCTTTTCGCCAACGGCAAGATGTATGTCGCCGTCGGATCGAGTTGCAACGTTTGCGTGGAAGATGACAAGCGCCGCGCGGCTGTGACCGAATACAACGAAGACGGAAGCAGCCAACGTATCTTTGCCTCCGGCCTGCGGAACGCTGTCGGGTTGACCGTCAATCCCCAGACCAACACCATCTGGGCCACCGACAATGGCCGCGACTGGCTAGGCGATGATCTTCCGCCGGAAGAAGTCAATGATCTGGGCCCCAGCGGTAGAAATGCCGGCTGGCCGTATTGTTACGGCAATCGTGTTCTCGACCGCTCTCAGAGCCTAGACTACGACTGCTCGAAGACGATTGCTCCCGCGGTTGAGATGCAGTCCCATTCGGCGCCGCTGGACTTGTTGTTCTACCGTGGTGAAATGTTTCCGGCGGAGTATCGCGGAAATTTGTTTGTGACTTTTCACGGCTCCTGGAACCGCAGCGTGCCCACGGGATATAGAGTGGTCCGCATAAAGTTCAACGACAAAGGTGAACCGCAAGGCCCGCCGGAAGACTTCATCAGGGGATGGCTTCGCCCCGGAGAGACTAAGAAGGGCGTGTGGATGGGGCGGCCGGTTGGTCTTGTCGTCGGCCCCGATGGTGCGCTGTATGTTAGCGACGATTCAGCGGGAGTCGTGTACCGCGTTACGTGGAAGAAGTAGCGGTTGTCTTTCTCCGTGTCCTCGGTGTCCTCCGTGGTAAAAGCTTTCTGAGAGAATGCTAGACTTCATCCATGCTGGCCGACTACGCCGTGCGGGTCGAACAATCCCGCGGACGCCGAATTCCTGAACCCCAGCATCCCTATCGCAACGATTTCCAGCGGGACCGTGACCGCGTCATTCATGCCCGCGCCTTTCGCCGGCTCGAAGCCAAAACCCAGGTTTTTACCCGCCGCTTCTCCGACCACTTCCGCAATCGCCTGACTCATACGATTGAAGTGGCCCAGATCGCCCGCACCATCGCTGCCCAGCTTGGGCTGAACGTAGATCTGGTGGAGGCCCTCGCCCTGGTGCACGACGTGGGACATCCGCCCTTCGGCCACGCGGGTGAAAAAGCTCTGGACGCAGCCATGCGGGAACACGGATCCTTCTTCGATCACAATTTGCACGCGCTGCGGATCGTCGAGGATTTCGAGGTTCGATACGCTCGCTTTCGCGGCCTGAACCTGACCTTCGAAGTACGGGAAGGCATCATCAAGCATTCTCACGACTATGCGGCGGACAAGTTCCCTGAACTGGCGGAATACCTGCTCGATCAGCGGCCGCCGCTTGAGGCCCAGCTCATTGACCTGGCCGACGAAATTGCCTACGAGACCGCCGACCTCGATGACGGCTACGAAGCTCACCTGCTAACGCTGGAGCAGATCCGCGGCGGCATCCCAGTTTTCGACCGCTTCTTTCGCGAGGCCGAACAGCTTTATCCCAACGTTGCCGAAAAACTGAAGTTCAACGAGGCCGTGAAGCGGATTCTGGATCGCATGGTTGGCGATTTGATTCTCAACCTGCAAGGTCAGATCAAGACGGAGGGCATTCGCAGCCTGGAAGATGTGCGCGCCTGCCCGCGCCGCCTGGCTACATTTAGCGCGGAGGTCGAGGAACAGAGGCGAGGAGCCAAGGAATTTCTTTACAAGAATCTATACTTCAGCGCGGCGCTGGACCCGGAAAAGAACGATGCCGAGCGGGTCATTCGCGACCTATTCGGGTTTTGGATGGCCAAGCCGGGAAACCTGCCTCTGAATTATCAGGAGAAGGCCGGGCAGGAGCCGCTGCCGCGGGTCATCTGCGACTACATCGCGGGTATGACCGACAATTTCATTTACGAGCAGTATGCGAAGCATTGCGCCACGAACTAGATTTTGCTCTGGAATCAAATTATGCCCTTGCGTGTTGGGGCCTTTTCCTCGGGACCGTGGAACTTCTCCAATACCGTGGAAGGGCATGGTTTCAGCCGTGCCGCAAGCGTGGAACCCTGAGGGGCTTCAGCCCGGGGGTTGAGCTGGTTTTACCTGCCGCGGCTCAAAGGGGGTGATTTTTCCGCAGCCTCGAACCTCAGGAGCTAAAGCCCGTCAGGATTTTCGCAAGTGTCGTACGACTGAAGCCGGCGCCCTTCCAGGTTTTTACTTCGTGCGCAAATCCAATCGCATTTCATTCGACGGTTCAAATCCCAGACTCTCGTAGAGCGGACGCCCCTTGTCGCTGGCATGCAGATCAACACGCACGAATCCCTCCTGGCGGCACCAGTCGATCATGGTTTGCATGAGCCGACGGGCGATGCCCTGGCGGCGAAAGGACGGAGCGGTGTACATGTTCAGTATGGTGGCACGACGGCAATGGCCGTCATAGGGATGGCTGGGCCACGGGCTAACCAACACCAGCCCGCCGGCGACAACTTCTTCTCCAGCACAGGCCAGCCAGGCGTGGAGCGTGCCATTTGCCAGCGCTGCGGCCAGATAGGGCCTGCAGGATTCGACCATCCTAGACATGGCTTCGGCATCGTCGTAGCCCATGTCTTCATACATGCCCCGGCGATGACGCAGCAACTCGGGAATATCATCAAGAGTCGCCCGCCGAATGAACACTTCGAGACTCATCAACTTTCTCCGGGTGGGTGCCCCACCCTCGTCGCTCCTTTTTTAAAGAGACGGGGCGGGTCCCGCGGTCAGGACTCTTTTCATGAAAAGAAAGCCGAGCTTGCGCTCGGCCTGGGCAGGTAGGACACCAGCCCCACACAGTTCGTGATGGCTACTTATTTTCGGAGTCTTCTTTCGCCAGCTTCATCTTGGCGGATTCCAGCTTCTTCTGCACCCGGGCCACATCGTTCTGGTCGACTTCAGCCGCCACCGTCTTGTTCCACTCGAATATCGCCCGCTCCCAGTGGGCCGCCGCCAGCTTGAGACGTCCGGTCTTCTGATAGAGGTCGCCGAGGTGATCTTGCACCGTGGGATCAGTCCCGATGCGCTGCGAAGCCTTGATCAGCGTGTCTTCCGCGGACTCGTATTTGCCCAGCTTGAAATAGGCCCAGCCCAGCGAATCGAGATAGGCGCCGTTAGCGGGATCGAGATCGACCGCTTTTTTGATCATGCCGAGAGCTTCGTCCAGCTTGATCCCGCGGTCGGCAAGCATATAGCCCAGATAGTTCAACGCTGTGGCATTCTGCGGATCGCCTGCCAGAACTTTACGGAACATATCCTCCGCCGGCTCATATTTTTTCTGGCGTTCGAAGGTCGAGCCGCGCAGGAAATAGACATATTGCTTGTCTTCGTCCTTGGTCGAGAGCTGTTCCGCCTTGTCGAGAGCTTCCTCGGCTTCCGGCCAGCGCTTGAGACGGCTGTACATCTGGGACAGCGTGATGTAAACGTCGCGGTCCTCGGGAGCGCCCTTCAGCAGCGCCTTGACCTGCTGCAATCCCGCATCGGGCTGACCCATGTCAGAAAGCTGGGCCGCGTACACCATCTTCAGGCTGCGATTGTTGGGCAGCTTCTGAACCGCTTCCTTGGCGGTGTCGGTGGCCTGCTGCCACTGCTTGTTTTCGCGGTAGGTATCGATGATCTGCTGGTAGCCGCGCTCGGCATTCTCGTCGCCCAGGGCTACCATTTTCCTGAATGTCTCGATGGCTTGGGCATCATTCTTGTTGTCGCGATAAATCGTGCCCAGACGTTCCAAAAACACCGATCGGTTGTTCTTCTCGGGTTGGGTGTAACTGTTGTCGGCCTTCTCGGTCTTCTTGAGCAGATCCTGCAGGACCTGGATCGCCTCGTCGTAACGCCCCTGCGTCTGGTACACAGCGGCCATGTTGTAGGGCACTTCGATCGAGTCCTGCACCATCGACCCGGCCTTCTTCAAACTCTCCAGCGCCTGGTCGAATCGGCCGCTCTTGCGGTAAATCTCGGCCATGCGCAAGTAGGTCTGCGCATCTTCGGGATTCGCGTCCGCGATGATCTTGTACTGCTCGAGGGCGGCATCGGCCTGGCCGTCATTCATCAGGTTCTGGGCCAGGCCGCGAATGGCGTCGAGATTGTCCTTGTCGAGCTCAATCGCTTTCCTGTAAGCAGTGATCGAGTTCTTGTACTGCTTCTGCTGTTCGTAGGTGTAGCCCAGCGCCGAGTAGAGCTTGGCGGAACGTGCCGCGTCGGGGATGGAACTCAGGACTTCTCCAGCCCGGGCGGTGTCGCCCTCTTCGTTGTAAAGATAGGCCAGCGTGGTGACCGCTTCTTCCGAATCCGGCTCCAGCTTGACCGCAACCTTGAACTCGTCTTCGGCCTTTTGCAGATCGTTGTTCAGTCGGTAAAGACGCCCCAACAGAAGGTGGTCGTCAACATTGTCGGGCTCAATCTTGATGATCTGTTCGTATTGCTCGATAGCCAGCTTCAGAACGTTCTGCGAGCCTTGTCCGGCCTGCACATCGCCCAGCGAACGCAGGTAAATGCGGCCTAGCAGCTTATGCGCTTCCAGGTTGTTGGGGTCGCGCTTCAGAATGTCTTGCGCTTCGAGGACGGCATCCCGAATGCGGCCGGTCTTGGCATAAAGTTCGGCCAGCGCGGACGTCAGGTACTCGGAGGTAGGATCGGCATCAATCGCCAGCCGATACTCCTCGATGGCTTTATTGGCCAATTCGCTGCGGCCGTAAACCGCCACCTGCTCTTCGTACATGTGCGCCAGGGTGTAATGGTAGTAAGCCGCAGCCTTATCGAGCTTGCGGGGCGCAGCCGTGGTGGCCGGTTTGGAATCCGCAGACGGGTTTTGCTCCGCAGAAACAGCAGGGATAACCAGCAACAAAATAAGAGAGCAGTAAATACTTTTCATCGAGAACCTTCGGCTTCCCTAAACCATAGCGATTGGATGCCGAACCGCCGCTGGTGGGTGCTCCAATTATTGTAAACCGAGCTGGGGAGACGCGGTGAAAAAGGAGATCACAGAACCGGGGAGGTAATGATCGGAAGTACAGGGACTAACAGGATTGACGACTGCCAGAGTTGTGGGGACGGTAAAGGATTGTTGGCAAACTGTCATCCTGGGCGGAGTCGTGGCTTCCCGCAACGAGGCCAGTGCGGCGGCGAAGGACTCCTATAACCTTAACGGCTGGGCTGCCGAAATCCTCAGAGGAAGCGCCGCCGCGCCGTTCATAAATCGATATGGGTAAGCCGCCAGGAGTCCCCCCCGACTTCGCTCGGGGCAGGCTCTTCGACTCCGCCCGCCCATTCGCCAGCGAATGCGCCGCCTCCGACCGGATGACAGGCTAGTGTCTGAAATGTCTGACTCCTGTGAAAATCATGGCCAGTCCCAGCCGGTCGGCGGCTTCGATGACCTCCTGATCGCGAACCGACCCGCCAGGCTGAATAATAGCTGTCGCGCCGACTTTGGCAATTTCCTCAACCCCGTCCGGAAAGGGGAAAAAGGCGTCGGATGCGGCCACGGTTCCCTGCAGCGGCAAAACCGCCTTCATGGCGCCGATTTTGCAGGAATCTACTCGACTCATCTGGCCGGCGCCGACGCCTACAGTTTGTCCGTCGCGTGCGTAGAGGATGGCATTCGACTTCACATGCTTGGCAACCTTCCACGCAAACAGCAGCGCCCGCTTTTCCTCGGGCGTAGGGGGCCGTTTGGTGACTGCCTTGAGATCGGACTCCTGGAGCACGCGCTGGTCGGCGTCTTGCACCAGAATTCCGCCGGAAACATTTTTCAGCACCCACTTCTGCGCAGCGTTGTTGATTTCCACCAGTCGCAGATTCTTCTTGGCGGCGAACTTTACCTTGGCGGCCTCGTCGAACCCGGGCGCAGCGATGACCTCAAGAAAAAGCTTGGCCATTTCTTCCGCCGCCTCGCCATCCACGGCTCGATTTACTCCGATCACGCCGCCGAACGCTGACACCGGATCGCATTCCAGCGCCTTCTGGTAGGCCTCGGCGAGCGTCTTGCCGGTGGCGGTGCCGCAAGGGTTCGTATGCTTGATGATGGCGCAAACGGTCTGGTCAAATTCCTGCGCCAAGTCCCAGGCCGCCTGCAGATCGACGATGTTGTTGTAGGAAAGTTCCTTGCCCTGAATCTGGCAGCCATTGGCCACGCCACGGCCCGATCCGTCGCTGTACATCGCGGCCTTCTGGTGCGGATTCTCGCCGTAGCGCAGGTCCATCACCTTGCCGAAAGACAGGCGCAGATTCTGGGGGAAGCCGGCTTCAGGATGAAACTCGAAGTGCCCGTTGGCGCTGACCCGTTCCAGGGTGGACGCGATAGCGGAGTCGTAAGCCGCCGTGGTGGCAAAAGCCTTCTGCGCGAGGCGCCACTTGCTGGTTGCCGACAACGCACCGCCTGATTTGGCCATCTCCTCGGCCAGCATGTTGTAATCACCGGGCGAAGTAACCACCGCCACGTCCTGAAAATTCTTGGCGGCAGAACGGATCATTGACGGTCCGCCGATGTCGATGTTCTCGATGAGGTCTTCGAAGGGCACGCCAGGTTTAGCCGCCGTCTTCTCGAAGGCGTAAAGATTGACCACCACCATGTCGATCGGCGCAATGCCGTGCTCGGCGACGGCGCTGCGGTGTGCCGCCACCTCGCGCCGGTGCAAGATGCCTCCGTGCACCTTGGGATGGAGGGTCTTGACCCGGCCATCAAGCATCTCGGGAAAACCGGTGAGCTCAGAAATGTCTTTCACCGCAACACCCGAGTCGCGCAAAAGCTTCGCAGTGCCCCCGGTCGAAATCAGTTCCACGCCCATGCCCGCGAGTTTGCGGGCGAACTCGACCAGCCCTGTCTTGTCTGTCACGCTAAGAATGGCACGCTGGATCTTCGTCTGGGTCGCGGACATAGCAGACCTCGAGTGAATGGGAATGTGCCTGGGACAGGCAGGGAGAAATTCTATCAGCAGTCGCTGGTCCTTGGTCGTTGGCCGGTAGCCGAACACGACATTTTCCTGAGATCGGGGTCCTACGGCAGTTTAGATCGAGTGGATGAACAGGGCTAGCAGTTAAGGCACGCAGTGAGAGGCCAGCGACGAACGACCCATGACCGACGACTAGGTTTTCGCTTTGGCCTTCAGCTTCACCTGGCCGTTCTGCATTTCGACCGTGTATTCGACGGCTTCGCAGCCGTACTGCTTGCGGATCTGTTCGGTCTTCTTCTGCACAAACGAGGTAAAACTGTCGAGATTGCCGGAGACAGCCTCTCCCGATCGCTTCTTGGCATCCGTAAGCGCCTGGTAGAGTTTTTGCACCTGATCGCGCTCTGCGCGCGCGTCGGTGCACTGCACGCTGAAAGGTTTCTTCTCTTCACTGGGGATGGCGGCAGCCTGGGCAGCCCCCGCGGCCGCCGCGGCGCTGGCGGTGGCGGCATGTCCGATTCCGTAGACTTTATGCTCGGTTACGTGTTCCTCTACCCGCACGCCTTGCACTGAGAGCAGCGCATCCTGCGGGCGCCGATAGCCTTCCTCGCGAATCCGGTTTTTCTTCCGCCACAGATCGCTGTAGATGGCATAGCGTTGCGCTACTTCGTTGTAGCGGAAGCGCTGTGAAAAGCTCATGCGGTTGCCATCGCTGAATTTTCGCAACAGCGAGAGCACCTTCCACTCAATATCGGTAGGAGGGCGCTTGGTCGGATTACTGAAATAAATCTCGTACTCGATCTTCAGGCGGCGCAGCTGCGAGTCGAGTACGGTCAGTTCTTCGTCGATGGTCACCTGGGATCTCCAGCCGACAGTCTAGAGCTTACCCGGCACCTGGACGAGATTCCGGTTGGCCACGATGGTGATGGAACGAAAGTACCCAAAGCAGTTTCTCGCTCTCACTCTTTAACTCTTAGCTTGCCTCTCGATCATCCGCTAAATTATGCAGCGTCTGGATCCTGAGGTTGACCAATGATCGCAGGGAAAGGCGGAATGAAGGTATCCGAGGGTTTGAAGCTAAGAGCTAAAGGCTAGGAGGTAAAAGCTAATTCACTTGGTCGCCATCTTCTTAACCATCGCCAGCACCAGCTTGCGGTCGCTGTCGTTGAGGCTGACGGCGTAGCGGCGAATCTGGCTCAGGAAACGGACTTCGTCATCGGAGAGTTGGGGCAGATTTTTGGATCCGTTGGTGTGTCCGGACTCGGAGAAGAATTGCGACAGCGCGATTTCCATGGCGCCGGCGATTTTGGCCAGCGTGTCGAGCGACGGGATCGTGTGCCCGTTTTCCACTCGCGAAAGGTAGCAACGCAGCAGGCCGGTGCGTTTTTCGATGTCCCCTTGGGACATGCCTCGCTGCAGCCGGTAGTTTCGGATGGTCTCGCCGATGTTCATAGAGAAAGCAACCAAAACAGACCCCCGTGGATGAGCTGCATAGTAACCAGAGTAGTACCTTCTGGCAAGAGGAATTTCGTTGCACTACAACTGGTGATGGGAGTAGGAACCCTAACGCCGTGCTGCTGCCGAGATTCCCCCAGTTTGTTGATTGATGGTTACGGTCTCATAATTCTCGACGTCCAATCCTTCACTTTTCCAGATGCGGGCCCGGCATTGCAACGCCGGCCCGCTACTAAGCGTCCCTACGAGGCGCGCTACAGCTCCAGTTCAAAATACAGCGCGCCGGCAATCGGGTTGGGACGATAGGGTTCGATTTCCTTGAATCCGAGCCGCCGGTACATCGCGACCGCATTCGGCATCACCGGTTCGACGGTATCGAGGCGCATCTTCCGGCACCCGATCACGCGGGCTTCGGCGATCACCGTTTCCGCCATCACGCGTCCCAAACCCCTCCCCCGAAAGTGCGGACGCAGATAGAGCCGCTTCATCTCGCAGACTCCCGCTTCCAACTTATGCAGCGCGACGCAACCGGCCAACTGGTCTCGATACCTGGCCAGCAGAAGACGTCCGTCGGGCGGGGAGTAATCTCCGGGCAGTCCGGCCAGTTCCTGGTCGAAACTCTGAAAGCACAGACTGAAGCCGAGGGACTGTGCGTACTCGAGAAAAAGCTCGCGGGCCTGTTCAATCTGTGCAGGTGATTCCACCTGCGTTAAGCTAAGTCTGGGATTTCCCACGCTGTCTTTCCTAACCCATCAGCATGCCGCCGTTCACGTTCAGTACGTGCCCGGAAATGTAGGAAGCTTCCTCTGAGGCCAGAAACACCACTGCGTTTGCGACGTCCTCAGGTGAACCCACGCGTCCCAGCGGGATCATCTTCACCGCATTCTGCTTGAAATCGTCGCCCAGTCCCGAGGTCATGGCAGTCTCGATAAAACCCGGAGCCACGGCGTTGCAGGTGATGTTTCGCGTGCCGACCTCGCGGGCGATGGCCATGGTCAACCCGATCAGCCCCGCCTTCGAAGCCGCATAGTTCGCTTGTCCGGCTTGTCCGGTTTGGCCAAAAATCGAAGTGATGTTGATGATCCTTCCCCAGCGCTGCTTGAGCATCGAGCCCATCGCCTGCTGGGTACAGAGATAGGCGGACGTGAGGTTGGTATTGAGGACCGCATCCCAGTCAGCGCGCTTCATGCGCATGACCAGCTGGTCGCGGGTGATTCCGGCGTTGTTCACCAGGATGTCGATCCTGCCGAGTTGGGCGGTTGCCGCCTTGAAGGTGGATTTGATCTGTTCTTCATCTCCGACGTCCAGGGGAAACGCGGCAGCCTTGCCCCCGGCCGCGGTGATTTCATCCGCCAGGGCCTGCAGCTTTTCGAGGCCGCGCGCTGCCAGAGCCACCGTGGCCCCGGACTGGGCCAGCTTCAAGGCACAAGCCCGGCCGATGCCCTGCGATGCCCCCGTCACGAGCGCAACCCGGCCTGAAAGAGTCATGAATTCTCCTGACCAACAGAACGGGAAATTATACGCGGGTTCAATGCGCGCAGATCTTCCAACACCCGCGCTGTGATTCCTACGCTGGTCCAACCATGGCCGTGCCCACGAAAATCGCCTCGCTGGTCGCGTCTCTTAGCCATTTCATGTTAGCGAAGCCCAGAACGAAGGGCACAACCACGCCAGCGACCGCAGCCAGCAGCGCCTTGCGGCCCACCTGGATCAGATCGTGCGGGCTGGTTTCGAGTCCGGCGCTGAAAAGAACAAAAATGGCGCCGATCTCCGCTACCGGATGGATGGTGTCGCGGGGATCGATCAGTTCAGGGCGAAGGGGCCAAAAGCAATGCCCGCCGGAATCTCGTCCGGGAAGGTCCCGTTACTCGCAAGAAAACCCGGGTTGCCCCGCCCTCGTCTCTCCATTTTGTGAGAGACAGGGCGGGGTTTCAGCGCCTGAAATCAGCTCAGTTGATTTTCTAAATCAGGTCTGGCTCGGCAACTTAGCGGAGCTTCGCTCCGCCGGAGGGCGGCGTTCCCCCACCTGGTTCGTGATGACCCCCGCCCGAGCGGGGCGCTCGCGCCCACATTTAATTACTTGATGTGGCAGGTTGCGAGGCCGCGCTTTTCCAGATATTGCTGGTGGTAATCCTCGGCAGGATGGAACTTAACCGCTGGCACGATCTGGGTCACGATCGGCTTCTTGAAGCGTCCCGACTTCTCCAGCTGCTCTTTCGACACCTGAGCTTCGCTCTCCTGCTCCGGAGTGTGAAAGAAAATTGCTGAACGGTATTGCGATCCGTAGTCCGGACCCTGGCGGTTGAGCTGGGTGGGATCATGGTTCTCCCAGAACACTTCCAGCAGTTTCTCGTAGGACAGTTTCGCGGGATCGTAATCTACTTCGACCGCTTCGGCGTGGCCGGTGCGATCGCTGCAAACGTCCTTATAGGTCGGATCGGCGAAGTGCCCGCCGGTGTAGCCAACCCGGGTTGCAGTAACCCCCGGCAATTGGCGGAAAGTGGCTTCCACTCCCCAGAAACAGCCTGCAGCAAAGGTAGCTTTGGCCATATGGACGACTCCTTATTTGATTATAGCGACAGAGATTAGATGGATTCGCGGCCAAAAAGTAGCAAGGCGAATCCACCCAAGCGGCAATTTGGAGGCTGCGCGTGCCCGCCCGGCCGGACGGGCGGCCCTTCCGGCATTGATCCAGCACCATAGCCCCGGGCTGCTGTCTTGATTTCGCAACTTCTATTTTGCAACCGGGATGACTCGGAATACTATGGCTGGCTTCAATTTCGGCTGCTCGGAGAAGATGTCATGACTTTGATGAATGTCAATCCGTGGTCGGTGCTCGTGGCTGGCATCGCCACCATGGTGCTGGGCTTTCTCTGGTATTCGCCCCTCCTGTTCGCGCGGCCCTGGATGGCGGCCATGGGCTACGATCCGGAAGATAAAGCCAGAATGCAACAGATGCAGAAGAGTGCGGGCAAAAGTTATGCCATCTCTTTTGTCGCCAGCCTGGTTTCGGCCTTCATACTGGCGAAGATCATCCACGTTACGAGTGTGAACACTGCCCTGTACGGGATGAAGATCGGCTTTGCCATCTGGCTGGGATTTGTGACGACGGTACAGCTCACCGCCAAGCTATTCGGAAATCAGTCAACCAAGCTTTATTTGATCAATACCGGGTATCAACTGGTGTGCTATCTGGCGATGGGAGCGATTCTGGCAGTATGGCCGCAAAGATAGTCGGAGCTGATCTGTGGCAGCGGCTGATGGCTGAAGACTGACGACAGCTACTCCATCACCATGGCGCCGGTGAGGTCTGAGACCCGCGCGATGTGGCGCTCCGAGCACCAGGTTTCCAACTCGCCCGCGATCTTCTCCGTGGCCACCGGGTCCCAGTAGCTGGCGGTTCCGATCTGCACGGCTGTGGCTCCGGCCAGCATGAACTCCACAATATCGGCGGCGGTCGATATTCCCCCCATGCCGATGACCGGAATATTTACCGCCTTCGAGGCGTCATAAACCATCCGCAGGGCAATAGGCTTGATCGCCGGTCCAGAGAGTCCAGCTGTAACGTTCGCGATTCGGGGCTTGCGCGTCTCCGAGTCTATCGCCATGGCCACAAATGTGTTCACCAGCGAGAGGCCGTCGGCGCCGGCTTCCTGGGCCACATACGCCATCTGCGCAATGCTGGTGACGTTCGGCGAAAGCTTCACAATCAGCGGGCGGCGGGAGATTCGCTTGGTTATGCTCACAACGTCATCCAGCGATCGCGGATCGCTGCCAAACTGGATGCCGCCGGCTACCGTATTAGGACAGGACACGTTCAGCTCGTAGGCAGCAATGTCCTCACCCTCATTCAGGATCTCAATAGTGCGTTCGTAGTCTTCCCGGCTGTAGCCAAACACATTGGCGAAGACCACGATATTTTTCATCTTCCGCAGCTTGGGCAGCTTCTCGTCAATGAATGCGCGCGCGCCGATGTTCTGCAATCCGATTGCATTGAGCATGCCTGCCGGCGTTTCGTAGAGCCGCGGCGGGGGATTGCCCGCCATGGGCTCCGCGGACAGTCCTTTGACCACGAAACCGCCGAGCTTATTGAGGTGGACCACATCCTCGAACTCAATGCCGTAGCCAAAAGTCCCACTGGCTGCGATCACTGGATTCTTCAGCTTGATGCCGGCAAAGGTGACGCTGAGATCAGGAGCGGCAGCCGTGGCCGGAGCGGTCATCGCGTGCCTCCCATTTGAAGCTTCGTGGTACTCACCCTGGCAGCCTTGGGTTCGGCGGGAGCGAAGCCTTCGGAAGCTGGCTTGAAGTTCCGTCCTTCGACCGTAGGAGAGTTGCGTTCCTGACCTCCACCCGAGGAATTCGCGCCGCGGCGTAGGGGAGCCAGCATTTCGGTCAGAACCCGTCCAATGGAGTGGGTCGGCACGTTGATCCCCAGTAGCGAAGCCAGCGTGGCGACCAAATCGACGGGCTCGGCGTGAGTGCGATAGGTTCCCGCCTGGAAAGGGAGACCATAAAAAGCCAGCGGCACATGAGTGTCGTAGTTGTACGGGGATGCGTGGTCCGTCCCGCCCACGAAGCCGATGGCGAAGGGCGGCGGAACGCCGAGCACATACCAACCCGCCAGCGGCGAATAGCTGTGCAGATACTTCAAACCAAGTTCAGTGTTCGGCGCATCACCCCGCTCCAACTGCGAGCGCGTGTAATAAGACCGCAGGCCAGCCTGCTTCAAGGCATCGCCTACGTAGCGCTCTGCGTCTTGCTCATTCACTTTCACGGCGGCGAAAGCCTCCGGGTTCAGCCATGCCACCGGATAGTCGAACTGCTTCACGTATTCAGCCGGGTGGGAGAGCCGGGTGGACAACCCGCTATTTACCTGAGCGCGCATCTTGTCGGCCGGAATATTGACCGCCGGGAGGCGCAACCCGGCCGCAACTCTCGGCAGCGGCGCAATTCCATGATCGGCGGAGAGCGCAATCCATGTGTTCGCCAGGCCAATCTGGTGTCCCAGAAACTCGAAGAACCCGGCCAGTTGCCGATCGGTGGCCAGCACCATGGCCTGCATCTCCGGAGAATCGGGACCGACCTTGTGGCCAAGAATATCGTTGGCCGACAAACTGATGATCAGCAGATCGGTGGCCGGCCCGTTGCCCAGCTTTTCGTATGTGGTCAATTCCCGCGCGAACTCAAATTCGTAGTCATTGGCCAGAGGCGTAGAGCCGACCAGGTCGTAAAAGTTGCCTGCCTTGCCGTCGACGGGCTTGGTGGTGCGCAGAACGTTTCCGTTGCTGTCCTTCCATTCCTGGTTCAGATACTTTTCCGCCCGCTTGTTGCTATTGAAATCCTGCGCCCACTTGGGAAGTTCGTTGCGATAGTAGGTAGATGTAATCCAGACGCCGGTTGCCCGATCAATCCAATAGGCGCCGTCGGCCGCGAAGCCGGCGGAAAGGACGGAAGCACGGTCTTTGAGCGCGATGCCAAAGACGCGAGACTTGCCTTGCGTCGCCAATTTGAGCTCATCCCCCAGAGTGTCCGCAAGCAGGTTATGGGGGGAAGCGCCGGGTGCGCCGCCGGGAATACCCACCAGTTTCGTCTGGTCATCGTCGGCCGCGGCGACGGTGGCCTTCTTCTGCGCGTCCCACCATTCGTTGGCCATGATGCCGTGCCCGTTGCTGTAGGCCCCGGTCAGCAGGGTGGCATGTCCGGGCGCGGTGCGGGTGTTGGCGTAGTTGTAATTGCAGTCCGTAAAGTCCGCGCCATGTTCGAGCAAAAGTCGAAAGCCTCCCTCACCCCACTGGTCGCGATAGCGTTCCGGATAGTCGCCGCGAAACTGGTCGATCACAATGATGACAACCAGCTTCGGCCGGGCGTTGTAAGCGGAACTATATCCTGCGGTCGAGAGGGCAAGGCAGAGTAGAAGTCCCAGAATCAAGGAGCGGGGCGAGGTTCGCATTGCGGGGTAGTTTACAGCCTAGGAGACGCCGATCCAAATGTGGGCCGTGTGGTCGCCTGCGACCCGCCCGCGTGCAGCCAGGGCATGATCGAACCATAACCTGTCGGGTGAAGCTGCGACAAAATTTCAGCCTCACGGCAGTTTGCCGGCGAGTCGCCCGCGGCCGCACGTGCATTCCACGCCTCATTTTCGATACAGTAATAAGCTCTCATGCTTGATCTTAATTTCGTTCGTGAAAACCTGCCTCTGGTCGAAGAAAGGTTGCGCCAGCGCGGCATGGATCCCGGCCAGGTCCTGAAAGATTTCCACCAGGTGGACACTCAGCGCCGCCACGCCATTACCGAAGCCGAGACGATGAAGGCCCGGCGCAATCGCGCCTCGGAGGAGATTGCGAAACTGAGGAAAAGCGGCCAGGACGCCGCCGTCCAGATTTCTGAAACAAAAGATCTACGGGAAAAGATTCAGCAGCTTGAGAAGGCGGCGGAAGAGTTCGAGGCCAGCCTGCGGAATATTCTCACCGGCATCCCCAATCTGCCGCACGAAAGCGTGCCCGCAGGCAAGACGCCCGAAGATAACGTCGAGGTACGGCGTTGGGGAGCGCCGCCCAAATTCGATTTCCCCCCCAAGCCACACTGGGAACTGGGCGAAGAACTCGGCATTCTCGATCTCGAACGCGCCGCCAAACTCTCGGGCGCGCGTTTTGCGGTGTATTGGGACATGGGAGCGAGGCTGGAGCGGGCGTTGGCCAATTTCATGCTCGACCTGCACACGCGCGAGCACGGCTACACCGAGGTGCTGCCGCCTTATCTGGTGAACTCAGAATCCATGTATGGCACCGGGCAGCTGCCAAAATTCGCCGCCGACTCGTTTCGCGTGCCTCACGGCGAAAAAGACCTGTGGCTGATTCCGACCGCGGAAGTGCCGGTCACCAATATTTACCGCGACGAAGTACTGGACGCTTCGCGCCTGCCGATTTCTCTCACTGCTTACACGCCGAGCTTCCGCAGCGAAGCCGGCTCCCACGGCAAAGATGTGCGCGGCATCATCCGGCAACATCAGTTCCAGAAAGTCGAGCTGGTCAAATTTGCGCGGCCCGAGACTTCCTACGAGCAACTGGAGAAGCTGACTCACGACGCCGAGGAAGTCCTGCAGCAGCTCGGCCTGCACTACCGCGTGGTGGCGCTTTCCACCGGCGACATGGGCTTCGCCTCGGCCAAGACCTATGACATTGAAGTGTGGCTCCCGGGTCAGCAACTGTTCCGCGAAATTTCTTCCTGCTCAAATTTCGAGTCTTTCCAGGCCCGGCGCGCGAATATTCGATATCGTCCGGAAGGCAAGAACAAGACGGAACTGGTCCACACTCTAAACGGAAGCGCCTTGGCCGTGGGGCGCACATGGGTAGCGCTTGTCGAAAATTTCCAGCAGGCTGACGGCAGCGTTCTGATCCCAAAATCGCTACAACCCGCCATGGGCACAGATCGCATCGTGCCAAAGAAATTCTAGTGTGGGCGCGAGGGTCCCGCTCGTGCTCAATCTTTCTAGGCGCCGGCACACCAGCGGGACGCGCGCGCCCACATGAATATCGCAGGACACCGTCCCGATTACGCGCGCGGTTGCCAAGCCCATCCGGCAAAGCCTAGACTTGAGCGGAAACAACTTGACCGAAGCCAGGATGACGACGACCGTTGCCGATGCGCCCGCCGTGCCCATGACCAGGATCTGGCGCACAATTCGCGATTTCATTCTGTGGTCGTATGAGCGTGGCACCCTTCAGTATGACGTTATGGTCACGTTGATTCTGCTCTTCGTCTTTCTCTCGCCCTACTGGATCAACTTTCGCGATAAACCGGTGGAACGCAATCCGCATCCAAGTGGTGTAGTTGTCACTCCTGAAGCGGGCGGAGGATTCATCTACCAGATTGCAGGCTCGGCCATCTCCGGTACCGATGACTCCAGCGTGCGACAGCAGCTGCTGCGGATCGTGGAGCCCATATCCGGCGAAGTGAGCATCACCAAGTACGAAGTTTTACGCGACCGTCAAGGACGCGTGCTGACTTACAAAGTGTGGGCGCAGAAAGAATAGCCGTAACGGTCCTGCTGTGCCCGGCGAGGTCAACATGGAACGCGCGCTTTCACTTTGCCGCTGCATTTTGATGGTTTCTCTGGCGGTGCTGGTCGCGGTGAGAGCTGGGGCTGCATCCCCGGCTGACGCCGCGCCGGAACTGGAGAAAGTCCTCGACCAGATGGACAGCGCCGCAGAAAAATTCCACACCACCGAAGCCGGCGTGATCTGGGACCAATATCAAAAAATTGTGGATGAGCACGAGGAGCAGAAGGGAAGGGTCTATTTCCGGCGCTCCGGCAATGAAATCCAGATGGCGGCCGACATCACCGAGCCGGACCAGAAATATGTGCTGTTCAATGGTTCCAAAGTCCAGGTTTACCAGCCCAAAATCGACCAGGTAACGGCTTATAACACAGGCAAGAATCGTGAGGAATTTGAGAGTTTTCTGGTGCTGGGCTTCGGCGGCCGCGGCCATGACATCCTGAAATCCTTTGACGTGAAATACCTGGGTAACGAGACGGTGGACGGTATCGATGGTGCCAAGCTGGACCTGATTCCGAAGTCGGCCGGAGCCCGCAATAATGTCTCCCACATCATCCTCTGGATTGACCCCGCCCGCGGGATTTCGGTGCAACAACAGTTTTTTTTCGGAAATTCGGGCGACTATCGCCTGGCCAAGTATTCCGGGATCAAGGTGAATGAAAAGATTCCCGACTCCGTCTTCAAGCTTAAGACCACCGGCAAGAGCAAGTTCATATCGCCGCAGGGCTGACCGGCTGGCAAAGCACCCGCAAGCCTTCCCTAAAAATAAAATTGGGGCTGTAAAACGCGAGGCGGGCGGTATACTGCTTTTGCGCCGTTTTGTAGGTTGGAACTTTATAGACCCCGGAAACCCCAATTGCATGGCCAAGGTTTTTACGATCCCGGTTCCTCCCAAAATAGGGCGCAAACGCCGTGAGCGCACGACTGACCCGCGTTACGTGGACGGCCAGCGCTTGCTGGTGGAAGCCATGAAGTACCTAGCACAGGCCGATCCTGTCGCCAACCGCGGAGCCATCGAACTGCTGTCCGAGCATGTCCGTACCCGCTTCCGTATGAGCGATTCTCCGCTTAGCTAGACACCGTCTTTCGTCAAACCAGCTCCTTATCGCCCGACCCCTGTCCGCTATCGTCCACAATGTTCAGGATGTTATGTCTTTTCTGACTCTTAGTCATATCAGTCGAAGCACTTTTTTATTCTTGATACTTGGTCATGTTGCCGACTAAACTTCCGGGCAATTGGAGCTTGCCTTACATTTGTTGAAGAAGAATTACAAAAAGTTACGGACAAAGAGGGAAACCCTATGAACCGGGATGGGTCATTGCGTTGCGCATTTCTCCTGCTTGCCGTCAGCTTACTGGCCACCCTTCCTGCGTTGGCCCAGAAAATCACCGGAGACATTTCAGGCACAGTGCAAGACACCACCGGGGCGGTGGTCAAGGACGCGAAGGTAACCGCCACGAACTATGCCACCGGCGAGACCCGCTCCGCCAACACGTCTGACAGCGGATTCTATCGGATCCTCGAATTGCCGCCAGGAAATTACAAAGTGACGGCCATCGCGCCCGGCTTCAAGACATCCACTCGTGATGCGCAAGTAGGTCTGTCGCTGGTGACGCAGTCGGATTTTCAGCTGCAACCCGGACAGGTTTCGGAAACCATCGAAGTGGAAGGCGCCGCTCCGCTGGTAGAAACCACGGAAGACAGGCTCAGCACGCTGTTTGAAGGCAAGGCTGTTGCCGACTTGCCTAACAACGGGCGGGACTTTAACAACCTGCTCGACGGTGTGCCGGGCGTGCAGCGCAGCCCCGGTGGCGGATTTCAGAGTCTCAATATCGACGGACAGCGCGCCACCTCGAACAACTTCGCGGTCGACGGCATTCCCAACAACGACCGCTATTACGGCGAATCGTCGCTTGGTCAGGCAGCGATTTCAGGTACGGCAGCAGCTTTGATTCCACTAGAAGGAATTTCCGAATTCAACGTGCAATCGAACCCCGGTGTGGAATTCGGAGTCAAAGGTGGATCGGTTATTAACATCGGGCTGAAGAGTGGAACCAATGACATTCACGGCAGCGCATTCTGGGACCGTCACACCGATGCTTTCGACGCCCGCAACTGGTTTGCCAGCAAGGTCACCCCGTTCCGTCTAAACCAGTTCGGCGCTTCTGGCGGTTTTCCCATCAAGAAGGACAAAGCTTTCCTCTTCTTGTCGTATCAGGGCTTCCATCTCAAAGATCAATTCCCAGCCCAAGTGACACTACCGACGGCGGCGCAGATCGCTGACGCGACCTCGTGCGTAACCACGGGAATCAATCCGAACACTTCGGGCACGCTTGGTCCGGACGGAAATCCGTGGACCACCTGCCTGAACACTGGACCGGGACCGGGCAGCGATCAGATTGTCGGTACGGCGGACGATGGCACGGTGAGTTCCATCGGCGCCGATTTGCTCTCATTTATCCCCACGAGTACGACGGGCTTAGCCAACATCACGGCCGACAACGTCCTCGACTTGAATAATTTTCACGTGAAATTTGACTACGTCTTCAGCCCTTCGCACCGGGTTTCGGTGAAGTATCTTTTCGGCGATAGTCTGCAGAACCAGCCTTCCACTGCAGGAGTACCCCAATCGGTAGGACCGCTTGCCACCAATGCCAATATGTGGAACTCAGTTGCGCCCAGCCGGGCACAGCTTGCGGGCGTTAATTACACTTGGACGATCACGCCCAACTCGGTGCTGGAGAGTCGTTTCGGATACCAACGATTTTCCCAGCGGATTGGCGTAAACAACAACATCGATCCCAACGCGCTGGGTATTAACACTGGGCCGCTCGGTGCGAACGCTTCAGACAAGGAGAACTTCGGAGTTCCGACGGTCTACTATCTGGGCTATTTCGGAGGAGGCTACACCGTTGGTGGAGTCCAAGGATATCCGATCGTCACCCGCCCGGACGCCTCCTATGATTGGCAAGAGCACTTCACTACCATCAAAGGCAATCACACCATCAAGATCGGCGGACAGTATCAGGACGCCTTCACCAAGTCCCGGCGCGACCGGGCGCGTACTGCCTTGGGCTTCTACTACTACGGGTTCTACTACTGTGGAACAGACGGGCATTGCCCCGCCCAGTTCGCCGGCATGGACCAATCCAATCCGGTGGCCGCACTGAACGAGCTCCTGCTGGGACTGTCCAACGGTGCCTCGCGGTCTTTCGGTGTGACCAACCGCCACATCTACCAGAAGTCGCTTGGGGTTTACGTGCAGGACAGCTGGAAGGTGAAACCCAACTTCACCCTCGAGTTGGGGGTTCGGTGGGACGTCGCCGGCGCCTTGGGCGAGAAGAACAATATAGGCGCCAACTTTTTGCCGGGTGATCCCAAAGCAGATTCCGGTGGGTTTGTCAGCCTCGCCAGTCAGCCGCTTTACAAGCGGGACATGAACAACTTCGGCCCGAGGGCAGGTTTTGCCTGGGATGTGTTTGGCAAGGGCCGGACCGTGCTTCGCGCTGGCTATTCTCTGGGTTACGACGTGCCGAACTTTGGCGCGATCCACGCCCCGCAAACTAACTTTCAAATGTGGACTGGGACCCGGGCGGGGTTCTTCACCCAGGTTCCGGAGGGGATTTTCGCCGTCAGCGAAAGCGTCACGCCGGCGGACAACCAGGCAATCTTTGCGGGTAACTCGCTTTGTGCGGATTTCGTTTGCCTGGCGCCAGGCGTGAACATCTATGGGCAGAGCGTCACACCTGCCCCGCCCTTCAATGTGGTCCAGGTCAGACGAGACTTCCAGACTCCGATGAACCACGCGTACAACCTCACGGTCGAGCAGCAACTAACCAACAAGACAGCGTTCAGCCTTGCCTTCGTGGGAACGGCGGGTCGGGACCTGCTCAACTGGCGCGATCTGAATGCCTGCCCGGTCAGCGCTACCGACCCGTGCGATGCCGCCCGCCAGCCATTTGGCACCCAATTCCCAAACTACAACCACATCTTGCAGCTTAACAACGACGCCTTCTCTAACTACAACGCCCTGCAAACGGCTTTCAAGGTCCGGGATCTTCATGGCCTGAGCGGACAACTGAATTTTGTCTGGTCGAGATCGTTCGATACCGGCTCTGCCAATCGTGGCGGAAGCTTCCTGTCCGACTTCCAAAACCCCTATCGGCCAGACAAGGGATACGCGCCCGCTGATTTCGACACACCCTGGAATGTTAATTTCACTATGGTTTATGTGGTTCCGAGGTTCAGGCCTTTGCCCAAGTTGATAGGAGATGGGTGGCAGCTCAACTCATTGTTCCGCGCTCAGGAAGGACGCCCATTCACTGCCTTTGTCTCCGGCGATCCCTCCAATCAGGGGTTAAGGGATACGGTGGCGGTCTACGATGGAAGCCCCCTCCATTATGACAACCACTACCTGGAACACGGCAAGACCACCTACTTCGATACAACCGCCTTCTCGGCACCGGCCGCTGGGCAGATAGGAAACGGCCGCAATGTCGTGCGGCAGCCGGGAATCACACAGCTTGACATGGGAGTGTTCAAGAATTTCCAACTGACGGAGCGTTTCTCCGTTAAGTTCAAATGGGAAGTATTCAATGTTCTGAACCATGCCATGTTCGCTACGAAAGTACCGGGCTCGGGTAACATCAACAGCGGTTCCTTCGGGACATTTTTCGCAACCCCTGATGTCGGGACAGGTCTCAACCCGATTCTGGGTACCGGTTCGCAACGCAATATGCAGTTTGGCCTCTCCGTTGCGTTCTGAACTGGCTTAGTCGAATCGCACGAGGGAGTTTACCGATGGATGGTAAACTCCCTTTTTGCCCTTATGCGTCGCCCCTTCCTGTTTTTCCTGCTCGCCGTGTTGGGCGCGAGCACCTTCGCCCGGGCGGAAGCTCCAAACATCATCTTCGTCACCGTGGACACCACCCGCGCCGACCGCATGGGTTTCCTGGGCAGCAAGAAAAGTCTTACACCAAATCTGGACGCGCTCGCCCGCCAGGGTGTCGTCTTCGAGAGAGCCTATTCCCAGGCGCCGCTGACACCGGTTTCCCACGCCACGATTTTTACCGGGACCTATCCCCAGTTCCACACGGTCACCGACTTCGGACATCCATTGCCGGCATTGTTGCCCTTCGTACCGGAGATCCTGCACAAGAGCGGTTACCGCACGGCAGCCTTCATCGGCTCGCTGATTCTGGATCCTAAAGCCAACATGGCGCCGGGATTCGACCGCGGCTTCGATTTCTTCGACGCCGGCTTTCATCCCAAGCGCGGCCCTGATGAAAGTCGCTACGACAGCGTTGAGCGCCGCGCCGGGGACGTGGTCGCTCACGCTATGCGCTGGATGGCGAAGAACCAGAACCCCCAGACTCCTTTTTTTATCTGGATCCACCTCTATGACCCGCATGCCCCGTACGATCCGCCTGCACCGTTTGACAAGCGCTTCACCGATCTCTATGACGGAGAAGTCGCCTACGCCGATGCGTCCCTGGGCAAGCTCTTTACGTATATGCGGCAGCACGGTTTATACGACCGCGCGCTGATTACGATGATGTCGGACCACGGCGAATCGCTCGGAGCGCACGGCGAAAGCATGCACGGCATCTTCCTCTACGATGAAACCATACGCGTGCCACTGCTTTTCAAGCTGCCGGGAGAAGTGCTGGCCGGCCGCCGCGTGGGGACTCGGGTGCGACTGGTGGACGTAGCTCCCACGCTTCTCAGCATGCTGAGCTTGCCTCTGCCACCTACTTTTCAAGGCGAGTCTCTGGTCCCCATGATGAAGGTGACGCCCCCGCTGCCGGGAAAGGCGGCGCAAAAACCCGCTGCCGACCTGTCGGCCTACGCCGAAACTGACTACCCGCACCGGGCGTTTGGCTGGAGTTCGATCCGCTCCATGCGCACCGGCAAATATCTTTTCGTCCGGGCACCGAGGCGCGAACTCTACGACCAAACCCGCGATCAGAATGCGCAGAACAACTTGGCTGCCACCTCTCCCGCCGTGACGGATACGTTGCAGGCCCAACTCGATCAGTTTCGTGATCAGACCAGCAGCTATCACGGAAAGGCAGAGCAGCCGGCGGTGACAGCGGAGCAGAGCGAAAACCTGAGCGCTCTGGGCTATGTGGGTTCGACCCCGGGGACAGCTTCGACCGATCCCCTGAAAGGAGCGGATCCGAAAGACAAGATCGGCATATCAAACACCCTGCATGAAGGGATGATCGCAGTCGAAGACGGCAGATTCTCGGAGGCCATTCCCATGCTGCAGCGCGTGCTGGACGATAGTCCGCTCATTTCTGTCGCGCAGATGCAATTGGGGATTGCGCTGGCCAGAGTGAAGCGTTATCCCGAAGCCATTGCAGCCCTGCAGAAGTCGGTGAAGTTGATGCCGGACTCGCCCCCGGCACAATATGAGTTGGGTTTGGCGCTTTTTGAAACGGGCGCCTGGCGGGAGTCAGTTCCTTATTTTGAGTTTGTGGCGAAGAAGCGTCCCAAATTTGCCGACGCCCAGTATTCCCTGGCTTCGGTCTATGCGCGCGTGCAACGCGTCCCCGAGGCGGTTGAATTGCTGCAACAGGTAATCCAGCTCAACCCGGAACACTTCCGCGGCAACCTGTTGCTGGGGCGCATTTTCACTTTGCAGCACCGGTCCGATGAGGCCTTGCCTTACCTGAAGCAAGCGGTACTTTCCGATCCCAACAATTTTGAAGCCCACGCGTTTTTGGCTGACGCTTACGAGCAACAGGGGAACACGCAGGCCGCCAGCAGCGAACGCAGTCGCGCCGAGGCGCTGAAGCGGGGTCTTAAACAGTAATCTCCGGCGTGTTGTCCCGCGGTTTCCCTCGCCACCTAGAAAGAAAGCTTCAGCGCGAACTGGATGATGCGCGGATCGCGCGCCTGCGTCACCTGCCCGAAGCTCCCGGTAAATCCGAACACGCTTGACGAGTTCCCCGAAAGCAGGAACTGGGTGTGATTGAAGGCATTAAAGAATTCCGTACGAAATTCTAATGCGCTCCGTTCGTTGAACTTGAAGCTCTTGAAGATTGAAAGGTCAACGTTGTTGATGCCTGGGCCACGCACGGTATTGCGCCCGGAGTCGCCGAAGGAGAACAGCGGAATACCGCCTCCTTCGGTGACATTGGCACAGTCGTAGGCCAGGGGATTGAAATAGAAATTTCCTGTAGTCTCACCGTTCAGGCAGCTTCCATTGATCCCGTTGGGGTCAGGGGTGAAAGTTTGGATGGTGCGAGCATTAAAAGTCTGGCGTTTCCCCACCACATCGGCCCGATCCAGGCCGCTGGCCTGTTGGCTTTGATTGTCGTTGGAAAAGATGGTGAAGGGATTGCCGGATTGGAACGACGCGATCCCGTTGATCTGCCAGCCTTCGGTCAACTTGCGCATGAAGTGACTGTTACGAAATGGCTTGTCCCATGGAATTTCCCACGAGCCGCTGATCACCAAGCGGTGGGTTGCGTCGAAGTCGGCCAAACCGCGGTCAAAACTAGGGTCGAGGGGATTTGTTTGGAGCGATGAGCGGGCGCGGAAGCCGGACTGGATATCGATGGTCTTGGCCAGCGTGTAAGCACCACGAAGATTGAAGCCTCCACTGAAGCGCTTGTCGATGGTGAGCTGGAACTCATGGCTCGCGGAGAAGCCGTTGCTGTGGTCGGTCAATAGCTGGCCGGCTTCGGTAAGCGAAGAGTTCGGATCGGTAGGATCGCTGCAACCCGCCAGCGGGCGCGCGCAGTCGGCGTTGGTGAATCCGACTCCCGGTCCGCCGCTATTGGTGAGCTGCTGCTGCAAGATCCCCGGCTGCGGGAAGTTCACATCGGCCGAGGTGATGAGCTTTCTGCCCAGGCTGCCCACGTAGTAGGCCTCAATCAGCGTGTCTCTGGTGAGCTGGTACTGCAATCCGTAGTTGTAGTTCTCTGAGTAGGGTGTTCGGAAGTGGGGATCGACTACGAAGGCAAAAGATACCTTAGGAACAAAGAATTGCCCGAGCCTGCCACCGGCAATGAACGGGAACGGATTCACCGTGCCGGGTGCAAACGAGTTGAACGGATCCGCGATCGGGTCAACCCCGGGCGTGAAGCCTGAGTAGTTCAGATTCGACACGTCTCCGAAGGGTGGCTGTCCACCGAATTGCAGGTTGAGAGCCCCGTCTTCGATATCATAGAAAATTCCGAAACCTCCGCGCATGACCAGCTTGGCATTCCCCAGCACGTCCCAGGAAAAACCGAAGCGCGGCGCAAGGTTGTTCTTGTCGGGAAAGACCATGCCGGAATTCGGGATCCCGGGATCGCCGGGATAGAGCAAACCGGTCGGTGCGTCGGGGAAAACGGTCGACTGCTGCCCCGGAAAGAACCCAATAATGTTGTTGTGGGGATCCTTCTGGGGAGCGTTGTACTCGTAGCGCGCACCCAGGTCCAGGGTCAGACGAGGCAGGATCTTCCATGAATCCTGGCCATAGAAATTCAGCGAGTAGGTCCGTATGCCATAAACCGCGTTGGAAAACTGGAAGTAGTTGTCAGGGAAGCCGCCGACAAAATCAGCGAATCCGTCGCCCGTGAAAGGCGACACGAAGTTGGCAAAATCGAAGCTGCCATTGTTAAAGAAGTCGAAATTGAAATTGTTGCGGATACGGCGTATATCCGCACCGAATTTCAGATCATGATGTCCCTTATTCCAGGAGACGCTGTCCTGCCAATGAAAGGTAACGTCATGCTCTTTGGTCGGACCTTGCGGGGAAGGACCCAACTGGAACGTATTGGAGAACATGATGGGCGCCGCGACGCCCTTGGGATCATCCGGGTTGACGTTGGTAAATCCCAGGTCAGCGGGTGAAGTCGTGTCCGCCGGTATCGCCATCAAGGTGGCCACCCGGTTCGAGCCAAAGATGAATTCGTTGATGACATGGGGGCTGAAAATATGGGTCCAGGTAACCGCTCCCTGCTGACTTCGGGTTAGATCGGAGAAGCCTGACCCGATTGGCACGTTGCCACCGCTGGACGCGCCATTGATAATCCGGAACGGATACGCATCCCTGACATCGTTGATGATCCAGTTTCCGTAGATCGAGTCGCGACCGGAGATGTGGTGATCGATCCGGATGATGCCCTGGTCGTCTTGAATTCTACCGATGGGATTGGCAGCGAAATTGTCCGTGCCCGGAACGTTGGGCAGGGGCAGATACTTGCTGATGTAAGTGGCGATGATGGGATTGATAGGAACCTGATTGTTGGGATAGTCAGTGCCATCGATCGGATTGACCAATTGGGTGTCGGGAAGATCGCCGCTAAAATCAGCCACCGTGCCCACGCAGCCCGGCGCCACCGTCGTACATCCGCGCTGGGCCGGGCTTAACACGGTCAGTACGGGCGCGACCTGGCCTTCAATGCGGCGCGATCCCTGATAGGAGATGAAGAAGAAGGTCTTGTCCTTGTGGATCGGTCCGCCCAAGGTGCCGCCAAAAAGGTTGCGGTTAAAGCGGGTGCGCTCCAGCTGAAAATAGTTGCGGGCATTCAGATCGTCGTTGCGGAAGAACTCGAACAGGCCGCCATGAAACGCGTTGGTCCCTGACTTGATGACCTGATTTACGATTCCGCCCGAAGTCCGGCCGTACTCTGCTCCGTAATTGTTCGTAAGAATCTTGAACTCTTCCACCGCGTCCGGATTGGGATCCACCACGGCATTGTTGCCGAGGAAGTCATTGTTGTCGACGCCGTCAATCAGAAACGTCAGCGATTCGGAGCGCTGCCCGCTGACCGAAAACGGATTTCCGGACCCGTCGTCGGGATCGGGCGCGAAGACGCCCGCCTGCAGCAAGCCGAGCTGAAACGTGTCGCGTTCGACCAGCGGCAAATCCACGATGCGGCGCTGGGTCTCGACCGAACCGAGTGTTGCGGTGACGGTGTCAACCTGGGCCACATCTCCCGTGACTTCCACCACTTCGGTTTGGGCGCCGACCTCCAGCGAGATGTCCTGTTTGGCAGCCTGGTTGACCTGGAGAATGATCCCATCCTGAACGTATTTGCGGAAACCGGAGCGCTCAACCATCAGTCTGTACTGGCCCACGGGAACAAGGGTGAACGAATACTCACCGTCGTTTCCGCTTTGCGTCTTTTTCGTGACGTTGGTTTGCGTGTTGGTCAGCGAAATGGTAGCGCCGGTCACGACAGCTCCCGAAGCATCCCGTATGGTTCCCAGCAGCGAAGCGGTAACTTCGGCGGCAAACGCCGAAGAAGTGAGCAGCAAACCTGCCAGTACAAGCGCCAAACCACGCCATGCAACCCGGCTTCGTCTCATGAAAAACTCCCTCGATTGGAATCTCAATGGGCCGACACGTCGAGCAACAAATGTAAAGATTTGTTACAGATAGCTGTACATCAGCGTTGCAATCAATCGTCCAGAACTAAAAGCATTTAATACAGTGGGTTGGCGCACCTGCGGAGCGGTCAATACGGATTTCGGTAGGATGAAATACTAGACTCTGTAGATTGACTACAGGTCAACTAGCCTGTTTTGTTTGCCTTCCCAAGAAAGCGGCGGCCAGAATGATCACCACGGGATAGCACTCCAAGGTGTAACGAGGCTCGGGATTCTCGAGCGTACCCAAAAAAACTGATCGCAGCACCAGAAACGCAAGCAGTAGCCCGAAAAACTTGATCTCGCGTGCCTCCGCCAGTCCAGCCGCGGCCATTCCCAGATAGGCCAGACCGATGATTCCCAATCCTACCGCCAGCGCCGACCACTTCGGGTCGTCGTTGAACTCCCACCACCGGGTATCGGAAGGCAGGGTCTCGGTGCGCGGGCGCAGCCACATGTCGGCGATCCGCAGCAGGGGCAGCCACACATAGTAGCGCAGGGGCGCCTGCCGGATACGCTGCGCGGCCAACGCCGCAAACCGCGCATCCAGTTCCGGAGCGATGTGGAGAACCTGGTTGTAGTCTGACAACAACTCCTCGGTCTGATCGCGCTGGGCTTCAGAGTCAAATGCGCGGCCAGGCAGCTTATCGGCATCCATTATGTCTCCGGGCACCGGCCAGTAGATTTCCTCGACCGAAGCATAGTCCGCCATCCACGTCTTCACCCAGCGATTGAATCCGGCGGGAACGAATTCGCCCTCTTCGTTGGCGTAACGCGGTGCCAGCACCTCAAGGCGATGCATCGTGTGCAGATTGCGCCAGGCCCATGGAACCAGCGGCGCCAGAGAGACCACTGCGACGATCAACCCAACCCGCAATAAGTGAGCCGAACCGCGCGGCTGCGGGCCACCCGCCCGCGACTGGCCTTTCCAGGCCCGCAGCCACAACCACGCCAGATACAACTCGATCGTAAACAGAAGCAAGCCGCCGTCGGGACGCAACAGAATTGCAGCCCCGATCGCGAGTCCACACCCCAACCACGGTCGCAGACATCTCTCTTCAAGCGTTTCCAGCCCTGCGATGGCACGGTCGAAGGCCAATACGGTGAAAAAGATCTCCAGCGTCTCGGTCAAAGCGGCGGCCGCATAGCTGGCCAGAAACGGGCACAACGCCGCCAACAGAAATGCTGCTTTCGCAACCCTGGCCGAAACCAAACGGAGGGCCATATAAGCAACGAGGAAACAAGTGCCAATGTCCACAAAGACCTGTAACGCCAGCACCGCGCGGTAGTGCTCCATACCGAATATGGCAAATACGGCAGCCAGGAAGGCGGGGTAGCCCGGCAGGCGAATGTAGGTCGGAGAAATGTCGGGACCGCCCAGGCCGTAAATGCCATGCCGCAGCCAGTTCTTCGCGATATCACCATAGACGAAGGAATCAGTGGTGACGGCGGGGAAACGAAACAGGAAGAAGAGCCGCAGTCCGAGAGCGGCCAGCGTGACCCAGAGAAAAAACCGGAGGTGTTGGCGCACGAGTTGGCGCACGCTAAGAATATACCTCAGCTTTCGAAGAGGGCCGGCGCGGCACCAGCAGCCAGAGTTGCGGCCACCGATTGCTGCGGATTTTACACATAGACCCTTCTCCTGATCCGTGCCAATCCGTGGCCTAGCTTTTTCTGCTCGATTGACCGTCCGAATACCTCAGCTTAGGATGGATGGACACTTAATCTTCATGGCGAAACCCGTCTTTTACGATCCTCGCCGCGCTCGCTGGAAGCGAATTCGGCTGGCTTTCGACATCATCGGCGTCAGCATCACGCTGCTGGTCATTTTTTTCGCCTACACCGCTTTGCGCAATGAGCCTCTGCCCGAACTCCTGCTGGCACCGCAGAAGAAGCCTTACCGTGCGCTGAAGGAAAAAGAGCGGGAGAAGGCGAAAGAGCGGCGAAAACTAGCAGCCGTACTGCGCGGCCATCGCAAATCCAAATCGGCGCCTTCCCAGGTAAAGCTGAACCAGGAGGAAGGGATCCGCGCTGCGTTTTACGTGCCTTATGACGCCGCGAGTTTTTCGTCCTTGCGGGAATACGCCCGCCAGATTGATCTGCTCTTTCCGGACTGGCTGCACGTCATCTCGCCGGACGGCCGGCTACAAGGCATCGACGAACAGACCAACAAGTTCTTCGACGTCATGCAAGACTCCGCCGTCCGCCCCGTGGACGACAAGGTCATGCCATTTCTGAAGTTGGAAGACACCGGAATGGAAGTCTTCCCCATGGTCAACAACTTCGACGGAGTGGATTGGGTGGACGTGGGCGCCTTCCTGAATAGTTCGGATGCCCGGGCGCATTTTCGCCAGCAGGTTGCGGCATTACTGGCCACCGATCGCTATCACGGCCTGATGATCGACTTTGAAACCCTGGGCAGGAAAGCGCAGCCGGGTTATATCGCGCTGCTGAAGGAATTGTCGGACGATCTGCACGCGAAAGCAATGAAGTTGTACGTCAGCGTGCAGGCGCGCAACGAGGAATACGATTACGCCGCGATCGCGTCCCACGCCGACGGCGTCGTGCTCATGAACTATGACGAGCACTATCCTTCACCCGGCACGCCGGGGCCAGTGGCATCGCAAGACTGGTTCCTCGCCAACCTGAAAGCAGCCAGTAAAGTGGTCCCGAAAGAAAAGCTGATCTCAGCCATCGGCAACTACGGTTACGACTGGGTACACAAGCCGAAGCACGGCCCACTGCCGCCCGGAATAAAAGACACCAACGTAACCGTGCAGGACGCGTGGCTGGCGGCGCGTGACTCGGAAGCGGACGTGGATTTTGACGGCGACAGCCTCAATCCCCACATCACCTACCTTGACGAACACGATCTGCAGCACGACATCTGGTTTCTCGACGGCGTAACTGCGCTCAACCAGATGCGCGCCGCCCAGTCGCTGGGCATCCAGACTTTCGCGCTTTGGCGGCTGGGATCGGAAGATCGCTCCTTGTGGCGAGTCTGGGACGTTCCAGGCGAACCTGGCGCGGAAAACAAATTGAAAGACGTCCCGCCGGGCCAGGATGTGGACATGGAAGGAGAGGGAGAAATCCTTCGCATCGAGGCCCGGCCCGCCAATGGAGTCCGATCGATTGTGATGGACAAAGTCACGGGCCTGATCGGCGACGAAACTTACGAAACGCTCGCCGAGCCTTACCGGGTGGGCCGCTACGGGGCCAGTCGGTATGAGATGGCGATCACCTTTGATGATGGCCCGGATCCGGATTGGACGCCCAAGATCCTGAACGTCCTTAAACGAGAAAATGCGCCGGCTGCTTTTTTCCTGATTGGACTGGAAGCGGACAAATATTCCAATTTGGCGGCGCGCATTTATCGCGAAGGCCACACCATCGGCAACCACACCTTTACCCATCCTGACATCAGCAACATCTCGCACGGTTACATGAAGGCGGAGTTGAATTTGACCGAACTGCTCTTCGCCAGCCGCTTGGGTATTCGAACCGTGTTGCTGCGTCCGCCGTACGCGATCGACGCTGAGCCGGATACCGAAGACGAAGTCCGCCCTCTGGAGTTGGCGCAAGACCTTGGCTACATCACGGTAGGGGACAAGATTGATCCTAATGATTGGCGCGACAATCCGCGGCGAAGCGGAGATCAGATTGCCGAGGACGTTCTCGCACATCTTCCGCCTTGTGCCAAGAATGACGTTCGCTGCGGCAACATCATCTTGCTGCATGACGGAGGCGGCGACCGCCGGGAAACGGTAAAGGCCCTGCCCAAAATAATTGAAGGGATTCGCGCCAAGGGTTTGAAGATTGTTCCCTTGAATGAGTTGTTGGGAAAGCAGCGCGCCGATGT